>Ga0129306_1001248_pt1 | contig 30510 bp, 20 predicted proteins | sample P827metagenome_FD_94438 | JGI IMG/M metagenome (GOLD analysis project Ga0129306, IMG submission 94438) | Capybara group fecal microbial communities from Wisconsin, USA - P827 metagenome | ecosystem: Host-associated > Mammals > Digestive system > Large intestine > Fecal | place: USA: Wisconsin...
ATAAACGGAACGCTTGGAGATGCGATCACCGTTACGACCGTTACAGCAAATGTTGAGTACACATTTACCATGCCCGCGTGTCCCGTATCGGTAAATGTGACCCTTAAGAATGCCACTTACACCATCACATACGAAAAAGACGGCGGAACGATCAACGAATCTCCTTATGCAACATCCTATACATATGAAACAGGTGCTGCACTGCCTGCAGATGTTACAAAGAACAACTATGCATTCGGGGGATGGTTTACTACGTCTGCACTTACCGGTAATGCCGTCACTTCGATCGCGGGAACCGAGACGGGAGACAAGACTTTCTATGCTAAGTGGCTGCCTCTTCGCAGCATAATTAAACCTGTTCTCGTGAACGGAAGCATAGATACCAGTATCGGTTCGACCAGCATTTCCGAAGCAGCTGCCGGTACAGAGGTAACTTTAATTGCCACTCCGAATATAGGTTATGAACTGGATACTCTGTCAGTTAAGTACACCAGCGGAAATACGGATTATACCGTACCCGTTACGACCACAAACGGAATACGTCATTTTACTATGCCTGACTATGACGTAACCATAACGGCAAGCTTTAAGACCTCCGGTAACGGCCCGTCACAGACAAGTCCGGTAGGCATATCATTCATAGATGCTGATTCGGGACTTGCACTTTCAAATCCTGTCGGATTCAGTGCCAGAGCAGATATAGGATCCAATCAGGGCATTACCATGGCAGCGACCGGCGATGTTGTTACGCTTGGAGAACTAAGCATTCCCACAACTTTCGATCTTGTCCGTGTTGATTGCTTCAAAATGTCATATATGGAAGGAAAGACTGTGATAGAGCCTTCAAGTACCGTCACTCTATCGGCACCATACAGTTTTACTATGGGTCTTGCTTCTGCCAATTACATGATCTATGTAAGAGAAAAAGGTGCAGCTGTTACATCGTTAACTCTGACGGGAGGCAGTGTGACGATCACACCGGCTGTATCACGTACAGAAAAGGTAAAGGCAGGAGAAACAGTAACCCTGACCTTTACACCTGACACCGGACTTGTATTGAATACCATTACTCTCACCGGAGCAAACGGAAGCTCATATACAGTAAGTGATACAGCAGATACAAATGTCAAGACATTCGTAATGCCTGATCCGGTTACGGCTATATCCGTCAGTGCTACTTTCAGACCGGCTGCTGCTAATGCCAATATACCCGTAAGCATGCCGATAAGTGCAGGCGCACTTACCGATTATCTGAATATGTCCGGAGTATCCAAGGTAACGCTTTCTCCGAAGTCCGGAGATCCGGCAGTTACAAGTAATACGGTTAATATCACCGGCACCGTAACGATCCCCGACGGAGTCTCCGTTGATGTAGAGCCGGGTGTATATCTTAATGTTTCCGGAACTCTGAATATCGGAGCAGGCAGTACGGTCACCAACGATGGAGTGATGACTAACCAGGGCACCATCAATATAGGATCATCAGCTACATTGATCAATAACGGAACTCTGGCAACCAGTGGAAATATCACAACCGATACAGGAGCCGACGTAGTTAATAACGGCAAGATGGTCCAGACTTCATCCGCAACTGTTGGATCGGCTTCAGGAACTGCCGCGATAACATCCGACTGCGGTACATGTGGCGATTCGACATATTATTACATGGACGCTGATCCCGATGATTCCACCAAGTTAAGGATCCATGTTCTTGGAATCGGTCAGACCCGGGAATACACAGGAGAATCGGATTCACATGCCCAGGCATGGTACGCCAACGATAACAGAAAGAAACTTAAGAGCATAGTTTTCGAAGACGGTGTAACAAGAGTCGGAGAGTCCATGTTCTACGGAGACTATCATTACCCGACAAATAATTATAACGGGTATAAGTATTTGACCACAGTTATCCTTCCGGATAGCATTACTGAAATCGGTAATTATGCGTTCTATTCCACATCTATTACCAACATAAATATCCCTGATTCTGTTGAGGTTATCGGTAAGTCTGCATTTACATGCTGCTATGATCTGGAATCGATCACTATACCTGATACCAACATATATATTATGGAAGATGCGTTCACTCAGGCCGGGCTGACCAGTATATACATCCCGGCTACCCCGACATTCGGTGGCGGTGTATTTGACGAATGCCGCTCACTGGCTACGGTAACATTTGCTGATGGAAGGACTTCGGTGGGCAACCTGACATTTGATGCCTGCTGGGAGCTTACAACCGTTAATCTTCCGGATAGTCTGGAGACACTGCCCGATTATATGTTCTTTAACTGCTCTAAGCTGGCATCGATCGAACTGCCTTCTTCGCTTAAAAAGATCGGTGTTTCCAATTCGGGATATTCATGCGGAAGTGTATTCTATCAAACAAAGATCACTGAACTGATCCTTCCCGAGGGATTGGAAAAAATCAACAAGAGTGCTCTTTACGGTATGAGAGATCTTGAGAGTATCACGATTCCTTCGAGCGTCGATTACATAGGAGAGGAAGCTTTTGAGCAGGATTCAGCGCTGACATCCGTACGTATAGAAGATACGAATGGAACACTTACGGCGATCAGAAAGAATACATTCAATTACTGTTACAACCTGGAGACCGTTTATTATGGCGGAACAGATGAAGACTGGGATGCGATCACGATCGATCCTACCGGAAACGAATACTTCCTTAACGCCAAGCACTATTTCTATAACCATGAGAACCTGATCACTGCTTCGTACACAGCTGCAGGCGGAACGGTTAAGTGTTATATCGACGATGATGAGATCGGTGCTTCCCAGGAAGTGATGGGTGGCGAGGAGATCACCGTTGTGGCAACTCCTGCGTCAGGATATGAAACCGGCGAGATCACAGTCACTAAAGAAAACGGTGATACGGTTGAGCTCGTATCAAATAAGTTCATCATGCCCACACAGGCGGTTACAGTCAATGTTGAGTTTATTTCATGGGACGATGCTGCCGAATTTACCGGATCGAGCGTATCGGAACTCCTGACAGCATTAAATGAGAATCCTTCCGTTAAGCTGACATCTGATATGACAATAGATTCCGACCTTACGATAGGCACTAACAAAGTGCTTGTAGTCGACAGCGGTGTGGACCTTACAGTGGCATCAGGCAAGACCCTTACAGTTAGTGCGGGTGCAACGATCAATAACCTCGGTACCATTACAAATAACGGGGAAATGATCATATCTGGTATCGTTAATAACAGAAGCACTCATACCGTTGTTAATAACGGCAAGATGTATATCAGGAATGATGCATACTTTAACAACGGATCCGGAGAAGATGACGGCAGATTTGTCAATGCTTCATCCGGTCGCGTAGGAAACCTCGGATCGTTTGTAAACAATTCGGGAAGCAGCGTGATCGACAGCGGCCTGTTCGCAGGAAATGAGATCTCCGGTGACGGAAGCATAGATAACAGCGGAAAGCACGGTGAAAACGTATGCAGCGGACAAATAGGTGCAACGGAAGACCAGAATGTGTTCTTTGTTCTTGATTCCGCAGGGCTCTTTACGGTATTCGGTGACGGCCCGATGGTTGATTACAGCACTTATTATGATTCTTCAAGGGTCTTCAGCAGTAACCGTGATTCGATCACATCGGTCCGTATAGAAGAAGGAATCACCAGAATAGGGTCCTACAGTTTCGTCGATGTGGAAAACCTTGCGTGGTCCGATCTGCATATAGCATCCACGGTTGAAGAGATAGGACAAGCTGCCTTCTATTACTGTCTCGGATTTACCAGGATTGAATTACCGCAGACGGTCAAGACTATTGAAGCCTATGCTTTTGAAAACTGTTCAAACGTAACTGAGCTTGTGATCAGTGGAAATGTTGAATCGATCGGTAATAACGCATTCTATTGCTGCGGAAGTTTGACGAGAGTTTCATTACCGGAGAGTGATTGTACATTCGGAACAGGAGTGTTCTCCTGTTGCTACGAGATTACTGAAGTACATATTCCCATGTCCATGACTTACATTCCCGACTATATGTTTAACGGTTGCAGTAAGATCGCGGATGTTTATTATCCCGGTAATACCGGTCAGTGGAATGCTCTTAAGAACAGGAGCAGCAGATACGGAAATGATTATTTGTACGGAGCTGCAATACATTGTGCTAATTCCGGTTATTGCGTAACGATCGATGATTCGATCGAAAACGGCACTGTCACAGCATCTTCCGCAGCAGGAAATATCGGAAGTCTTGCAGAGGGCGTTACCGTGACATTTACACTGACGCCGGATGAAGGATATGAGAGTGTATGGATTGATGTAAGGGCAACGGATCTTAATGATACTACGGTTGACTATGCTCCGGCCGCTACAGAGAATGTCTTTACATTTGCGATGCCTGCATCAAACGTAACGATCTATGCCTGGTTTATGCCGATCGGCAGCGTATTCCAGACTGACTGGACTGATGCACAGCTTGCAGCATCTCTGGCCGATGAAAACATAGATGAGATATACATTGCAGCAGATCATTCGATTGAAACCGATATTACCATACCTGCGGGTAAGACTCTGGAGATTGAACTTGGTACCGAGATCACGATCAAATCGGGTCACAGTCTTACAGTTGCAGACGGGGCAACACTGATCAATTACGGAACGATCATCATTGAAGAAGGTGCCGAACTTATAAACAGCGGTATTATCGGCAATTTCTCCAAAAACACCATAGATATTTACGGGTCACTGATAAATAACGGCTCATTATACAACGGAGGCCAAAGCGGTGACGGAAGGATTGTTATTAATGAAACCGGTACCTTTACCAATAACGGATCGGTAAACAATGCATATAACAGCGAGATCGATAACTACGGAACGGTAGACGGCGACGGAACCTGTGACGGATACGGAGATTTTAATGACTATACTTCCGGCTCCGGCGGAGGCGGCGGAAAAGAGCCTGTTATTATCCCTTATTATCCCGATATTCCCATAGGGCCCGATACAGGCGATAATAAGCCCGGCGGCTTCGATGACGGTTATTATGATGACAAGGGTGATGGCGACTTCAGCATAGGCGGAAAAGAGAAGGGCGGCCTTGACGGAGGCACTGATTCCAAAGCCGGAGATTACTCCCTGGGCGGCTTCGATGATAAGGCCGGCGAAGGTTTGAAACCCGATGATACATCCGGTGATTCCGGTGACGGCTCATCTGACGGCGCTGACGACGATATACCCGTGAAAGACAACGATAATGAGTGAAGAAAAGAAAAGCATTAACAATAGAACAAGGCTGATGATCATTATCATTGCAGCCGTGATCGCAGCGGTCTTAGTTGCCGTTCTGGTCATCAGGACCGTTGTGAAGAAGACCTCATATGGCGGTATAATCGGCAATGTTGCGACTCAGACCATGGGCGGACTTGATGTACTGTGTGAACCCAGTGCGATGACGATCATGGATGGCAGGGGATTCCTTGTGACCGACGTATACGGCAAGCAGATCTGGCTGATCAACAGCTTCGACGGACTGGTATATGCGGGAACCGACAGTGTGGAAGATCTCTACGGAGAACCTTTGGGTGGATACAACGATGCCGAACTCGGAAGTTCCTTATTCAAGGAGCCCTGGTCCATTACTCCTTTCCTGGATGGTTATGCCGTATCGGATACGGGTAATGATGCCGTACGACTCCTCAGTTCCGAGACCACACAGACCGTTAACGGTTATTCGGACATACTTGAGATAGGAGATCTGGGTGTTAAATTCGATACACCTACAGGCCTTTGTACCGATGAAGAGGGTAATCTCTACATAGCTGAGACCGGCAAGGGCGCGATCCGCAAGGTCAGCACGGAAGGCGAAGTCACAACGGAATGTGACGGCTTAAACCGGCCCATGGGTATATGTTCTTTTGACGGATGGATATATGTGGCCGAGACGGGAGCTAACCGTATCGTAAGAGTTAAAGGCGGCAAGATCGACGTGATCGCAGGCAGCGGAGAAGAGACTCCGGAGGGAGGCCTTGGCGACGGATCGGCTAAGAAAGCAACCTTCAGATCTCCTCAGGGAGTAGCCGTAGCACCTGACGGAACCGTATTTGTCGCTGATACAGTATCCTCCACGGTCCGCATGGTCCGGAATAACAAGGTCACCACCATCCTTCAGAGAGAAGGAGAGCAGTTGGATATCGAGATGTATCCGGTTTCACCGCGCGGTCTGTTTATAGAGGATGGCAGCCTGTACATATGCGATCCTTTTGCAAGAAGAGTATATCTTTTGCAAATATCTGATCTGTATTAAAATCAAAATATGATAATCAATTGACACTTAAGCAGTACGTAAAGTTCACTTAATTACGACCGATACGTACTGCTTTATACTGTTTAGCGAAGAGGATTATGAAAACCAAGACCCAAAAACTGTTATTAACTATCCTGACAGCTCTGGCCGTAGCGGCCGTAGCCTGTTTCATAGCGGGGTCGGGGCTTCTTTATGTACCCGACGGTGTCGTAAATGACGCACTCTATCAGCGTGGCGGTATCGCGAACACTGATATAGTCGTAGTCGGTATGGATCAGCGTGCACTCGATGAGATCGGTCCGCTTCCCTGGTCGAGACATATCATGGCGGAGGCGATAGAGTACATAAACAGCGATCCCGAGGGGCGTATCCCCGCAGCGATCGGTGTCGACACACTTTACGTAGGCGAGAGTGCCGATCCTGATGCCGACGCTCATCTGGTAAGTGCCGCCGGAGAAAAAGGCAATGTCGTTTTAGCCGCAGTCGCCACCTATGACAGGGAACTCGTAGTCGATGGCGATGACTTCTACATGTCAGATAATATCGTCGGCTGGGATGAGCCGTTCGATGAACTCTACGATGTGACGCGCATAGGTCATATCAATGCCATGGAGGATCAGGATGCGATACTCCGTCATGCGATGTTGTATGAGAGTGTGCCCGGATATGGTGATGTATATTCTTTTGCGAGAGTCGTATATGAGATGTACTGCGAGAAGACAGGCCGTACTGCGAACGCAGATCCTGCGACCGAATCAGGCTTCTACTACATCCCCTATACTGCAGCAGGCGGCGGTTATTACGACAATATCTCCGTGGCGGACCTGCTGAACGGGACTATAGATCCGGCGTTCTTTGCGGATAAGGTCGTATTGATCGGCCCTTACGCTGTGGGGATGCAGGATTCGTATCCGACCTCGATCGACCATGCCGCACCGATGTACGGTATCGAATTCCAGGCTAATCTGATCGATGCGTTCGACAGAGGTTTCTTCCCGCAGAGTGTATCCGATGCTCTTCAGCTGGTCATTTTGTTCGCGGTCGTTTTCGGTTCATGCTTTTTCTACAGAAACAGAAAGGTCCGCTGGTCGGTAATATATACGGTACTTCTTATCGGGGGCTGGATCCTCATATGTGTGCTGATGTATCGTGCGGGACATATCCTGCATGTGCTGTGGATCCCGCTGTTTGTACTGTGCGTATTCGTCGGCAGCGTGGCGCTCAATTATGTACGCGCCCAGCTTGAAAAAAAGAAAGTCACCAACACTTTCGGTCACTATATAGATCCCGCGATCATGAAACAGCTCCTTGAGCAGGGCAGTTCCGCACTTAAGCTCGGCGGTCAGACCAAGGATGTAGCAGCGCTCTTCGTTGATGTCAGAGGCTTCACTACGATGAGTGAGGCGCTCGATCCCGAGACGGTCATCGAGATAATCAACCGCTACCTGACACTGACTACCGACTGTATCATGCGCAATCACGGAACTCTGGATAAGTTCGTAGGCGACTGTACGATGGCTCTCTGGAACGCGCCGGTCGAGCAGGAGGATCCGGTTTACCTGGCATGCTGCGCTGCAATGGATATGGTAGAGGGCTCGGCGGCTCTGGGTAAGGAACTTCAGGAGAGGTTCGGACGGACGGTCGACTTCGGTATAGGCGTGAACTGGGGCCCAGCGGTCATCGGTAATGTCGGCGCACCGAAGCGTATGGATTATACGGCGATCGGAGATACGATCAACACGGCTGCCAGACTTGAGGCGAATGCCCCCGGAGGACAGGTGTTGATATCGAGGGCAGTAGCAGATATACTTGGTGACAGGGCCGTCGTCACATCACTCGGCGACTCGATCAAGCTGAAAGGCAAAGCCGAAGGGTTTGAGATACTCAGGCTGGAGAGCCTGGTTCGAAAGGAGAACGATAAATAATGGATTACGCAAAGGTTTCACTGGAGAAACACGAGGAATGGAAGGGAAAGATTGAGATAAAATGCCGTGCTGCAGTCGACAGCTCGGAAGCACTGAGCATCGCTTATACTCCGGGTGTTGCACAGCCCTGTCTCGAGATACAGAAGGATATAGACAAGAGCTATGACCTGACACGCAGATGGAACACCGTCGCAGTGGTCACCGACGGAACAGCGGTACTGGGACTCGGAGACATAGGTCCCGAAGCCGGCATGCCGGTCATGGAGGGTAAATGCGTGCTCTTCAAGGCTTTCGGTGATGTGGACGCGATACCGTTGTGCATCAGGTCCAAGGATGTTGATGAGATAGTCAATACGGTCCGACTGCTCGCAGGCAGCTTTGGAGGAGTCAATCTTGAGGATATCGCCGCTCCGAGATGCTTCGAGATCGAGAAGAAGCTTAAGGACTGCTGCGATATACCGATCTTCCATGATGATCAGCACGGTACGGCCGTGATCACGCTGGCCGGACTGATGAACGCCCTAAAAGTCGTGGGCAAGAATATCGAGGACATCAAGATCGTTACTTCCGGCGCAGGGGCAGCAGGCATCGCCATCATCAAACTGCTCATGGCCATGGGACTGAAGAATGTCATCATGACAGACCGTCAGGGTGCCATCTACGAGGGACGCGACGGACTTAATCCCGTAAAAGAGGAGATGGCGAAGATCACTAACTTTAATAGGGAAAAAGGAACTCTTGCCGACGTGATAAAAGGCGCTGACGTATTTATCGGTGTGTCCGCACCGGGTACACTAACTCAGGATATGGTAAGAAGCATGGCGAAGGATCCAATCGTATTTGCCTGTGCAAATCCCACTCCCGAGATATTCCCGGATGAGGCGAAGGCAGCAGGCGCCGCAGTGGTATCCACAGGTCGCAGCGACTATCCGAACCAGGTCAACAATGTACTCTGCTTCCCCGGTATTTTCCGCGGAGCTCTCGATGTACGTGCATCGGACATCAACGACGAGATGAAGATCGCAGCAGCAAAGGCACTTGCCGGTCTGATCTCGGATGACGAACTCTCAGCTGACAATATCCTTCCTAAGGCTTTTGATCCCAGGGTTAAGGATGCCGTAGCAAAAGCGGCAGCACAGGCAGCACGCGACAGCGGAGTAGCCAGGATCTGACCTGCCGAAACTTTTTTTCAAAAATGCGCGCAAAAGTACTTGCATATATCATGAGGGCATGATATCTTAATTCAAGAAGAACTAAAATAGTTTAGACTATTCCAAAATAAAGATGAGGCTTTCAGGGACAGAATATGTCCCTGAGAGCCTTTGTTTTTTTGGGGAAATTGACATGAATAAAGATATCGAAATAACGAAAAACATAATATCAGCAGTAGGAGTGGCAACAACGATCTCATTGATGCTCCTACTGGTTGCCTGTCGGAATGGCGGCACCGGTTCATCAGAGGGCAGTACAACTGATGCCTTTACGGAGATCTCACTTGCGAAAGGGGAAGCGCTTAATCCCGTAACAAGCGTTACGGGCGGAGATCCATCGGCTTTTAGCGAAGGTGACAAAGTCTATCTGTATACCGGTCATGATGTCTCCACGGACGAAGAAGTATCCAAATCCATATATAACATCCCCGAATACCTTTGCTACAGTTCATCCGATATGGTCAACTGGAACGATGAAGGAGTGGTCATGACTATGGATACCGTCAGCTGGGCTGCGGATGATACATCGGCATGGGCGGCTCAGGTAGTTCCCTATGGAGAAAAGTACTATATGTACTTCTGCAGTTGGGAAAAAAATGGGAAACAATCCATAGGTGTTGCAGTATCCGACTCTCCGACCGGACCTTTTGTAGATATAGGACAGCCGCTTGTAAGGGGGTCGCAGACGAAGCCGGATCTGTCATCTTTTAATGATATCGATCCAACGGTGTGGGTTGAAATCGGAGAGGATGGTGTCGAGCATAGGTATCTGGCTTGGGGTAACGGAGTCTTCTATGTCTGTGAATTAAACGAGGACATGATCTCGGTCAGGGATCTTAACGGAGATGGAGAGATAACAAGCGGATTAAATCCGGACGAAGCGGACATAGTCAAGCGCACTGCCGGTCTGGACAGTTATACGGAGGCACCATGGCTGTACAGGAGGAGGAATGAGACGGGTGATCCCGTCGGCCCTTACTACTTGTTTTTTGCCCATGAATGGAGAGAGAGCATGGCATACGCGACTGTGGATGATCTGATGAGCGGCGAGTGGTCTGATACTGTAAGGATAATGTATCCGACGGCTACATCCAACACTAATCATCCGGCCGTGATCGATTTCAAAGGTAAAACATACTTCATCGGCCATAACGGAGCGCTTCCCGCAGGAAGCGGATTCAGGAGGAGCATTACCATACAGGAACTTGTATTTAATGAAGACGGATCGATAGATCTGATGGAAGAGACCGCATCCGGACTTTCGGGAGAGACTGTCACAATCGGCACGTCGGATCAAAAGAGTATTTCGCACAAAACCTGGATAAACTCCGCGGCAGATGCGGATTATCCGTATGAAGGAATCTCTCTGGGAACGGATCAGGGTGATAACGTAGCAGATTCTTTGTGGGTCTTGCGTGCGGGTAAATCAGATACTACAGACGATAGTCTTGTCTCTGTCGAATCCGAGAATAAACCGGGACTGTATATCACCGTATCCGAAGATGGTCGTGTCATGCTCGCGCAGGATACGGACGGATCCGAACAGACTGCACTCAGACAGACTTTCCGAAGCAGATATGTCGGGAATGATGAGACAAAGATTGTGTTTGAGAGCATGAGTGTTCCCGGACAATACCTGACCACAGATGAAAAAGGGCTGTTGGTGCTGGGAGACAGTGATGAGGCTGCGGCGTCGCCGTACACTGTTGAACAGCATCAGGCCCGATGAGGAGGTAAGTAATGAGAGGTAAAAGATGGATCCCGATAGCGATGTCGGGGATCATGATGATGCTGTTGGGATGTGCGGAATCACCGGTTGAAACCGGTTCTGCGGAAATCCCCGGCGGGACAAACGGGGTAAGTGAAGTGGCGGAACAAAACTACACTGTATCATATGACGGAATAGACGCAGCAGATATATCATCGCCCGGAGTGGCGGTGCATGACCCGTCCATTCTAAAGGCTGACGGGACATATTACATATTCGGCTCTCATATGACCGCCGCGAAGAGCACGGATCTGACCAACTGGGAGATGATCGCGGATAACTATATGAAGACCAATCCGGTATACGGTCAGATATATGAGGTTGCGGACGAAGCATTTGCATATGCCGGAGACAAGAGCAGCCTGATACCGACCGATGACAAGGCGACTCATGTATGGGCACCTGATGTGATATACAACAGGACCATGGGCAAGTATTGCATGTATTACTGCACTTCTTCGACCTGGAATGCATCCAATCTGTGCTTCGGCACATCCGACTCTCCCGAGGGACCTTATGAATGGCAGAAAGCCCTCATCTACTCCGGCTTCGGCTCGAAACAGCTGGAGGCCACGGATGTATTGGATTACGTAGACGAAGAGTATGCCCGCAAGCACTATATCAAAGGTGGCGGCTACAATTACGAGGACTATCCGAATGCCATAGACCCGACTGTTTTCTATGATGCCGATGACAGGCTCTGGATGGTATACGGATCCTGGAGCGGCGGGATCTTTCTGCTGGAGCTGGATCCGGCTACCGGTGAAGTGATACATCCGGAGACAGATGAGGCGGCCGGTGTGGATGCGTATTTCGGCAAACGTCTGCTCGGCGGCGGACATATATCCATAGAGGGACCTTATATCCTGTATGATGAGGCTTCCGGATACTATTATCTCTTCGTTTCGTACGGATCTCTTGTATCAAACGGCGGATACCAGATCCGTGTGTTCAGATCGGATAAGGTGGACGGAACATACGTGGATATGAACGGTGCGTTCCCGGAGAAAAGCGCCCTGCACCAGAACTTCGGTCTCAAGATGTCCGGTAACTACAAGCTTCCGAGTCTGGAAAAAGCATATATGGCAACCGGTCACAATTCAGCCTTTATCGACGATGACGGGAAGATGTATGTGGTATATCATACTCGATTTAACGATAACGGTGAGGGACACTCTCCGAGGGTTCATCAGTTTTTCATAAATGAAGAGGGATGGCCGTGTGAACTTCCGTATCAGACAGGCGGCGAGACCATATCCGGCTCAGGTTATGACCGGGCACAGCTCACCGGCAGATATTTCGTGACAAATCAGGGTACGGACATAAACAGTGATATAGCAAACCCGGTGATCCTGTATCTGAATGATGACGGGTCGGTCACCGGCAGAGAATCCTCCGGATCGTGGACCGTTACAGATGGAAAGCCGTATACGTCCGTAGTGATAGACGGGGTCGAGTATAAGGGCGTCTTCTGTCCGATGAAGGACGAAGCCGGATGTGATGTAATGACTTTCTCGGCTGTGGGATCTAATACCACGGTCTGGGGCGTTAAATATTCCGATAACTGATCGGATTAGTATTAAAGGGGTTAGAGATTATGAGTACAAGTCTTAGATATAATGAACCATGGATACTTCAGAGGGCGGATCCTTATGTGATCAGGTCCGATGACGGTTCCTATTATTTTACCGCTTCGGTGCCGGAGTATGACCGGATCATTCTGCGCAGAGCCGACAGCCTCGAAGGTCTATGGGACGCAAAGGAGACTGAGATATGGCATAAGCATGAATCCGGACCGCAGAGTATACATATCTGGGCACCGGAGCTGCATTTCCTTTTCGGCAAATGGTACATATACTATGCCGGCGGTGACAGGGATGATATATGGGCGATACGACCTTATGTACTGGAATGCACAGGCCCCGATCCAGTTAAAGACCCGTGGGTTGAAAAAGGTAAGATGAGCTGCGCTGAAGATGATGAGTTCTCCTTCAGAGCATTTTCACTGGATGCAACGGTATTTGAAGCAAACGGTCGATGGTATTATATCTGGGCTGAAAAGGTGGGAGTCGGAAAACAGATATCCAACCTCTATATAGCCAGGATGAAGAACGGATATACCCTCGATACGGTTCAGGTGATGCTCACCACTCCCGACTATGAATGGGAAAGGTGCGGATTTTGGGTCAACGAAGGGCCGGCCGTGATCAAACGAAACGGCAGGATCTACATGACTTATTCAGCCAGCGACACGGGAATAAACTACTGCATGGGCATGCTTACCGCGGATGAAGAATCGGATCTTCTGGATCCTCTGTCATGGAAAAAAGAAAGATACCCTGTACTGTGTTCATCTGCGGAGCATACGGTATATGGGCCCGGGCACAACTCCTTTACCATAGACAGTGACGGAAACGATATCCTGGTATATCATGCGAGAACCGAGACAGAGATCGTCGGTGATCCGCTGTATAATCCGAACAGGCACACGATGCTCATGCCCATCAGATGGGAAGATGACCGGCCGGTGTTCGTATATTAATTAATCAAAAAACTCCCGGAAGAATTCCGGGAGTTTTAATATGCATAAAACTGTATCTACTGGGGGATAGGTGAATAATTCAGATTGACGTTTATGTCCTGATCGTAGTTTCCGAAGGTTTTGCCGAATATGGTCAGACCGCCAACATGTTTGGAAGACTCCTCAACCGCCATTTTAAGGCGTATCGTACTCGTGTAATCCAGATTCAACATATTAGTAGTAACATCGGATATCTGAAGACCGTCTATGAAGGTTCCCTTGCGATTAATGACCAGCAGCTTTAGCAGGCCGTACTGATTCCAATTATTAAACCACCAGTCCGGTGTAAACATACCGCGTACATCACCATAATCTCCGGGTGAAGTCCACATGCCGACCAGCACATCATTGATATAGAAAGAAATATCTGACGGCCAGTTTTCATCCACCCCCGGTGCTTCAGAGCTGATCTCCATTGAGACCGAGATTTGGCTGATACGGTTATTCCGGGGAATCAGGTTGGGTACCGTGTACTCTACATATCCCTTTGTGAACCATACAATATCGGCCTGGAATCTGTCGGGGTGGTCGAAGTATCTGATATCATCCAGCTCACCGATAAGAGATTTGTTGGTTGCAAGACCACAGGTCGGGCATACATCATGCGAGGTAAACTGTCCGACTTTGATCTGCGTCCTGTATGTATTTGCATCATCGATAGGCTTATCAATGTCTATCAGGATTTTGTCCTGTCTGAGCGAACAGATCTTCTGATTGCCGTGCCCTGAAGACTCGTTGGATATGGATATCAGATCGCATTCCTCAAGTTTCTTGATATGTCCGGTGAGAGCACCGTTTGTTATCTTCAGCTGGCCGGCGAGCTGATTCATACTCATCGGGCCGTTCTCCAACAGAGTATTGAGCAGCTGTATACGGACATCCGATCCGAGTGCTTTGAAGATCTCGAGTCCGTCATCAAGGGAGGTTATATGTAACATATTGGTCACCTCTTGCGATGAATATAGTTTAATTGTTCCTAAAATAGTATAGCATTAATACGTGTATTCAGTCAAAGCAAAGAACGTATGATTTAGAAAAAATCGATACATATTTGAGACAGATATCTTTAACTTTCACTAAAATAATAAACAAATACATAAGCAATTAAGAGTAATAGGCGGCAATATGTGAGCAAATTGACAATATCAACAAAAACACACAGACGTTTTAGTACAAAACCAACCAAATGCTAAAATAGTTTAATAAAACGTAAAATAATTATTGACAGTCTAAACTGCTTCGCGTTAAAGTGAACACATAGCAAATGCATCTGACATTTATCACGATCAATATTGAGCCTCATCTTTATAGACAGGATGAAAGTTAGTAAGCACAGAGCTATAGCCAAAAACTAATGTAAAACATAAAGGAGGAAGCAAATGAAAAAGAAACTTGTCAGCGTCTTATTAAGCGCAGCAATGACAGCCACTCTTCTTGCAGGTTGCGGCGGTGCAGCAGATACAGCTGCCGATACCGGAGCTCAGGAAGCAGCAGAAGAAACTGTCGAAACAGCCGATGAGGTTGAGGAAGCAGCAGCCGAGGAAACCCCTACAGCAACTTTCGGTGATTCATCGGGAACACATCTTGAGATGTGGACATTCGTAGAACTTCACGCACAGCATTATCAGGATATGGCTGAAGTATGGAACGAGCAGCATCCTGATGAGACTATCGAGATCACATGTACAACATATCCTTACGGTGACATGCACACCAAGCTGCTCAGCTCTCTTGAAGCAGGAACCGGTGCACCGGACATCTGTGATGTAGAAGTCGGACAGTATCCTAATGTAGTAGCAGGACTTGATAACTGGCTCGTTCCCCTTGATGATTATGCATCAGACTTCATGTCTACGATGGTTCCCGCCAGAATGCAGCTCTATCAGGGATCTGACGGACACTATTACGGAGCTCCTTATCATGTAGGTGCTTTCGCAATGTACTACAATGTAGCTGCCATGGCTGAGGCAATGGGCATCTCCAACGACGAAGTGATCGCCAAGATCGATGCTGTTAAGACATGGGCTGACTATGAGGCACTCGGTAATGAGTACGTAGCAGCTATCGATACCGAAGGAAAGTATTGGACAAGTGTTGATACCGGCGGCGTGGACTGGATGTGGCTCGCAATGGCTGAGTATGGCGATGACTGGACCGGTGGATTCGAAGGTCCCGCAAATGTACAGCTTGATTCGGTTAAGAAGATGATGGAGATGCAGCAGGGCTGGCTCAAGAGCGGCATGGCTGAGATTTCTCCCGACGGACACGTTGACCTTGAGGCAGGTTTCCAGAATATCCTGGATCATAACATCGTATCCTTCCCCAAGGCACTGTGGTTCATGAGCCGTTTTACCAACTACATGGCTGACGAAGCAGGCAACTGGTATATAGCTAAGTGTCCTGTATTCGAAGAAGGCCAGAAGTGCTCGGTAGGTGTCGGCGGTACAGGCACCGTAGTTACACAGCAGTCTGAGAACAAAGATCTTGCAGCAAGATTCCTTTGCTGGGCAAAGATGTCCGATGAAGGAGAGCAGCACATCTGGGATAAGCTCGGATTCGATGTCTGCAATGCAGCACTGTGGACTCAGGACTCATTCGCGCATGATGATGCAAACCAGTTCAACGCTTTCTTCATCAACTATCCTTATGACGTGCTCAATGAGATCGGAATGGATAACATCGGCAAGATATCTGTAGTAGCCATAAGCCCTACGATCAACGAGTACATGTGCACCACCACCCTCAACGAAGTATTTGAGGATCCTGATTACAGCATCGATGATGCGCTTCAGGAGGCTCAGGACGCTATCGACCTCGAGCAGTAATCCGTTCATAGTTTACTTCTTCATTGGAATGGAAGTATAGTTTACCTCAGAAGGGGATGTCGGATCATCCGGCATCCCCTTTGGTAAACGGGAGTTTTAGAGAAGGATTTCTATCAATAATATATAGGAGGATGAGATAAATGAAGACCGGAAAATTCCTGTATTCACAGAAGGTTGCACCATACGTGTTCGTGCTGCCCTTTATCCTCAGCTTCGCAATCTTTTGGATCTATCCCCTGATCACAGCATTTACCATGAGTTTCCAGAAGATCACGCCTACGTCCACTGATTGGGTGGGCTTTACGAACTATGCGAAACTGCTTAAGGATAAAGTGTTTCTTCTGGCGATAAAGAACAGTGCCACATACATGTTCTTCACACTTGTTTTACTGATACCGTTTCCCATGATCTTTGCCGTACTTATGGATTCTAAGATCGTTAAGGCAAAAGGTGTATGGAAAGCGATCCTGTATATGCCGGCACTGACTTCCGTAGTTATATCCGGTATGTTATTCCGTCTGATGTTCACCGAGTATAAGACGGGACAGATGAATCTGATAACACAGGCCCTCGGCCTTGGTACATATAAATGGCTCAAAAACGGATGGTCCGGAATGCTCGCTCTGCTGGTTCTCGCCTGCTGGAGATGGACAGGCGTGAATATGCTTTACTTTCTGTCGGGCCTCAAAGCCATTGACCCTGCATTATATGAAGCTGCCGATATAGACGGCGCAACCCCCGTGCAGAAGTTCTTCCGCGTAACCCTGCCACTGCTTAAGCCCACTACGATATATGTGCTGACCATCTCCGTATATGCCGGTCTGGCCATGTTCCTTGAATCGTATATGCTATGGGCCGGCAATGCATCGCCGAACAACATCGGTCTGACCATAGTCGGATACCTGTACAGACGAGGCATAGAGAAAAACGACATGGGTTATGCATGTGCGGTCGGAGTTGTACTGCTGATAGTCGCCCTGATCATCAACTTTGCACAGCTGATCATGAACGGGACATTCAAGAAGGAGGAAGACTGAAATGGCTGAAACAAAACGCAGAGATCTTTCTCATACTCCTTCATTTAAGATAAAGACCATACTGGGTACCGGATTCTTCGTAGTCCTGTGTGTGATCATAGCTTTCCCCGTAGTTGCGGGATTACTGGCTTCGTTCAGACCCGGAACCGAACTTATCAGACGAGGATTGTCTATCGACTTCAACTTTACCACTATGACGACGGCCAATTACCGTTATCTGTTCGGAGGAAATGAGGACAGCCGCAAGTACTTTATGTGGTATAAGAACTCACTCCTGATCGCGATCGTTTCGGTAGTCCTGACGCTCTTCATATGTTATTTCGTGGCATACGGACTGACGATGTACGATTTCAAGCTCAGGAATCTGCTGTTTACACTGGTCATCGCGACCATGATGGTTCCTTTCGAGATCCTGATGCTTCCTATGTATAAGGAAGTAATAGCACTGAAGCTCATTGATACCTATGCGGGTGTGATCCTGCCGGGACTGTGCGGTGCATCGACGATATTTTTCTTCAGACAGTATCTGTCGGGCCTGCCGAAAGAGCTTCTCTCCGCAGCACGCATCGACGGTGCCAATGAGTACTATATTTCTGTAAAGATAATACTTCCGCTGGCCAAGCCGGCATTCGCTTCCATGGGCATTCTCTGTGCGATGGGTGTGTGGAATGCGATCCTCTGGCCGCTGCTTGTACTCAAGGGAGCCGAGAAATTCACGCTTCCGATAGGACTTAACACACTGCTGACACCCTACGGAAACAACTACGATGTACTGATCGCCGGATCAATGTTCGGCATCCTGCCCATTTTTATTATTTTCCTTCTCTTCCAAAAGTATATAATAGATGGTATGACGGCAGGAGCCGTAAAGGGATAACTCCCTATCAAGTATTGGAGGTTACAGATGGCAAAGTTAGTTATCAACAATGAATCAAGGAAGAGCACGATAGCTCCCGAGATCTACGGTCATTTCTCGGAGCACCTCGGAAGATGTATCTACGAGGGTCTCTATGTGGGTGAGAACTCCGACATCCCGAATGTAAACGGCATGCGCAAGGATGTTGTGGATGCACTGAAAGAGATGAAGATCCCGGTACTTCGCTGGCCGGGCGGATGCTTCGCCGATGAATATCACTGGATGGACGGCATCGGTCCCAAAGAAAAGCGTAAGAAGATGATAAACACCCACTGGGGCGGTGTTGTGGAGGACAACAGTTTCGGTACACACGGGTTCTTTGAACTGTGTAAGCAGCTGGGCTGCAAGACATATGTGAACATGAATGTCGGCAGCGGTACCGTGCGCGAGATGAGCGAGTGGGTCGAGTATATCACTTTCAACGGAGTCTCGCCGATGGCTGATCTGCGCAAGGCCAACGGCCATGAGGAACCCTGGCAGCTGGATTACGTAGGTGTCGGCAATGAGAACTGGGGCTGCGGCGGTAATATGCGTCCTCAGTACTATGCAGACCTCTATCGCAGATATCAGACATATGTACGCGGATATGCGGGAGCATCTCCGATTCAGAAGATATGTTGCGGTGCGAACTCTGATGATTATGACTGGACACGCAAGGTGATGGAGACCTGCTTCGAGCATTCCGAACCTCACCAGCATGGCTTTATGGACGGTCTCTCGCTTCATTATTACACTCTGCCCGAGACCGAGGATGACTGGAACTACAAGGGATCGGCCACCGATTTCACTGAGGAAGTATTCTACCAGACATTGAAGCGCGGGGTATATATGGAAGAACTCGTGACCAGACACGGTGCGATCATGGATCAGTTCGATCCCGATAAGAAGATCGGCATGATGGTAGACGAGTGGGGTATCTGGACCGATGTCGAGCCCGGTACCAATCCCGGATTCCTCTATCAGCAGAACACGATGAGAGATGCACTGGTAGCAGGCAATACTCTGAACATATTCAACAAACACTCAGACCGTGTGAAGATGGCAAATATCGCCCAGCTGATCAACGTGCTCCAGTCAGTAATGCTGACCGAGGGAGCGAAGATGATCAAGACTCCTACCTACGCAGTATTCCATATGTATGCGGCACATCAGGGTGCAGAGCTGCTCTCCAGCGAGCTGCTTGAAGCCGGTACCGTAGGCAGCGGAAAGAACGAACTGGCTAAGGTATATGAGTCCGTATCCGAAAAGGACGGCGTGATCACGATCACACTTACCAACAACTCACTTGAATCCGCTGAGGATGTAGAGATATCACTGGCCAAGGACGGATCCGCATACAGTGTATGCGAAGCAAGTGCGGTCACCGGCAAGATGAACGCACACAACACCTTCGAGACTCCCGATGTGGTAAAAGAGGAAGCTTTCACGGCCTACTCCAAGACCGCAGACGGCATCAAGGTTACCATTCCTGCCTGCAGCGTAGTGAGCGTGAGACTTAAGAAATAAGGTCTATGTACGACTATGATGTGATCCGTTCCAGAAGAAGGACCATAGCTATAGAGATAGACAGAGAGGGGCGCGTACTTGTACGCGCTCCTTATAATGTCGGAAATCTGAAGATAAGGCAGTTTGTCGAGGAGAAGTCCGGCTGGATCGAGCGGACACTGGAGAGGATAAGGGTGCGTGCGACCGGACCTGAAGGTCCGGGACAGTTTGACGACAGTGGTGTGATCAGTACCGATAACCTGCCCAAACTGTCTGAGTCCGATATCCGCACTCTTACGGATGAAGCCGCGGAAGTGATCCCCGGAAAGGTTGCTTTTTTTGCAGAGCGTATAGGAGTAACCTACGGGCGGATCTCCATCAGACATCAGAAGACCCGATGGGGAAGCTGTTCCGCTAAAGGAAACCTGAATTTTAACTGTCTGCTCATGCAGGCTCCCGGGGAAATCCTTGATTACGTCATCATACATGAACTGTGCCACCGCCGCCATATGGATCATTCAAGGGAATTCTGGGAGGAAGTGGAACGCGTCTGCCCGGAATACAAGAGGCATCGCAAATGGTTACGAGATCACGGAGACGAACTGATGCACAGATACAGTTAGGCCGTGCGAAAAACATTAGTTGCGCCGGCACTGAAATAATAGTAAAATTTCTATAAACTGTGGCATAAGAAATGCTATGGAAAACTCGTTTTATGAAGGAGAGAGAAAAAATGTGGAATCGTAAAGAAATGAAGACCAGAGGTAAGGCCGCATTCAAGGCAAATTATTGGAAGTGCGTGCTTGTAGCCTTCATCGCCGTAATTATCTTAGGTGTATTCGGCGGCGCCAGTGGATCCAGGAGTTCTTCTGTTGCTACCAGCGAGGAAGGCTTCACCGCTTTGATGAACGGTGATATGGCACAGTATTACGGACTGATACTTGCTGCCATCGGCGGAATTATGCTTATTGCTTTCCTGGTAAGTATACTGATCTACAATCCTCTTACAGTAGGTATTGACAAGTTCTTCCTGGTTAACAGCAAGAATCCCGCTGAGCTCGGAGAGGTTGGTTATGGATTTAAGAACTTCGGCCGTTCCGTACTGGCACTGTTCTTAAGCGACCTTCTGATCCTGCTCGGATGCATCGTGATCATCCCCGGTATCATTCTGTCATACTCATACAGACTGGTTCCTTATATCATAGCTGATGATCCTACCATCTCAGCTACAGATGCGATCAAGAAGTCACGCGAGATGATGAAGGGCTATAAGTGGAAGAGCTTCGTGCTTGACTTAAGCTTCATCGGATGGTATTTCCTGACAGCCATCACATTCGGTCTGGTAGGTATCTTCTATGCTTATCCTTACATTTTCGCTACATATGCTGAGATGTATTATGTGATCTCCGGTAACACAGCAGGTGCACCTGTGAGTGACAATCAGTTTGTCAATGCGATCAACAACGCAGCAGATGCAGTAGGTGATGCTGTTGAGAATACCGTTGAGACAGTAGTTGATAAGGTTGGTGACGTAGCTGAGGCAGCAGGCGATGCTGTATCAGATGTCGTAGATAACATCAAGAATGACTGAAAAGAATAGCAGCTTTAGGAGGTAATTATGGGTTTAATATCAGCAGCTTTAGGGGCAGCAGGCGGCGTAATGGCCGACCAGTGGAAGGAGTACTTCTACTGTGAAGCATTACCTGAGACAATCATCATGACCAAGGGCCACAAGAGAGAGTCAGGTCGCGGATCCAATAACGGCAGTGACAATATCATCTCCAACGGTTCAGTGATCGCGGTTGCAGACGGACAGTGTATGGTTATCGTGGATCAGGGTAAGGTTACAGAGATCTGTGCCGAGCCCGGTGAGTTCACTTATGACTCATCATCCGAGCCTTCACTCTTCACAGGTAATCTGGGTGAGGCTATCAAAGAGACATTCAAGAATATCGGTAAGAGATTCACATTTGGAGGTGAGGCTCCCAAGGATCAGAGAGTTTATTACTTCAATACCAAGGAGCTGATCGGAAACAAGTACGGTACACCCAATCCCGTACCTTTCCGTGTGGTTGACGAGCGTGCAGGCATCGACATGGATATCTCCATGAAGTGTTTCGGTGAGTACAGCTACCGTGTATGCGATCCTATCCTGTTCTACACCAACGTATGTGGCAACGCAGCTCAGGATTATAAGAGAGAGCAGCTTGACAGCATGCTCAAGACAGAGCTTCTGACAGCTCTTCAGCCCGCTTTTGCAAAGATTTCCGAGATGGGTATCAGATATTCTGCTATCCCCGGACATACCACCGAGCTTGCTGATGCACTCAACGAAGTACTCTCCAAGAAGTGGAGGGAACTCAGAGGTATCGAGATCGTATCCTTTGGCGTATCCTCCATCAAGGCTGATGAAGAAGACGAGAAGACTCTTAAGGAGCTTCAGAAGGCAGCAGCTTATACCAATCCGAACCTGGCAGCAGCAGCTATGGTCAATGCTACATCCAATGCTATGCAGACTGCAGCAGGCAACTCAGGCGGCGCAGCTATCGGATTTATGGGCATGAATATGGCACAGCAGGCAGGCGGCATCAACGCTCAGAACCTGTATGCTATGGGTGCTCAGCAGCAACAGCAGCAGGCAGCTTCTGCTCCGGCACAGGCTCCCGCAGGCTGGGATTGTGCATGCGGCCAGAAGGGAATCACAGGCAACTTCTGTCCCGAGTGCGGCGCTAAGCGTCCCGAGACCAGCGGATGGACCTGCTCATGCGGTACCGTAAACCAGGGTAAGTTCTGTACGGCATGCGGCGCTCAGAAGCCCGCAGGCGCACCTCAGTATAAGTGCGACAAGTGCGGATGGATGCCCGAGGATCCTGCAAATCCTCCGAAGTTCTGCCCTGAGTGCGGCGATCCTTTCGGAGATGAAGATCTCGTATAATTCGACAATATAAGGTTTACTACGGACATCAGGAGTCTATCGGCTCCTGATGTCGTCATATAAGAGGAGAAAACATGGCATCTCAGATCAATAACTATCAGTGCCCTGCCTGTACCGGACCGCTTCACTATGTAGGTACGAGTGATAAGCTCGAGTGCGATTACTGCGGCAGCTCATATTCCATACCCGAGATAGAGAAGCTCTACGCAGAGCAGGAAGCAAAGGCAAAAGAAGAATATGCCGCAGCGCAGGCTGCCGGTGAGGGCTGGGATAATTCCAATCTCACTTCATGGGGCGAGGAAGCAAACGGCATGAAGGTATACAGCTGTCCTTCCTGCGGAGCGGAACTCATAACCGACGAGACCACCGCAGCCAGCAGCTGTCCTTATTGCGGAAACAATAACGTGGTACCCGGCCAGTTCGAGGATACCCTCAAGCCGGATAAGATCATACCCTTTAAGATCACCAAGGAGCAGGCGATCGCCGGTCTCCAGGAGCATTATAAGGGAAAGAAACTTCTTCCGAAGTCATTCATATCAGGCAACAGCGTACAGGAGATAACCGGTGTGTATGTACCGTTCTGGCTGTTTGACGGATCTGCATCCGCAGATGTACAGTATCGCGCTGAGAAGACTCACAGCGAGCGCCACGGCGATGACGAGATCATCTTTACCGAGCACTGGGATGTTGCCAGGTCGGGACATGCGGCATTCGCAGATGTACCTGTAGACGCTTCATCCAAGATGCCTTCCGGACATATGGACTCGATCGAGCCCTATGATTACAGTGATCTTCGTGACTTCTCGACCGCTTATCTGCCCGGATTCCTGGCTGACAAGTATGATATAAGCATAGAGGATTCCGCATCCAGAGCCGATGTTCGCTTCGAGAACACTATCTTAAGCGATCTTGCTCAGACAGTAACGGGATACAGCTCGGTCAGCGTAGTCAATAAGAATGTGCGTATTAAGCGAGGCAAGGTTGAGTATGCTCTCTTCCCTGTATGGATGCTCTCCACCAAGTGGAACGACCAGACCTATACGTTCGCAATGAACGGACAGACAGGCAAGATGGTCGGCGATCTGCCGATAGATAAGGGCAGACTGGTAGGTATGTTCTTTAAGTGGTTCATACCGACAGCTGCTATAGTTGCTGTTATTTCGATGTTCATGGGATAAGGAGGGATAGTTATGGAGATAAGCTGGGGAATGGTCATAATCATAGCTCTCATCGTAGCTATCATCGCTTGCGCGATAGCATCGGGCAGCATGAAGACCGTACATACCGCTACAAGTGCAAAGCATTACGAGAAAGAAGGATCCTTCTCGTTGACCAATAAGGTTGATAATCATATCAACACTACGCAGCAGCGCATACATCACGAGAAGAGTACTCCCCCTCCCGGAAAGTAATGCCTGTGTATTTAAGTCGAAACAAGTAACCCCGGCTGATCCGATCAGCCGGGGTTATTTATTGTCATCAATGGCGTCTGTATTGTCGGAAGTCCGCCTCTTGCCGTTGCCGGACAGAGCATGCTCTCTCTTATGTTTGAGCGTATCCGCTGTCTTTCTGTCTATGAATTTCTGCGTCTTGACCACGTAGGTGCCGCCGTCTTCCGTCTTGCGCAGTCTGACCTTACTTTTCATCAGCCCATGCTGTTCGCACTCGGTAACGCACTGATAGAATCTGCTGTTGGTCGTGAACCATTTGACATAGCGCTTGGTAGGTCTGCCGCAAAGATAGCATCTGGTCGACATGACCTCCTTGTCCGACAGGGCATGTTCTCTCTCACTGAATTCACGTGAGATGTATTTGAAGTAGTCATCGAACACGGTGTGTATCTCATGTTCTTTATCTCTGGGAAGATGGAATACATCATAGGAGCATCTGCTGAGCACCTCTCTCGGAAGCTGTTCTAAGATCCGCGCTGTGTAGTATGCATCCGAGAACGCTCTGTGAAAGGGGATATCCTTTTCTATGTTCAGATGATCTATCGCATACTCCAGATTACGACGTTCGCGTATGTCATAGGCTATGCTGAAGAGTTTCTGAACATCAAGAAATGCAATAGGTCCCGATGCCATGGGAGGCAGCTCGAAGTATCTCATGTTGCGCTGGAGCTCAGTCAGGTCAAGGGGACCCCATGTGCAGAAGAACGGTTCATCGCCGCACCACTCACGAAAATCCTTATATACGGTCGTAAACAGATCACCCGACTCCAGCTGCTGCATCTGGAGATGTATGAGCCTGCCTGTGATCTGGTGCATGGTCGTATAGACCTGTGGTTTCACAAGTCTCGAGAATTCACTGATCATCTTACGGTCGGAGCTGAGTTTGACAGCGCCGATCTCTACTATTTCAAATGGCATCCCCGGTACGGAACCTTCGACAGTACTCGACTGATTCCATTCCAGGTCCAGAACAATGTAATTCATATCTTCTCTCCGTGCTTAATCATACGGGAAGAAGGGTACTCTGCGCAAGGAGAAATGTGTCTACTTTGTATGGAATTGTGTTACTATACATATATGCGTTTAAGAAACATTACAGGCTCAAGAGAAGTAATAGCAGACAGTAAATGGTGCATGGAGACACCGCGTGACATGTCGGGAAAGTGGCATGAACTTTTCGGAAATGATCACCCCGTATATGTGGAGATCGGAATGGGTAAGGGCCGGTTCCTGATCGATAATGCACGTACATATCCCGATATCAACTATATCGGCATCGAGAAATACTCAAGCGTGCTCCTTCGCGGGATACAGAAGCTCGAAGAAGAACCGATGGAGAATGTCTCCCTGATCCGTATGGAGGCAGAGTATATCACGGAAGTATTCGCGGAGGGAGAGATCGATCGCATATACTTAAACTTCTCGGATCCCTGGCCGAAGGACCGCCATGCGAAGAGACGTCTGCCCTCACGGGAATTCCTGGCCAGGTATGAGAGGATACTGAAGCCCGGGAGTGTGGTTGAGTTTAAGACGGATAATCGTGACCTTTTTGACTTCGCAGTAGAGGAAGCCGCAGCCGCAGGCTGGGATATGCCGGTCTGCACTTATGACCTGCATGCGGATGAGAAGCTTATGCAGGGCAATATAATTACTGAATATGAGGAGAAGTTCTCCTCCATGGGTAACCCTATCTGCAAGTATGTGATCAGCAGACCGGACCGGGCGGATACATTGCCGGATCAGACGAATCCCATATGAACATAGTACTTCACCAGCCGGAGATGCCGGCAAATACAGGTAATATAGGACGGACATGCCTGGCAACGGGCACGCCGCTTCACCTGATCGAACCTCTGGGGTTTCAGTTAAATGACCGTGCACTTAAGCGCGCAGGGCTGGATTACTGGCACGAGCTTGATGTTACGAAATATGACGATTACGATCAGTTTAGAGAGAAGCACCCGGGGGCGGTGATATGGATGGCGACGACCAAAGCACATCAGACATACACCGATGTGAGCTTCGGCCCCGATGACTATATCATGTTCGGCAAGGAATCTGCCGGAATCCCTGAGGAGATCCTGGTCGAGAACGAGGCTCATTGCATACGCATTCCGATGGCGAGTGACATACGAAGCCTCAATCTCTCCAATGCCGTGGCCATAGTCCTCTATGAGGCACTCAGACAGCAGGGCTTTGCGGGACTTAAGGAGAACGGTGAGCTGCACCGACTCTCCTGGAGCCCCCGATAGCGGAAAAGATGATCAACAGAGCAACAGATACTACAGACTCATATCGCATAGGATATATATCCGGTCACCGCAGGGCTGTGAGACGCGTTTCTGCCCTGATCCTCGCGGTGTCGCTTTTTTGCGCAGGAATAGGTGTGACGGCAGTGGATGCATATGCTGCCAAGTCCGGTGCTGCCGATACACAGGAAGAGCTGGATGCGAACGTGGAGGCCCGTAAGAGCCTGCCCGTGGAGACCAATGAGGTCGAAGGCTGGCCCGCCGGCCCTGAGATAGGCTCTGAAGCTGCGATACTCATGAACGTGGATACCGGGGCCATTCTGTATGCAAAGAATATCGATGAGGAACTCTATCCTGCCAGCACGACCAAGCTTCTGACTTGTCTTTTGGCGCAGGAAAACGGCCATATGACGGATATGGTTCCCTTCAGTTATGAAGCCGTTCATTCGGTTCCGTCCGACGGATCCAGTATAGGTATGGACGCCGGGCAGTCGATCACTCTTGAGCAGTGCCTGTATGGCATTATGGTAGGCAGCGCAAATGAGGTTGCCAATGCAGTTGCCGAATATACGGCCGGTTCGATGGATGCTTTTACGGATATGATGAATGAGCGGGCGGCCGAGCTCGGCTGTAAGCATTCACACTTTACCAATGCCAACGGACTTCAGGATGAAGATCACTATACTTCCGCATATGATCTGGCACTCATCGCCAGAGAGTATTTCTCCAACGATATGCTCTCAAGGATCGCCAATACGCCGAAATACCATTTTGAACCCACGGATACGCAGCCGGATGACTTCTATCTCAAGAATAAGCACGCACTGATCACCGGAGAGATTCCGTATGAGGGGATCTGCGGCGGAAAAACGGGCTTTACCGGAGACTCACGGCAGACGCTTGTTACATGCTGTGAGCAGGACGGTATGCGGCTCATATGCGTGGTCATGATGCAGGAGACACCGGATCAGTTCTATGACACTGCTACGTTATTTGACTACGGATACAGTAACTTCTCTCTGGTCAACGTGACGGATTATGAAACCGCATTTACGACCGAGGAGAAGAGCTTCTTTAAGACCGGATCCGATATATTCGGCAATTCAAAACCGTTCCTTAAGATGAATCCCGACAGTCGCATCATACTTCCGAAGAATGTAGATTTTGACGAGTTGGAGACTGAGGTATCATATGATACCGATGATGCTGTGGTTCAGATCTTCTACCGATTCCACGGCCGCGACTTGGGATCCGCTCTGGTAGATATCTCCGAGAACAACCAGCCGGGTTACGAGTTCGAGCACGTTACCCCCGAGGAGATCGAGGAGGGACATACGGGTATCACCATCGAACAGGAGGGAAAGACCATATTCCTGAATGTTAAGATGCTGATCCTGGTTGTTCTGGCTGTAGCCGTGGTGCTGGGGATCATAATAGTGCTGATCCGCCTCGGCCGCGAGTATCATTTCTCCGGAAGAAGAAACGGAAGGCGACGCAGACGGGAGAGGAAGCACAGAGGAAGACATGGCGACTTATACGTATGACCGGTCATACTGGCCGGATCATGATACAGGTAATTCTCTCGAGTGGGTGATCACCTCGGGTAACGGCGGCTATGGCGGCGGATCCCTGACGGGTGGACAGAATCGTACGCATCAGGGTTATCTGATCGCATCCCTTAATCCTCCTACCGGGCGATATGTTGTACTTGAGCAGATAACAGAGTATGTTAGTCTGTCAGGATCCGAATATGATCTGGAATCAGCGCAGCATAGCGGTCATCGCATAACAGAAGGATACCGTTATCTGAAGCGTGTTACCTATGACGGTACAGTCCGGTTCATATATGAACTGACTCCCGCGTTATCCGACCGCAGTCTTGCCGGCATTGAAGTCGAGGACGGTATGCCCGAATGTGAATCGGGAACCTGTCCCATGAGTGTGGTTAAGCATATCGCTCTCATCCGGGATGAGAATACCGTTGCTGTTGACTATTGCCTGACCAATTATTCTCCCGATGAGGCTTATGTGTATCTGACACCTAAGTTTAGCTTTCGCGAGCATAATACCCTGACGACTGCCGAAGACCTGAGATTTCATTCGATCCTGACCGGAGATACTCTCTCTCTGGTACCCCTTGCAAAAGATGATATACGTGTAGATCTGAGCGTCAGCGAAGGACGCTTCCTGGAGCTGAGTGACAAATTTGACCGTGACAGGGAGCTTCAGACCGAGGTTGATCTGGAGACCGAGGGGCTGAACACCTCATATATGCCCTATGATATCGAGATATCTGTTGGCCCCGGAGAATCAAAACATGTATCCGTTATCTGTACCGTGGTCTGTTCCGAGAATGGATCATGCGGTGAGAAACTGCTGGAATCAGCTACGGACCGTTTTGTCGCAGCAGGTACTGCCGCCAGGATGATCAAGTCGGTTCGTGAATACTATCAGCATATCGAAGCACGTGCGGAATCCGCATCAGGCATGGCAGCGACAGAGGATCCCGGGACCGGATCTGACGAATTCTATGAGAGACTGGTACTTGACGCTGATCATTTCGTAACTTCGCGGAGCTCGACCGGTCTTAAGACTGTACTCGCCGGACTTCCCTGGTTTACGGACTGGGGCCGTGATACCATGATCGCATTCACGGGACTTACGCTATGCACCGGCAGATTAGAAGATGCACGTGAGATTATGAGATCCTTTGCACGATATGAGCGAAACGGGTTGATCCCGAACATGTTCCCTGATGACGGAGCGGAGCCGCTGTATAACACGGCAGACGCTTCACTATGGTATTTCATAGCGGTATATGACTATCTGAGATATGAGAAAGCGGCGACCGGGGGACAAGGAAGACTTGGCCCGGACGGAGCAAGGCAATTCATACTTGGTGAGATATACCCGGTTCTGATACATATTCTGGAAGCTTACGAACACGGTACCGATAATTCCATATATATGGAGAAATCCGGACTCATCCATGCCGGCAGCGGGCTGGACCAGGTCACATGGATGGACGTGAGAGTAGGAGATATGGTAGTTACCCCGCGCCACGGCTGTCCTGTAGAGATCAATGCACTCTGGTATAACGCTCTGCGTATCGGCGCGATGTTGGCAGCTGAATCCGGGGATGCTGAGAGGCAGTCACATTGGACAGAGCTCGCAGACCGTGTGGAAGAAGTATATGAGAAGGTGTATTACTGCAGGATGCACGAATCGGACAGTGTCGGTGGTGATGATTTTATGTCTGAATGCGATACAGGATACCTGTATGATGTTGTGGACGGATATACAGATGTCCCGGCTCCGGGCAGTACCGATCCGGTAACAGGCATGGGAGATCCGTTCATATATACAGATCGTGACGATTCGATACGCCCGAATCAGATATTTGCGGTATCCCTGCCCTATACTCCGCTGAGCCCTGCGGTGGCCCGTCAGGTTGTGGAATCAGTCGGACGTGATCTGTATGTCGGAGTGGGGCTCAGGTCACTGTCTCCGTCGCATCCGGATTACCACGGTGAATACAGGGGGGCGCTTGAGAAGAGAGACTTAAGCTATCATCAGGGTACTGCATGGGGATATCTGCTAGGCGCATATATCGATGCTTACTACAGAGTTAACTTCGGTGAACCGGATATCGATGAGAGGATGGAGGCTCTGTTTGAACCGGTTAAGAGACACCAGTCCGAAGCAGGCTGCATCGGCGGGATATGTGAGGTATTCGAAGGAGACGAGCCTCATACCGGACGAGGATGTTATACACAAGCCTGGAGCACAGGTGAGATACTCAGAGCGTATTATGAGTGGAAGAACCCCGCGTACAGAC
>Ga0129306_1001250_pt1 | contig 30413 bp, 20 predicted proteins | sample P827metagenome_FD_94438 | JGI IMG/M metagenome (GOLD analysis project Ga0129306, IMG submission 94438) | Capybara group fecal microbial communities from Wisconsin, USA - P827 metagenome | ecosystem: Host-associated > Mammals > Digestive system > Large intestine > Fecal | place: USA: Wisconsin...
CAGATTGTAAAAACAGATGATAAAGCAGAGCTTGCAGAAATCCGGCGACTCCTCTTGCTTCATATAGACCATTGCGATAAAAAGTTTTCTGAACAGGATAAGAAAATCAATCAGATTATACAGGTTTTGAATAATCTGATTGATCAGCCACAAACTAATAGAAAAATTGGATTCGTAGGCAGTGAGCAGAAAGATAATTTCAATGAGTAAAAGTTTTGAGGTCGCAAATTGCGACCTCAAAAATGAACGAAGAAGTCTTTAAGGTCACAATCTGTGACCTTAAAGACATTTGAGGAGTATATGAAACAATCAAATGATGAAAAAATCAATTTTGAAAATATAATAATTACACCATTGGAAAAGTGGGCGGATACAGATTTTGAACTTGAGCAGAAAACAGTGGAGAAACTGCAGCTGCTTGCCGAGAAATCCAATCAGAGTGTAGATAATGTAATCACTCATTTTCTGTAAGATTTCTTTTCTGAGCATTTGGAATTGTCCAAATTAAATGCAGAATCCTTACAACAAGCAGCTGAAAAGAGTCCAATGATTCTAATATTACAAAATGGAAAGCCTGTTGCCCGTGTAAAAATGCTTGAATGGGGTGATGAGAACAAGACATTTTCCTCAGAAAAAACTCCACCTAAGAAAAGAAATGGTAGCAAGCAAGCGCAACCGGTCACAAATTGTGACCAGTTTATTCGTGAAGCAGCTTCAATATAGCTTTATATTCTTCAATCAGTTTTTCTTTACTCCACTGGGCATTTGCTGGGCTGGTGCTTGGTAAGCAGTGGACGGTCAAGTCATAGCGTGGTTCGTAGAGGGCCGCGCATTTTTTTTGCCAGAGGTTGAAGGCGGTTTTTCCGGTGCAGATGATATGGTGAATCTGACTGTTTTCAAGGATTTCTGTGAAGTCGTTTGATATGGCGTTTTTGATTGTGGAGTCTGCTGCGCCGGTGATTTCGCAGGAGGCCAGGACATCCCACAAGGCAAGATGGTGGCGGAGAAGAAAGGCTCGGCGTTCAGCGATGACGGAGGAGATGTCGGACGCATTATTCGGCTGTGCGAAGGTTTCACCGAAGACCTCAGCCATTACACTCCAGAATCTGTTCTGCGGATGCATGTAGAAAAATCCGGCTTCGCGGCTTTTTGGCGAGGGCATGGTACCTAGTATGAGAATCTGACTTTTGGAATCCCAAACTGGTGGAATAGGATGAGAGACGTTTGTCATTTCATGACTCCGCCGTGGAAAAAGCATTCGTAGACTTTTTTGTCGTGCCAGTAGATTTCTTCGTAGCCCTGGAACCAGGTGAAGTCTCCGTTTACTGAGCACTTGTAGGTGTACTCGCCTCTCTGGTAGTATTCGGGGCCGCGGTAAGGCATTTTTTTGTCGGCGGCTCGCAGGGCTTCTTTCAGAAAGTTTCCGCTGAATTCTTTTTCGAGTACGCGGCCAAGATAGTTCATTCCGTATTCGGCTTTTCCTTTTTTCCAGATGGCTTCTTCACCTGCAAATTGTTCGCCGCCCACGTAGGTGTCGTGGTAGGTGTAGTCGCCGTTTGTGTAGCGGAAGTCGTGGGAGTCGAGGCGGGTAGAGTCTGTTTCGTTCATGAAGGCGGCATAGGTGTTTACATTTGCCTCCAGACGGAAGGAGATTAGTTCGTCGAGGTCGGCACTGTCTGAGTCCCCGGCGCTGACTGCCATCATACACTGCTGGTCGCGTACAAGGTAATCTACAGTCACGCTCATCAGATCGCTTATCTGAATGAGATTTGAAATATCAGGATAGGCCTGGCCGCTTTCCCATTTTGCTACGGCCTGGCGGGAAACGTTGAGTTTGTCGGCAAGGGCTTCCTGAGTGAGTCCCTTATTTTTTCTAAGGATTTGTAGTTTTTCTGAAAAGTTCATAGTTTACTCCTGCGCAAGGGATTGTAGGGGTGAGCGAAGCGAAAACACGCGTCAGCGTGTTCGAAGGCGAAAGCCGGAGCCCCGCAAAGCCCGACCGGCCGCCGAAGGCGGACGGTTGCGCCCATGTGAATAATAATATCATACTCTATTCTCTGAGCAAACCAAGTTCTGGTTGCAATTATGTTACTTATAGTTGCTTTTTTTAGATATGATTTTTTGAGGGGGCAGTCTTAACAGCCAGGTGATTACAAATGATCCGGTAGTTGCCAGGGCTAATACTAGCAGGTATTTTCCTACCGTTCCGAGCCAGATGGAATCCAGAAGGTTTTCTACTATCAGCAGAACGAAAAGATGGATGATATAGGCGCCAAAGGCCTGTGCTGCAGACCATTGCCAGAATTTTCCGCTCCAGTTGCCGACTGTCCTGAAGAGCCAGACAAGTCCCAGACAGAGAAATACGCACAGAAGAGATTCGTATACGCCAAACCATTTATTAACAAAACCGTTCCACGCTCCATTACCGCGTAGATAGTTGCCTGCGCAGAGCAAAAGTCCTAGGATTAGCGAGGTGAGCCCAACGCCTTTTGTCATTTTGTTAAACCTGTCGCCGCGTCCAGCCAAAACTCCAAAGGTAAACATCATTATATACTGAAGAGAATGAACTGGTTCAAACTTGAAGACCCACAGGAAAATCCATTGGTCCTGATTGTAAAACTTTCTCAGAATAAAACTGCCTGCGCTCATAATTACTGCAAAAACAATTACTAAGCCCATTGAGAGAGGTTTTGGATTGGGCTGGGATTTTTTAAGGACAAAACGTATGAGTGCATAAAGCAGACAGAAGATAAAGAGGCTGCTGAGAAACCAGAGGTGTCCCGACTCGGGTTTACTGTCTGCCACGCTGAGTACTGTCGAAATTAATGCAAAGGGTACCAGCAATCTGAGAGCTTTTTTACCGATGAATTTTGCAAAGCCCTGCCGGTCAAAACTTTTTGGAACAAAATAGCCCGAAATCATGAAAAAGAGGCCCATAAAAAATGCCGCATTTGTACTTAAAAAACGCCACATATAAGGCAAAGTCTCAGCGGGATTTGACGGATGGAAGGGCCAGCCTTCTCCGCCAACAAAGGGTATCATAGCGTGGTGTGCAATTACTAGAACTGTTAATATTGTTTTCAGATTATCAAGATAATAACTGCGAGCGGAATTTGTAGATTGTGTGTCCATTTTTTTCTCCTTTTTGAACTTAAAATTGATTAACGTTACAACTTAAAATCATTTTCATATAATAACATTTATATGCAGGCTATTTTACATCTGATGCACGAAATGTAAAAAATTATGCATGAAATGCAAGCTTTTTATGCATAAATTCTGGTTTTTACAGGTATAGAGTTTAGCCGGCTGGAGTGATATACTGTTTTAAATAAAAGGGAAAATATGATTCAGATTTTTGGTACTAATAAGAATTTTGATTGCAAGGCGGCCCAGAGATTTTTTAAAGAACGTCGCATTCCTTTTCAGTTTGTGGACCTCAAGGAGAAGGAGATGTCTGCCGGCGAGTTTGATTCGGTTGTGACTGCACTTGCCCGAACTGAAGGTGGACGCGATGCTGCAATTGATGTATTAATTGATAAAAATGCAAAGGATTATGCGAGCATTGCATATCTTGATGATAGCGAAAAAGAAGAAAAACTTTTTGAAAATCAGGCAAAACTTTTGAAGCAGCCGGTTTGCCGCAACGGTAAAACTGAAGCCACTGTTGGTATGTGTCAGAAAATTTGGGAAGGCTGGAAATAAGTCTCTCTTTATCATTACTAAAAAACTTTATTAAAATTTAATCGATTTTTGACCTTTACTACTTTTCATAGAAACATAGTTTGTGGTATATTTATTCCTTGGGAATGCATAATTATGCAAAAATGCGGCTCAGGCCTGCCGATTGCTGAATTGCCGTTTGCTAGTGCATTTACCGAGGAGTAAAACGAAATGAAAAATGCTTACGTAAACCGTGTATGGGAAGAAGTAAAAGCAAAGAATGCAAACGAACCTGAATTCTTGCAGGCTGTTGAGGAAGTTTTGACAACTCTTGATCCTGTTGTTGCTAAAATGCCAGAACTTGAACCAAACGCAATTCTTGAACGCCTGGTTGAGCCAGAGCGCGTTATTCAGTTCAGAGTACCTTGGATGGATGACAAGGGAAAGTATCATGTAAACCGTGGTTTCCGCGTACAGTACAACAGTGCTATTGGACCTTACAAAGGAGGTCTTCGTTTCTCTAAGGAAGTAAACCTTTCTGTTCTTAAGTTCCTTGGTTTTGAACAGGTTCTTAAAAACTCTCTTACTACTCTCCCAATGGGTGGTGGAAAGGGTGGTTCTGACTTCGATCCACACGGAAAATCTGATAAGGAAGTTATGCGTTTCTGTCAGTCTTTCATGACTGAACTTTACCGCCATATTGGTGCTGATACTGACGTTCCAGCTGGTGATAAGAACGTTGGCGGACGCGAAATCGGTTATCTCTTTGGTCAGTACAAGAGAATCCGCGACGAGTATACTGGAGTTCTTACTGGTAAAGGTCTTACATTCGGTGGTTCTTTGATTCGTACAGAAGCTACTGGTTATGGTCTTATTTACTTTGCTCAGGAAATGCTCAAGAAGGTTGGCGACAGCTTCGAAGGTAAGGTATGTTCAGTTTCTGGTTCTGGAAACGTTGCTACTTACGCTGCTCAGAAGCTTATTCAGCTTGGTGCAAAGGTTGTTACTCTTTCTGACTCTGACGGATATATCTACGATGAAGAAGGTATTACACAGAAGAAGCTTGACTGGGTTAAGAAGCTTAAGGGTGAAAAACGCGGTCGTATTTCTGAATATGTTAAGAAGTTCCCTAACGCAAAATACTATGCTGGAAAGAAGGTTTGGGAAGTTAAAGTTGACTGTGCATTCCCATGTGCTACTCAGAACGAATTGCTCGGTGAAGATGCTGATAAGCTCTTGAAGAATGGTGTAAAGCTTGTTGCTGAAGGTGCTAACATGCCATCAAACATCGACGCTGTAAACAAGTTCCTCGCTGCAAAGATTCTCTACGCTCCAGGAAAAGCTTCTAACGCTGGTGGTGTTGCAACATCTGGTCTCGAAATGTCTCAGAACAGCGAGCGCCTTTCATGGTCTGCAGAAGAAGTTGATGAAAAGCTTCACCAGATTATGATTAACATCCACGACAACGCTTACAACACAGCTGTTAAGTTTGGTGCTAAGGAAGGCAACTGGGTTAATTATGTTGCTGGTGCAAATATTGCAGGTTTCGTAAAAGTTGCTAATGCAATGGTTGCACAGGGATTGGTTTAATCCTTTCGCTGTCGCAGTGTCTGGTCTTTAAAGCCGGCTGCGGCAAGCTGATTTTGAGTGTCGGTCACTTTGCTGGCCGGCACTTTTTTTATGGCCACGCGGGTTATGCCTTTACTGGCGGAGGTCTGAAGCACTATGTCTTTGAAGCCTGCGCGAGAAAGTTTGCGGGCGAACTCTTTTGCATTTTCTTTTGAACTGAAGGCTCCGAGCTGAATGTCCCAATAGGTGCCAGGGGCCAGGTTTGCAGTTTTCTTTGGAGTAGTTGAGGTCTTTGAACTGGTTGTGTTTGTTTTATTAGCCGAGTTCTCGCCTCCGAGTTTCGCCATAATCTTACTGGCTGAGGCTGCAGTCTGCTGACTGAGCTTAGTGTCGGCTCCACGAGTTACAATTTCTAGTTTTACTTTTGCAGTGCCGCTTCCAATCATATCCAGTTTTACAGCGGCCGCTTTTGAAAGATCTATTTCGCGGGTAGCAACAAAAGGCCCGCGGTCGTTTACACGTACATCACAAGTTTTCCCATTCGAAAGATTTGTTACTCTAAGAATTGTGCCAAACGGCAGTGACTTATGTGCACAGGTGTAGTCGTACATATTAAAACGCTCGCCGTTAGAAGTGTGCTTGCCGTGGAAGTCTTCTGCGTAGTAAGAGGCAGTTACACCGTTTTTGTAAACTTCAAGTGCGGATAAGCGTGCTGGGTGTGTGAAGAATAAAACAGTAGTCACCAGCATAAGGCAAAATAATCTTTTCATATTTTGAATATCGGCAGATTCCAGATAAAACTTCTGAAATGAGTTGACTCTGGGGAAATGTAGATGGAAAAAGGCCTGTTATATGTAAATATTCCGACTAAGATAAAGAAAATGAGAATATAGTCGGAAGAGGTACTATTAGAAAATGTTCATTTAGTGAAGTTGTTCCGACTAAAACAAAATGAAATACATATTAGTCGGAATAAAAGATAGCAAATTGATTGCAAATGCCTTTGTGGAATCTCAAAATAACAAAATCTCTCCAACTAAAATTGGATATCTTTTTTGTTTAGTCGGAACGAAAACTCATTTATCAGAAAGTTTAAGAAAATTTTTCCGACTAAAAATATGATTTTAGCAAATTAGTCGGATATATATGAATAAAATATAAATCAAATTTATTTTGACAAAATAATACGGGAGGGGATAATATAGAAGAAACTATTCATAATTGAAAATACCGGAGTGTATTTTCAGAGGAGATTTTATGAGAAAAATATTCAGGATGTGTTCATTAGCATTTTCTGCTTTAATGATTTTGGGATTATTTGTAGCATGTGCAGATTCAGGCGGAGGTGATAATGGAGGAAGTGGAGCAGATAATACCCCTTTGTTTGATAAAACTGAATTGGATGAAACTATTTCTGATTCTTCTTTTACGCTAGAGGATGGATCTTATAAGTATAAGAATATAGAGACAGAAGATGACGGTAGTTTGTATATATCTTATTATGAGTTCAATATTAGTGGAGGAGTATTAAGCATCACTAAAGGAACACATTACAGTCGATTCAAGCTTACAGAGAAAAGATTAGAGAATGGCCCAGAAGGTAAACCTATGACTAGGGAAGAAGCTATAAAATATATAGAGTCAATGGGTGGTAAAGTAGATGGCGATATTATTACATATTCTGGAGAAAGTTCTTCTGCTGAACTTAAAGAAAGAGAGGATTGGTTTAAGGAGGATTTGGAACGTGTTATAGTTTTCAGAAATGCAAAAACTAATACAAATAAAACAAAATTCTATTTCTTCTACTCTATTAAAGAAGGCACAGAGGAAGGTTATTTGTTAAATACATCTGCACCTAAGCCTGTACAAACTACTCAGTAGAACGCTGTTTATGTTTGTGAAAGGACTGACACTAACCCTAATTTAGGTCTTGAAGTGACAACGAAATTGACAGCTACATTTAAAAATGATGGAACTTTTTCTGTTTCACAAAAAATGAAGATGGGTGAGCAGGAAAGTGATTTTGGTGTTGTTATGAAGGGAACATATATTGGTAATGCTGCTGTTGATGGAACAGTCACAATTACTATTACACATATGATGAATGATGATGGAGAACTTGCAGCATACACAGATTCTGATGCTACACAGACTGTTACCATAAGTAATGGAAAGTGTACCTTCGATGGTATGGAGTTTACTCGTCAGTAATGTACTTGTTTAATTTTGCAGACGTTGGATTATAAGTCATAATATTGTGCTGAGCGGAGTGGGAAAACATACCTGACAACATCATTCCCGTTGGATGGTGTGTTTTCCCACGGGAGCACGGCATAATTACGGTAAATTATTAATCCAATGCCTGCAACTCAATTGCGATTTCTTCCATCTCCCTGTCTGTCATCGCAATTGTCTCCGCGCATCTAAACAATTCGCGTCTTACGCTGTCTGGTACATGTGCGCTGTTCTTATAATGTAACTGATGTTCGAGGCTGGCCCAGAAGTCCATTGCAATTGTTCGCAGTTGAATCTCGACTCTAACGTGATGCTCTGTCTTCGAAAGATAAACAGGAATCTCCATTACCAGGTGCAGACTGCGATAGCCCGACTCCTTAGGTTCTGCAATATAATCATTCTGCTTAATCAGCGTTAAATCTGGCTGCTTCAAAAGCATGTCGCGCACAGAATAAATATCCGAGATATAGGGACAAATTACGCGCACACCGGCAATGTCGTTCAGATTTTTCATCATTGAATCAAAAGTTACTGGAAATCCCTTTTTCTGAAGCTTGTTTGCAATGCTTTCAGGACTCTTAATTCGGCTTTTGATTGTGCTGATAGGGTTACGAGTTCTCTTAACGCTGCTTTCTTTATTCAAAATATCAAGTTTTGTTTCAATCTGCTTGATAGCACTTTCATAAATCATCATAATCTGCTGAAACTGAAAGGCCGTTTTATAAAAATCATCAGAAACAGCAAGCTTGTTCATCACCGATGGCGGAAGCACCGGCTCTTCAATAATTGTATCATCACTCATTTTATTTGCTCATACATGAAATGTCATTCTATATATAAAATATACTAACGAGTGAAAGGTTTCGGCAAATTAAAAATCTCTTATTTATTTTGTTTCTTAAACAGCTCTTCGGTTCCTATTCGTGCCTTTGCTACAATATCTCCTGCGCCTTTTGGGAAGCAGTAATACAGCGTTTTCATATCACCAATGCAAATCATATCGCCGATTTCGTACCAGTAATAATCAGAATACAAACTGTAACTGGCCTTAGGTTTCTGTTCATAGTGGAGTTTTCCTTCGCAACCGTCCAGCACAAATCCATCATTCGAATGAGTCAGATGACCGCTTCCAACTTTATAAATCGCCTTAGTGTCAACTAACATGTAAATATCAACATCAGTATCAATGCGGTAAGTCCCCTCGTCAATTTCATATCTCACCTGTTCACGCTGCCAGTTATACCAGTCTGGAACATGGGTGAATGGAGTTGAGCTTCCTTTTTTTGTGGCGTGACCGTTATTCTTCATTTCCAAAAATCCGGTTTCGCCTAATGTCCATTTTGCTCCGCAATGCATACACTTCAATTCAGTTTCGTAGCCTTTCATATTACCTTCTTCGCCACAAACACAACACTTGTACAAAACGCGGTTCAAACAGTCAGCACGGAACGGCTCGTTAATTACAACTTTATTTTCCTGCTGCCACTTCCAGTTATCAAATGTGAATTCTTGTTTTAAAATAGCATTCAACTCATCAACTGATTTTTGCTGAATATCTTCCGGTGATAAAAGATATTTTACATCTGCACTAACATCAACCTTGCGAATCTGCAGATTATTATATAGAGGATTTCTAGCAAACGCTCCGTAAGTTCGAATCATCACAACGGGAACATTCAAAAGTTTAAGACAACGGCCTAGAGTTTCTGGAAGGGGAGTGGCAGTTCCGTCAAAGCTATAACTTGCCTCAGGATACATCAGCACTGAAGATTTGAGTGTATCGAGCGCGTACTTCATATTTTTGACCATTACAAAATCTGCAATAAACTTGTTGGTTGGAATACAGCCGATACTTCGCATAAGCCAGTTCTTTCCAACAAATCCATCGCTCGTGCAAACGATGTTAAGCGGCCGCGGGTACAAAACCGTCTCAGCAATTTCCAGATCCATAAAACAGGAATGGTTCATCAAAACAAGACATGGTTCTTTTTTGCTGAGCTTTTCCATGCCGATATAATTACACTTAAAATGTGTTGCCTTCAAATCTGATTTTGCAAGAGTTTTAATCAGCCAGCGCCAGAACATAGCAGGCTTTACAGGTTTTTCCAATTTGCGAAGAGGCAGCGTCTTCACCTTATCGTACGTAAGTTCTTTTACAGTAGTTTTCATTGTATTTAAATTGTACATTGAAAAATCCGACTTTGCAAAAAAATTATCTGTTCCTATGTTTTTGCTTTTGTGATATTCTTTTTTCAATATGAAAAATCCTCTTGTGTTTTTGAAGAATTTTATAAAGAGAGAACCGGTTCTTTTTGCAGCGCTGGTGCTTGCAATTGTTGCGGTTTGTGTTGTAAGACCGGGTGTTCAGGTTTGCCTGCAGGCAATTGATTTTCGCACGCTCGCAATTTTGTTTTCACTGATGATTGTGATTAAGGCATTTCAGAGCCAGAATTTTCTTGATGTAATTGCGGCCCGACTTTTGCGACTTTGTAAGACTCGACGTTCGCTTTATTTTCTTTTGACCTATCTTGTATTTTTCAGTTCGATGTTTGTAACAAATGATGTTGCGCTTTTGACCTTTGTTCCAATATCACTTCTGATTTTTAAACGGATTGGTTTGCCGGCCCTGCATGTTGTTGTGCTGGAAACTCTGGCAGCAAATCTTGGTTCTTGTATTACACCTATGGGAAATCCTCAGAATCTGTATCTGTTTTCTTATTATGGATTTAGCGCTCGGGAGTTTTTTGCGCTCACTGCTAAGATTGCGGTTCCATCGCTTTTTATTCTTGCTGTGATAATTTTATTTTTGACAAGAAAGAAGCTTGCGAAACATGGCGGATATGAAGAGCCGCACGAACTTGCTGGAAATGTTTTGCAGACTCAGGTTGCAAGACTCAAGGTTGATTTTCGCACGATTTTTTATCTTGCAGATTTTGTGATTTGTCTTTTGACAGTTTTTCATGTTGTTAATTTTTATTTTATGCTTGTATTCACAATTGTTGTGATGGCGGTTTGCAATTGGCGGCTTTTTAAGAAAGTTGATTACAGCCTGCTTCTAACCTTTGTTGGATTTTTCATTTTTACAAAAACACTTTCTACAGTTCCGGCCTTTTCTGATTTTGTAAACTCGTTGTTGAGTTCACCACTGAAAACTTACATTACCGGAATTGCAGCAAGCCAGGTTATAAGCAATGTTCCGGCGGCTTTGTTACTCAGCGGATTCACAGACAATGGCGCAATGCTTTTGCTCGCAGTGAATGTGGGTGGCCTTGGTACTTTGATTGCCAGCATGGCAAGTGTAATTTCGTTCAAACTTTACAGCGCAGAGCAGCACGACAATTACTTTGCTGTGTTTACTGCGTATAATGTCGTGCTGCTTGCTGTTCTGGGTGTTATTGTTTATCTGATTTAAACTCAAACCACTTAAAATCAAAATTGCTTCCTGGTAAGAAAACAAAACTGATTTTTTGTGCGCCCTTTACCGGAGTTATAGGGAAGGTCTTTTCTTCGTAAGTGTCGGTGTGGGCGAACTCGATTACTTGAGTTGTGGACGTTCCATCGGCGGCAAAGAATTTGATGTTTATAGTATTGTTCTCTGTGTTTGACTTACCACAGATTGTAAGACTTGCGGCTCCTTTTTCACCAAAGTCCATATCTGAGAAGTCGAGGTTTACGTTGTTACCGATTCCTTCTACAGCGAGCTTTGTCTTTGTAAAACTGTCTCCAGCTACGAGATTTGCATCGAGGGCACGGAGGCGCGCAAAGGCTTTAGGTGTATGGTCAAAATAAAATCCGTGTAAATACAAGTCCATCTGGAAGCTGATTGTAATTGTGTGAACTCCAAACAACCGCTTATTCAATGTGAATACATTTTCTGAATAAGTGTTATAAATTGATTCATGACGGTAAGTGAACTCTCCAAGACATTCACTGTCATTACCAGTTCCTTTTCCATCCCAAACTTGAATCTGCAGTTCTGTAGCAAAACTGAAGATAGGCAGATGAATTGTGTCTGCGCCGTCTGCACCAAAATCAACCTTGTCAAAACTTACCCAGGTTGGACCGCACTTGCGGTTTGAGATTCCGCTTTCAAGTGACATTTCTGGTTTTGCTTTTCCATCAGTTTCGTCCCAGCCAGTAAAGCGACAAGCTTCAACCAGCTGATATGGATTAAGACGGCAGCTGCCAATACCGCTTACAGTAAACGGCAGGTCACTGATTACTTCATCATACTTAGTGCCATTCTGTGCAGTACAGCGGAGAATACACTCGCCGTCACCAGCTGCACGGATGATGCGTGTGTAGTCAGTGCCGGAAACTTCAATATTATCACTAGAAATACATTCCTTAAAAACCGGGTTCCAGTTGATTTCTTTGATTGATGCATTTTCTGGAAGGACTTTTGCGGTTACCTGGATTTCTCGGTTAGTTGTATCTAACTTAGTCGAGCCGTCTGCAATCAGTTCGATCTTACGTGTTGGTACAAAATCCATTTCCGGGCGGATTGCAAAGTAAGGTGCAACTACGCTCCACTTGTCTTGTCCAGCCGGCGCATTACCATTATATTTCATGGAAACATTCTGGAGCCCTGCACTCGCAGCTGTAATTACAAATGAAGAACTCTTTTTCTTACTTCTTACAATCGCAATTAATCTGTTTGCAAAAAGCTTTCTTGTGTGACTTCGGCTTCCTTCTGGTTTGTATTCTTCATAATCAGTTGAGTCGCCGTTATCCATGCCTAACAGCTCTGCATCACCGGCAACGTTAAAGGTGATGTAGTTTCTTGCATTTTCAACAAGTGTGCCGTTTTTATCTGCGAGCATGATTTGGATGAAGTGGATTACTTCGTCGCTGCACTCCTCGCAATGACGAGTAGTGATGTCATTTTCTTCCGGCTTCAAAATAATATGATCTGGATCTTCAAAAGAACGTTTTGTATCTATGGCAATTGCGTTTCCATCTGCATCATAAGCCACCGCTTTGATTTCACCTTTGTGATATTCCAGCTGCCACTGACCAAATGGAGCAGCTCCGTCTTTATGATTTATTTCCTGCTTGCCAAGCGACTGGTCGTTAAAGAACAACTCAACTGAATCTGCATTTGTATAAGCTTTTACATCAATCAGCTGGCCTTCGTTCCAATCCCAATATGGCAAAAGGTGGACGAACGGTGCAAGTTTCTTTCCGCCCCATTCTGATTTATATAGATAATAAGTATCTTTCGGGAATCCAGCTGTATCAATCTGTCCAAAGAAAGATGATTTAGAATGATAAGGAGTTGGCTCTCCAATGTAGTCCCAGCCCGTCCAGATAAACTGTCCAGCACTGAACGGACAGTCGCGGTCATTTGCAATAACGGTTTGCGTATTTGCACAGCCCCATGGAGTTGTACAGTTTCCGAGAGTTGAACACTGACCGTCGCTGAAAGTTACCAGTTGAAGTGAATCCGGGAAGTGATAGATTCCGCGGCTCTGGACTGTAGAACCTGTTTCACTTCCGTAAATTTTCCAATGCGGATATTTTTTATGATGTTCATTATAAAGTCGCTCAAGATAATTATAACCAACGACATCAATGCTCTGGGCACAATTTTGAGCTCCATCTGTCATCATATAATTTGAAGCAATTGTTACCGGTGCATTTCTTTCAGGATCATTTTTTACAACTGCATTATAAAGTCGCTTTGTGATTTCAAGCCCATTACCCATATGTGTGTCATAAATCTCATTTCCGATTGACCACATAATCAGACTTGGATGATTTCTGTCATGGCGTACCCAGGAAGCAACATCGCGTTCACACCATTCATTAAAGTAGTTACCGTAATCAAATTGAGTCTTCGGCTTTTCCCACATATCAAAAGCTTCGCTGTCTACCAGTAAGCCCATCTCATCACAAAGATCCATCCATGCTCGTGGCGGCGGATTATGAGAACAGCGCACCGCATTAGCACCCATTTCCTTGAGTCTGCTGAACTGTCGTCGCAGCGCTGCCTTATTAAATGCTGCTCCAAGTGCTCCCAAATCGTGATGCTGGCAAGCACCGTAAATCTTTACATGACGGCCATTCAAGAAAAATCCTTCGTCAGTAGTAAATTGTGCAAGCTTGAATCCGCAGTGTTGTGAAGTTTCATCAAGCACAGTGCCGTCATTTGCAATCAGCTTCGTTGTAAGAATATAGAAGAAAGGTGAATCAATATCCCAAAGCTCAGGAGCATTTACTGAGAACTCGCCATCGCCTTCAAATGTTGCAAACACGTGGCCGTCGATTGTTGAAATAGTGTGTTGTACAGATTGTCCGGTCAAGCCGGACAATGACACAGAATTTTCTGTCATCCTCGGGCTTGACCCGGGGATCTGTACTTCACTCGAAATCCTAACCTTCCACTCACCATCCAGCTTCTTCTCATCAACTGGTCGTGCAGAAAAATAAACTCCGTCACTCACAAGATGTACTGCCGGACTATTAATCAAATTTACATCACGGAAAATTCCCGCGCCCGAATACCAGCGTGTGTTGCAGTTCTGGTATACAACAATCACGAGTATTTCATTTTCGCCAGCCTGTACCAGCTCACTAATATCAAATTCAAAAGCCGAATATCCGTATTTCCATTCACCGGCTTTTTTCCCGTTTAACCAGACAGCACTGTTCATATAAACGCCTTCAAAGTTCAGCGCAATATAGCGATCCGCACACTCATTCTGTTCAAGAGAAAAACTTTTTTTATAAAATCCCACACTGCTGCGGTACAAATCTTTTACATGATAAATCTGCCAGTCGTGAGGAATGCTTACCGGTCTGTAAGTCTGTTCATCAGCTGAATCAAAAAACTGATCTGGCGTAAAAAGAATAGGTTCCTTGCCAGAAGGACCTTCCTTAAACATAGAAGTTTCATCTAAACCAAGCTCAGCAAACTGCCAGCCGTCATTGAATAAATTTTTCATAGCAAAAAGTATAGTGTGGAAGCATAGAATTGTGAATAAGAAAAATGTACGACACTTTTTTGTACAAACATTAAAAGTATGTTATAATAGACGAATACCCTTATATTTCAATTGGGAGTTAAAAAAGTTCTGCGGAAAATAACCGCCAAGAAAATATAATGAGGTATAGGAATGAGTTTTCTTAAAAAATTACGAAACTATTTTTTTTATTGCGGAATTGATGGGAAAGAGTATAAAGCAATAAAAAAAGAAGCTTATGTTTCGAATTTTGTAATCTGGCGAAGCCTTCACTTTTTGATTGCAGCGACTTTCATTGCTTTGTATGTAATTGCCTTATTAAGTAATGTTGTAAGACAAAATGCAATAATATATTTAGTGGGTGCAGGCTATTCTGTTTTAGTAATCATTTTATTTTTTATTCTTAAAAAAGATTCTTTGATTGCACAATTTATCATTTATATATCTATTTCCCTGCTTTTCTTGCTTGGAGGCTTAATCAGTTTAAATAATCCTAATGTTCCGGCTACAACTTTCATTGTTTTTCTATTAATTACACCATTATTTATGATAGATAAGCCCTTTTTTATGGCAATAGAATTAAGTGTAGCTGCCATCATTTTTTTAGTATTCATGCATGGAATAAAGCCTCAAAATATCTGGTATATAGATTTAGTGAATGTTGGAACTTTTACTGTAGTTGGTATTTTTCTTAATGTAATTGCAAATGCCATTCGTATCAGGGAATTTGTTCTGACAAGGACAATTAATATTCAAAAGGATATGGATGACATGACCGGATTAAGGAACAAAGGAGCTCTAACTCGGGAAATTAATCAGTTCCTTGAAGATGAAACCAAGACTAAAGGTATTATGTTTATGCTGGATATCGACCGTTTTAAAATGATTAATGATACCTATGGTCATGATATTGGAGACAGTGTAATCAGTCAGCTTGGAGCATTTTTGGGTACTTTCTTCATTAATAATGAGATTGTAGGCCGGTTTGGTGGAGATGAGTTTATAATTTTTGTAAAAGATACGGATGATTTGGAAGCGGCTCGTAAAAAAGCAGAGGAAATAGTTTTGGGAGCCTCGGCAAATGTTCTTCTTCCTGTTGAAGAAGAGACAATCAGCGTAAGTATTGGTGTTGCCATTTATCATGGACTGGAAAGAAACTACTCAGAACTTTTTAAGAAGGCTGATATTGCGTTGTATAAATCAAAGGCGAATCCAGAGCTTCGTTTTGCTATTTACGAATAACTGGGCTAACTTTATGTCATTATCGGGCTTGACCCGATAATCTATTTCTGATAAATTCTTTGCATTGGACCAGATGCCCTTCAAGTGTCTATCGCAAAACCCCGTCAGAGGAGGAATCCAGCAGCGGTATGCGTTTAGAGCTGTGCTTGGGATTATCTGGTCCTTTTTTTATGCAAAAAAGCTTATAGGAAAAATCACTTATTCTATTGAACGAAACATAAAAAATCATTAAATTATATCTTGGTATACGAGGTTTTCTTGGTGAGGGCTTTGTATATACAGAAAGAGGCTCTGCTTCCTGCAGGGCTAACAGGAGTTTTTAATGAACGTTTCTGACATTAAACATGCTGGAATTAAAGCATGGATCGAAGAATGTGTTAAGATGTGTGAACCAGACGAAGTAGTTGTTGTTGACGGTTCTACAGCTGAATATGACCGCCTTATGAAAAAGTGTGTAGATGCTGGTTTGGCTACACCTTTGAAGGCAAAAGAGAACTGTTTCTTGTTCCGTTCTCTTCCAAGCGACGTTGCTCGTGTTGAATCAAGAACTTTCATCTCTTCTAAGAAGGAAGAAGATGCTGGTCCTACAAACCACTGGATTGACCCAGTTGAACTCAAGGCTACAATGAAGGGACTTTACACTGGTTGTATGCACGGTCGTACAATGTATGTAATCCCATTCTGCATGGGTCCACTCGGATCTCCAATCGCTAAATACGGTATTGAGCTTACAGACTCTGAATACGTTGTATTGAACATGGACATCATGACTCGTGCCGGTGAAAAGGTATGGCAGTACGTTGGTACTGACGGTGATTGGGTTCCATGTCTCCACTCTGTTGGTAAGCCACTCAACAATGGCGAAACAGACGGCGGAATATGGCCTTGTGCTGATGTTGAGCACAAATACATTTCACAGTTCCCAGAAGAGCACCTCATCTGGTCTTACGGTTCTGGATACGGTGGAAACGCTCTTCTTGGTAAGAAGTGTTTCGCTCTTCGTATTGCAACTGTTATCGCTCGCGAAGAGGGATGGCTTGCAGAACACATGCTTATTCTTAAGCTCACAAACCCTAAGGGTGAAGTAAAATATGTAACAGGTGCTTTCCCAAGTGCTTGTGGTAAAACAAACCTCGCTATGTTGATTCCTACTATCCCAGGATGGAAGGTTGAAACTGTAGGTGATGATATTGCATGGATGAAGTTCGGAAAAGACGGACGTCTCTACGCTATCAACCCAGAAGCTGGTTTCTTCGGAGTTGCTCCAGGAACTTCTGCTGAATCTAACAAGAACGCTCTTATTTCTGCTGAAAAGAATACTATCTATACTAACTGTGCTCTTACTGAAGACGGTGATGTATGGTGGGAAGGAATCGGATATCCTGCAAAGGGTAAGCTTGTTGACTGGAAGGGAAATACTCGTGATGCTCTTCCTAAGGACAAGTCTCCTAAGGGTGAAGAATTTGCTCATCCAAACGCTCGCTTTACAGCTCCTGCTAAGCAGTGTCCATGTATCGCATCTGACTGGGAATCTCCAGAAGGTGTACCTATTTCTGCTATCCTCTTTGGTGGTCGTCGCCCTTCAACTGTACCTCTCGTACACCAGGCACGCTCTTGGAACCACGGTGTATTCCTTGGATCTATCGTAGGTTCAGAAATCACTGCTGCTTCTACAATCAACGCTGCAGAAGTTGGTAAGATCCGCCGTGACCCATTTGCTATTCTCCCATTCTGTGGATATAACATGGGTGACTACTTCCAGCACTGGATTGACGTAGGTGCTAAGGCTGATCAGGACAAGCTTCCTAAGATCTTCTACGTTAACTGGTTCCGCAAGGACGAAAACAATGCTGACCTCCCAGGTGGATTCATGTGGCCAGGATACGGTGACAACAGCCGCGTTCTCCAGTGGATTTTCGACCGCTGTGACGGTGTTGATAACTGTGTTGATACTCCAATCGGATATATGCCAAAAGAAGGCGCTATCAATACTGATGGTCTTGCTGACTGCTACAAGAAGACTCTTCCAGAAATCCTCAAGGTTGATGTTGAAGGATGGAAGAAAGAGGTTAAGGATATTCGTGAAAACCACTATCCTAAGTTTGGTAAGCACCTTCCAAAAGAATTGTCTGCAATTCTCGATGACCTCGAGTCACGCCTTAACAAGGCATAAATATAGATGCCCGGGTCAAGCCCGAGCATGATATTGTTATTGTCGGGCTTGACCCGACAATCTAGCTCCCGCTCGCAAGGGCGGGATTTTTTTTAACCAAAATATTTTTCTGTAAAAGGCTTAAACTAAACTCCATTTTATTGTATAATTATACAGATATAATATGTAGAATGGAGTTTTTCCAATGGACGAAAATTCAGTTACAGTTAAAAAAGAAGATGACGAAATCAGCCTTATAGATTTACTGGCAGTGCTTTTACGCCGCAAATGGATGATAATTGGAATATGTATTGCTGCAATGATTTTTGCAGTTGTAATTTCAGTTATTTCACTTGTGCTCCCTCCAGAAAAATCTTTCTTACCAAATGAATATACACCAAAAGCTCAGATGCTCATAAATAATGAATCTGGTTCAGGCAATGGACTTTCTTCTATGATTAGTTCAAGTGGGCTTGGTGGTCTTGCAAATCTTGCGGGTGTAAATGTAAATGGCGGTTCTTCAAACAGTGCCCTTGCTGGTTACCTTGTAAACAGTAATACAATTCAGGATGCAGTTGTTGATAAATTCAATCTTATTGAACGTTATAAAATCGAAAAGTATCCACGTGCTTCCAGTCGTGAAGCTCTTAAGAAAAAGCTTTCATCTAATTATGATGAAGATACTGGTGTTTTCACTGTAAGTTTTACAGATATTGATCCGGTATTTGCACAGGAAGTTGTGAACTACGTTGTTAGTTTGCTTGAACAGCGTTTCTTGGATTTGGGAATTGACCAGAATAAGCTTTCTGAAGCAAATCTTAAAGAAAATATTCAGAATTCTTATGATAATATTTTGAGTCTTCAGAAACAGATTCAGACTCTCGAAGGTTCTGTTGCAAATATTTATAATCCGAATTCAGCACCTTCTATCATGCTGGATTCTACACTTCTTAAAATGGAGCTCAATGTTCAGGAACAGATTTATGCTCAGCTTAAGGCTCAGTATGAATCTCTTAAGGTTACAATGGCAAGTGAACAGCCTGTTTTCCAGATTCTTGAATATGCAGAAATTCCTGATAGAAAATCTGGTCCAAGCCGTGGAAAGCTTTGTATTATTATTACTTTTGCAGCATTCTTCCTTTCTGTATTCCTGGCTTTTGCTTTGAATGCTGTTGAAAATATCAAGAATGATTCTGTTGCAATGGATAAACTTAATATAAAGAAGCGAAATAAGAGAGTGAAATAAATTATCTGAATCCGAAGCTGTTAGCCTGATAGCGCAGATTTGGATAAGATAAAACAGATTTTTCGTTTATACAGAGTTGGGTTGAACCGCCGCCATCAAATTCGAGAGCGTCGGAGCAACCCAATTTTTTTAGCACTTTAGCACACTGCTGAAATGAAAGTCCTTCACTTTGCAGAGGATTTTCTCCCTCTACAGTAAGAACAAAAAGATATTTTCCATCAGCTGAAATACCTGCTGCACTTCTTGAGTCATGATTAGCCGCCTTGAAAGTCTGTTCTTCACCATTTTCCAAGATTACAAAGAAACCTCCAAAAGCAAAATCGCTGTTTTCAAGAGCTTCTGGAGTTTGTGATCTAATTACTTTTGCTTCCCAGCCGTTTTCTTTTCTAGTAAAAGAAAGAGCCGCATATTTAGGATTTGGAGGAGAAAGTTCTTCGCCGTTTACAATATGAATGCCTATAATTTGACGTAATGAACCAAGTTTTGCCGCTAAATCCCATTTTCCGCTTTTACCGCAGAAAGGAGAGGCATTTATTGCAACTACACAATTAGTTTTACGGGCAAATGCTAAGGTTCTTTGACTTCGGAATAGGGTAGGAACTTCAGATGAACCAGGGAACGCATCAATTTGAAGGTTTTCGTCTTCAAGATTGATTTTAACAATATGATAAATTATAGGAAAATCTGGATTTTTGAACTTAAAATATTCGATGTCGTGATTTTCAGAAACGTTTTGCCAGGTTACTTCCTCTGGAATAAAATACTCTTCCGGGAATAAAATGATTTCTTGGTCTGGCTGTATATACGGATGGCTAACACATGAGCCGAAGCTCAGTGTTAGTATCAGAAGAAGACTAACTTTAAATAATGATTTTTTTAGATGATTAAGCTGTCTCACTGCTGCAGTTACAATTGTAGAGATAAAAGAGCGTTAACTGAAATATCTCTTCTGGGGAACCACAGTTTGAAATTAATTTTTTAATGTACTTTTTCATTTGTGGTGGATAATTGGTGTTGTCAACGGCCGAGTAATAAGCTTCCTTCTGTTTGAGTAATGTTGGCATAGTTCTCTCCTCGATAGCAAAGCTATCAACTCTTTTACCTATATAATATATCGGAGAAAAGCCTAAAATGCAAGAGTTAAAGTTAATTAAAGTTATTTAAAATTTTGTTATGATTGCAGGGTTAGCGGGTGTGAATCCAGGTGAGTTCGTGTTTATTGTAGTTCAAATGTACGATTTTACTGCCTGGAATATCTGCAAATTGCTGAATCAGAGGCCAGTTGATTTCGCCCTGCATTTTGATTGTGCAAATCATGTTTAAATCAGCTTTATAGGTAAGCCACTTATTAATCCATTCATAAAGACGTTCCGGATAGCAGATTACATCAGAAAATACCCAGTCTACAGGACCAAGTTCTTCTGGTTTTAATGTAAATGCATCATGTGCCTGGAAAGTCACAAGCGGATTGTTCATAAGAGAGTCGGCGAGTGGGGCACGGTCTACCGCATGAACCTGTGCTCCAAGTCCAACGAGAACCCATGTCCATCCACCAGGGCATGCTCCGGCTTCAAAGCATTTCTGACCTTCGTGAGGAAGCTCTGTTCCATTCAAAAGATTTGCCATTGTAAGTGATTCCTGAATCTTAAGATATGCTCTGCTTGGAGGATTTTCGTGATCTTCGATAAAATGAAGAGTGCCGGCTGGGAGTGTACTTGTTGTAGCGGCACTTGCAATCATCGTGTGTTCATCAATTAGAGTATAAAGTCCCATTGGAGAATCAGGGATTTTTACAGGGAAAGTACGGTCTTTTAAGTTGATGTACGGAAGTTTTTCCTGAATCAGATTTGCACGGCGGAAACAGGTATACTGATATGGAGCCCAGTTTCTCTGCAGTTTTTTGAGTTCGCCGGCAGCTTCACCAATAGAATTGAATTTTATATATTGTGGCTCAAGCATAACTGTGCGTGCCCAATAAGGCATTGCTGGGAGTTCAATGTCTTCGTAATAGAGAAGGTCGCCGTAGCGTTGGTCTGGTTTGCGGGTAATTCCAAAGCGGCCGGAAAGTTCAGAAATCAGAAGCTCAGCCATTTCTGGAAATGCAAGAAATGCAAGATTTTTAGTGCTCATAATTAAACAATATCAGGAAAATCATCCTTAGAGATTGTTTCAAGATGTTTGATGAATTCTTCCAGGCGATGTGCATCTGGTGAATAATTAATCTTAAAACCAATATAGGTATTTCCGCCAAGTTCGTTTGCCCATTGTGGTGTACAAATCAAATTTAATGGAGAACTGATATAACCATGCAGCGGAGAAAGTTTAATTTCGTATTCAGTTTCCAAGTCAACGACAACGGGGAAGGTATAATGAACCTTACAGCCTTCGAAACTTATATCGTCGAGAATTCCCGGGAGCGCACAAAGTTCTGGTGCTGTAACGCGGCCAATTTCTTCATAGCGTATGTGCTGGCGGTTTTCCTGTTCCATTAGGATAGTATAGAGGAATTTAGACTTGTCGGCAAGCACAGTTTTATTTGACAACCATAACCTTGCGGGTTTCGTCAAAATCACTTCCGGTAACTCGGATAAAGTACATACCACGCGCAACAACAGAGCCGTTTCGATTCTTACCATCCCAAGTGAAATAGTTTTCACCAGCCTTTGCATTTCCTCGATGAAGGTAGGTGATGATATTTCCGTCCAGAGTCATAACCATTACGTTGAGCCGGCCTTCTGTTGGAATATCAACTTTAAGAACAGTTTTTTCACCTTGGGTTGCGTTGATGACGTTGTTGAGAATGGTTACGCCGCCGCGTTGGGTTTTGATGTCTTTTACTTTAAATGACCATAAATCAAGTGAATTGAGGTCTGAAGTGTCTGGCATTCTAAGACTAAAAAGAGGAACTGGAATACTCAGATTAAGATCGAATTTTCCTTCTTTGACATCGTAATATGGGTTGTTCTGAATCCTTATTGGTGTAGTTTCATTTTCCATGAGACCGAACATAAAGCTTATTTGATTTCCATTTTTCCATACAGAAACCATTTCTTTTGAAAGATCAAATAAAAGATTTTCATCAGATTCTTCCATTTCTGTTCCATCAGCAGTTACATAATTATCATTATTGTTTGCCGAGAGAGCACGGAATAAACTGTCAGTGAGATTTGGAAGCCAAACTCTAAGTTTAGTTCCGAAATCTGCATTGAACTGCTTTGAAACAGACTCTGCATCTGGAGAAGGGGAAAGATAGATTCTGATATTTTTATCACTCTTTGTATCTGCAACTATTGAAATAGGATGTTCTGCTGGGAGTGTTCCATAATTATTCTGATCTGCATTCCAGTCATGAACAGCCCAGCTTCCTTTTTCATAAAGCCCGTTCATTACTGATTCTTCATTATCAAGTACATCAGAAGAATATGCGTACAGTGGATTTACATAGTTGATGGCAAAATCAGAAAGTGCGTGGGCACTGTACATAGACATATAATTCTTTCTTGTATCACGGATAAGAGTTACATGAGAATTTAAGTTACTTGTGTAAGGATCTATATAAGTATCAGGATATTCATCTGGCATTACAAGTTGTACATACAAATTTTTTATATTTTCTATAGTAATATCTTCTGTTGTTGTAAGTTTATAGCAGGTGAATAAAGAATTAGAATTACTTTCAATAAGTTCTGCTGGTGTAGAAGTGTCAATCTGAATATCTGTATCGGTATTTACAATAGCATTACCATTATCATCTATTGAAATAAGTCTGAAGCATTTTGGCAGAAGAGAGTCAAAAGATTCAAAGGTCTCATTAATTTCTATTTGGGTTCCATCATTTTTTGTTAGTGAAAGATTTGCAGTATCAGTTTCGAGTTCTTTTACAAAAATGATATAAATTGATTTTGTGCCTATCGGACTCAAAATAATGTCAAAAGAAGGTGGTGTACGATCAATAGTTCTTGAGGTGAAAGATCTGAGACGATTTCCTGCAAGATCTGTAAGATAACCTTGATTCTCGTTGTAATTGAAACTAAATGTAGTTTCTACAGGCAAGCTGGTGTCAGTAATTCCGAGCCCAAGATATAAGCCATCCGGATCATTAGCAGGACGCATTGGATCTGAAGCACCTGTGAATAACTGAGAAACAATTGTTGTATGTAAATTTGCCAAATCATTTTTAAAACTTGTATCTGGTGAAGTATTATTTGGATTTGTTGAATATTTAAAAGCAGGAGAAATATTTACTTTTGTTGAGAATCTTATTCCTCCAGTAGTACGACGTTCGCCGTCAAATGGACGAGCTCCACCAATAATATCTGCACAATAAGTATATGAAGAATCTTTCAGATTTTCTTTTGATGCTTCTGAATTTGGATTACACCATCCGATTTTTGTATACCATTCGGCTTCATCTGAACGGTAGGTTGGCGTATTGTCAAAGAAATGGAAGTCTATGCGGTCGAGTGTTGAACCGGAACCATTTGTATTTCCAATAGCTTCTGCCATTTCCAGATTTCCCCATTCTGTTGATTTTGAAAAGCGGAGTGGGGTGATAACTGGAGATGAAAGATCCCATGGGCTGTAAAGGTCAGGGTGTTCAGGTAACAGTTTAGAAGGGTTTTCTGATGTTGAATTTGAACAAACTATTGGTTCAATCTTATTATCGAGATATTCAATCTGTGAGTTTCCTGCCAAATCTTTAATCAGGTTGTTAGGTATTGTTTCTGTTGTTACAGGTTTTGCTTTTGCATCTGTGAATTGAGATGCCTTTTCAGTATATCCTGGCCAGTTCTTGTATTCGTGACCACTATAATCAGTAACTGTACCATTCGTCCAGCCAGCGAGTGAAAGACGGAGAGAATACTCGTCTGGTCGGTAGAAGGCATTTACGTATTTATCCGGTTTACCGTTTTTACCAGTGTAAAGCTGGAGATTACTACCTAAAGCTGCAGAGAGTTCAGCTATTCCTTTGAATGTGAGGGTAGAGGTTTCATGGCTGATATCAGTTTCCTTGATAGCACCGAAGTTGTCGCTTACCTGAATGTTTTCTGCAAGATTTGCTGTTATGCCATCATCACTATATGCAGGGATGAAAACATCACAAATGCTGCTGTCTTCTGAACCAAAATTTACAGGCTCTGAATAACGGAACTCGAGGAAGTTATGGGCATCATATGAGTGCTGACATGATTCACCTGTAGCTGCATCGTATTGAGTATGAAGTTCCTGGCCTGTGCGGACAGTCCACATTACAGGGCCAGTTTTATCTAAAACCTCAAAAGCTGAATCTGCTGAACCATAAGCTGCTTCAGCTGCATTACCTTTTGTTACACGATGGCTATAATTGTTTAGTCGCTTACCCCAGATATCTGTAAGAATGAAAGGACGTCCTTCAAGTGCTCTCGGGAAATCGAGACATGGAATAGATGTGTGATGAACACCTTGTCGGTCTGAACTATACGCTCCTGTACCAGAAGATTTTCCAGTTGCATCTGTGTTCCAGGCACCAATATCTGCGTCATTCTGTGGAGAAGCTTTGATATAGAAATAACATAGTTGTGTATCATAGCTTATAGGGTACTGGCAATCAGGATCTGAATATAAATCAAATTCTGTTGTACTGCCTGCAAAATTTAATACAGGTGAGTCTGCGGCATTCAGGAATTTTAACGCCTCTACTGTTGCGTTGTGATAACGTACTGGGCGATTAAATTCTACACGGATTGAATTATCTCGCTCTGTCCAAGCTGTTGTGATTTGGAAATCATCAAAATCCACATTTTTATTTGAAGCTTCATCTGTACATTCAAGTGTAACAAGGCGAGCTTTTGTTCCATCTGTACTTCCATCAGTACAAATTACATTGCATCCTGAAATTGTTGAATGATATGCTTCTGCAAAGCCATTTGCGGCATTTGTTATATCAGGTAGTTTTAGAATCCACTGACCGCTTGTACCGTTTGTAGAAAGAGTTGTTCCGTTGGCATAAAAATTATTTGTGACGGTTAGAGTTTTATCTGCAGCTATAGAAAGAGTGGCTGTAAAATCTCCTGTGGTTCCAATCATTTCTGGAGCGGTTGTACCATCTGGCAACTTTGTTTTGTTGTAATTTGGCTGACTCCAGGTTGACGGGCGGGCACAATAATATGAATACTCATCTGTAATTCCAGTGTCAGAATCTGTTGTAGAATAATCAGCCCCAAGAATTATCATATCCTGATTTGCAGTCATATCGCCATTTAAAACAACTGCGCCTTTATAAAGGACAATATTTTTTGCAAGGATAGTTGCTGCATTTATTGTAAGAGGTGCAGCAGCAGGAGCTGTTCTTGAAATAATGAGATTTTTATCTGCAGCCGATGCAGCCACGCCAATTGTTATTGCCTGGCCGGCGCTTCCAAAGCTTGTAGCAGCAGTACCATAAATCATAACATCAGTAGTAAATGTGGCAGGACCGTTTCCTGTAAAGTTTCCGCCAATCATTGAATTACCGGTTCCGTTTTGAGTATAGTTTGTTGTAAAGTTAAGGGATGAACCATCAACCGTTTTGAAAAGTCCTGTGTTTGTGATTATCATAGGACCGCCAGTTATTACTGCATTTTCTGTCTGTCCAAGTGTAATATTTTCTGCGGTAATCGTACCTGTAATTTCTGAATTTCCAAGAGTAATGTCTAATTCAGGTGCAGTAAGCTTTCCATAAAGTTTTGTAATTCCAGCAACATGAGTAAGATTTGAGCCAACTAACATTCCTATATTATCATTGTTAGTGTCACCAAACATGACAATTCCAGTTGTGTTAAACTTCTGCTGATTTACAGTATTTATTTTACCACCCATCTTAAAGAAGATATTTCCGCTCGAAGCTGTGTCTGTAAATGTTCCTATGCACACAACATCATTAAAGGTTGTGTTTGCAGCAGTTGTAATTTTTAATTCTTTTAACGGAGACTCAGACTGGGTTGCCGTTTCTGATTTTCCTACTTTATTATTGAAGATAATATTATTTGGTCCAGTTTCGAATGAAAGCTTGTTGTTTCCGTTTACAGCTGAAGTAAATGTAATTGTTCCAGATGAATCAGAAGAAATTGAAAGCGTTGTGTCAGTCAAGATTTCTACTGCGCCATTATAAGTTTGATTTGCAGTTGTTGTACTGTTTGTTGTAATTGATGAACAGTTTATATTTGCACGCAGAGTTGTTATTGTTCCTGCGCTTACATTGCCATTAAAGGTTGCGGTGGCGGCAGTTTTAAGAGAAGAAAGTCCTGTAATTGTATCTTCAAATTCTACAGAGCACATTGCCGTTGTAAGAGAATGACCTGGGGCGTCGCCACCCGAAAGTGATTTTTTGAAAATGAGTTTGGCTTCATCAGCAGAATCTGTTGTAATTGTCGTATCATGCAAAAGTGTAACAGGCTGATTAAACGTTGCGTTGTTTACAGTTATTGCCGCACAATTGATATTTGTTTTGGCATTAACAATAAGATTTTCTATTCCGGCAGTAGAATGATTTACATTTGCATTGAACTGGACTGTGTTATATTCGCTGCCATTTTTTGCTGTTAATTTTATGTCGCCAGCCTTAAACAGTGTTACTGTGCCATCGTAAGTTTGATTTCCTGTTGTAGTAATTGTAGCGCAGTTTATTTTTGCAATTTGGGTATGAAGAGTTCCGGCAGTTATATTTCCATTAAAGGTTGCAGTTGCAGCTGTTGTAAGCGATGTAACATCATTTATTACGTCATCAAAAATTACAGAACCATCAATTGTTTCAAGAGAGTGGCTACCACCTCCTAAAATGTGCTTTTTGAAAATCAACTTAGCTGTGTCAGCAGCATCTGTTGTAATACTTGTGTCGCTTAAAAGAGTAACACTATCTCCGAAGGTTGCGCTGTTTGCTGTAATTGAATCGCAGTTTATTTTTGCTTTTTGAGTATTAAGAATGCCGATATCAACGTCATCATTAAAGGTTGCTGTTGCCGCAGTTTTAAGAGAAGAAAGTTCGGAAATTGTTTTTTCGAATATTACGGAGCCTATTATTGTTTCAAGAGAACCGGTTCCTGTTATTTCATCCTTAAATAAAATCTTTTCGCCGGTGTCAGTTGTAATTTTTGTATTGCTCAGGATTTCAACAGGCTTTTTGAAAGTTACTGCATAAAGATTATTGATATAAGTGCAGTTTGTAATAAGCTTGAGTGCAGAATCAATTGTCAAAGATTTATCAGATGAGTCATCACCTTTCAATGGAGCATTCAAAGTAGTTAATGCAGAATCGCCTGTTGTCTTGAAGGTTGCAGAATCAAGCAGAGAAACAAGTCCATTGTATGTTTGATTTCCGATTGTTGTTATATTTTTAAGCTTTACAGGACAGTTACAAACAAAGCTGTCTGCATAAGCATTATCATCAAGAGTAATTGTGCCGGAAGAATTGAGCGTTATGGCACCGGCGTTTATAGATGTTGCAGGAGTTGCAGCCGACGAATTACCAAGCATTATATTTCCAATAAATACATTTCCTGCATCATTAAGAGTTACAGATTTTGCAGTACCGGCAGTAATTGCAGTTGTGTTATTTATAGTGATCTTGTCAGAAATATTTACTTGTGCATTTATATGAAGTTTTTCGTATTGTTTTCCATCCTGAGGTGTAGTACCTTCACCATCCCATGCAAAGTTTGTAATTGTTGTTGTTCCTGCATTGGAATAATATTCAACAGTTGAATTAGTTCCATTTATCATTGTTCCGTGAATTGTCTGACCGTCGGCACCATTAAGACGAACAAGGCCATTATTTGTAATTTTTCCAACTGTTAGATTCTCGTTGGCAATATCAAATTTTGCATCTGTTGCAACGGTAATTGTTCCGTTGTACTTTGTAGATTTGAAATGACCATTTAAATCGAGTGGCAAAGTTAGGGTAGGGTAACTAGGTTTATCTGCGGGAATCGTTACTACAGCACCTCTGTTAGGAATAGATGCAGGACTCCAGTTTTCTTTAGTGTTCCAATCCTCAGAATTAGAGTTTGCTCCACCAATCCAGATATACTGCATTTCTGGGAAGTTCCAGTTTACATTGTTTCCACTGTCATTACTGTTTAATGCAAAAAGATTGTAACTTGAATCATTGCTGGAATCCTTAATGTCGACATATTGAATTGTATGTTCATTTTCGCCTGTACACTTAATTGTCCAGCTTGAGCCTTCATTAGAAGAACAAAGTGTCAGCCTGCTATTTTCGGTTGTTCCAATTAATTGAAGTTTACCTTCTACAGTCTGTGTTTTTCCGGCACCAAAGGTGATTGTTTTTCCACCAAGACCTGCTGAGGTAGTACCAGCGGTAAGAGCTGCAATCGTATTATCATTTTCGATTTTTACAGGAGCAGTTCCAGTAAGTAACAGAGTATCTTCTATGACATTGCTACCTGTCATTGTTACTCCACCGCTAAAGGTAAGATGTTTGTAAGTATTATTTCCATTGAGTACTGCAACAGGAGGATTTGCAGAAGTCTTGTTTTCAGCTGTAAGTTTAATTTCTCCACCATGTGCATCAAGAGTACCGTTTGCAAAATCAACATCACTATTAAACGTTGTTGTGCCTGAAGCAGCAGTAAATTTTGAACCTGTTTCTGTTTTAATGTTTGGCTCAACTACAACAGAATCATGAGTCATTGCAAAATTAGCAAGACTTGAATCTACAATAATAGTTTTTCCTATGCCATCTATTAATTCAGCATTAACATTTACAGTTGTATTGTTAGTCGATTCTAGCGAAGTTTCATCCTGCACAAACCGTAGTGTACCCAAAGTTATTGTAACGCTGTTTCCTACTCCAGCAGTACTGTTGAAAACAGGAGAATCTATAGTAAGGATTTTTCTTGTTCCGGTTCCACCATCAGTTATAGTTGACTTATAGTTTATTTTTGAATCAGCAGTGAGTGTTGTATCTGCTAAAAGTGTAAGCGAATTGTTGAATAAAATTGTGTCGCCGGAAGAAAGTTCAGCCGGTTTACGAATTGTTACTGTTCCATTGTAAGTTTGATTTCCTGTTGTTGTAATTTCACTACAATAGAAATTTGTTACAGCCTGAGTTTCTATACTGTTAGCAGTAACATTTTCATTAAATCTTGCTGTGTGGGTCTGCAGGGTTCCGACATTTATAGTGTCAGTAAAAAGTGCAGAAGCATCAGTTGTAAGTGTTGTAAGTCCAGTAATAGATTTTGCAAAACTTACAGAACCCGTTTGTGTTTCAAGCGAATGATCACCAGTGATTTCTTCAATGAAGCAAATCGTTTCCGAAGTTGCGGCACTTGTTGTAATTGTCGTATCGCCATTTATTGTAACAGCTTTTTCAAAAATTGCATTTGTTGCAGTAAGTTGTGTTGTTTCCTGAATCTCTAATTCGTCTTTAAATGTAATTGTAGAATTTTCAGAAGTGATGGTTTGCGCTTTTGACACGACAGGTCCTCTATAAGTCTGGCTGCCTGTTGTACTTACTTCATCACAATTTATATTTGTTGTCTTGGTATCAATTGTCGTTACTGTTACTTTGCCTTCAAAGGTTGCAGTCGCATCAGTCTTCAACGAAGTGAGATTTGTAATTTCATCATCAAATTGTACAGAGCCTGTTACAGTTTCAAAATTATAAGCTCCTGTAAGAGATTTTTCAAAATGAATTGTATTTCCTGAATCGGCCGTGATTTTAACATTATGGAAAAGTGTTACCGGCTGCTTGAAATCAACATTGTTCACGTTTATGTCAGAACAATAAAGGTTTGTGTTTCCATCAACAATAAGGTTTTCTGTACCAGAATCAGACTGTCCGATATTTGCATAGAGTTGAATTGTCTGATATTCGTCAGAAGAATCTTTTGCCGTTAATGTTATATTACCTTGTTTAAGAAGCGTTACGGAACCATTGTAAGTTTGATTTCCAGTGGTTATAATAGAAGCACAATTTATTTCTGCAGCTTGAGTTTGAAGAGTGTTTGCACTCACATTTCCATCAAAGGTTGCAGTTGCAGCGGTTGTAAGTGTCGAGATGCCTGAGATAGTATCTTTAAATTCCACAGAACCCGAAACAGTTGTAAGAGAATATTCAGGAGCAGTTCCACCCAAAAGCGATTTTTCAAAAATAAGTTTTGCTGAGTCATCCGAATCAGTTGTAATTGTCGTATCCTGCAAAAGTGTAACAGGCTGATTAAATGTCGCACTGTTTACAGAAATTTCTGCACAGTTAATTTTGGTTTTAGCATCAACAACAAGATCATAAGTTCCAGTTCCAAATTTTCCAACATTTCCATTAAACTGAACTGTCTGATATTCTTCAGAAGAATTTTTTGCCAAA
>Ga0129306_1001251_pt1 | contig 30387 bp, 32 predicted proteins | sample P827metagenome_FD_94438 | JGI IMG/M metagenome (GOLD analysis project Ga0129306, IMG submission 94438) | Capybara group fecal microbial communities from Wisconsin, USA - P827 metagenome | ecosystem: Host-associated > Mammals > Digestive system > Large intestine > Fecal | place: USA: Wisconsin...
AATATTGTCTCTCATCCGATGCCACCTGAAATACAACTTCTTCAGATGGCTTGTTTGCTGTGCAATTTTCACGATTCATTAAAAATCTTCATTTTTTACTTGACTGTTTATAGTTTGTCACCTGTTATCCATAAAAGTAGAAAACAACAATTATGAGTATACATACCTACTACAATTATATCTTAGTTTTAGGCCTTATGGCAATAAAAAACAGGGACTAAGTTGCTTAGTCCCTGCGGAATTTTTCTTGTTTTTTACTTAAACACAATCATCTTGGCATCGAATATTTCTTCCATAGAGGTGATGAGCTTCAGCACATCAGCAGGCACCTCGCTGTCCAGGGTGAGAATCATGAGGTTTACATCCTCCTTGGAGGTGGTGGAAACCTGCATGCCGGAAATATTAACACCAGCTGCACCCATAATGGAACCCACCTGACCAATAACACCAGGGCGGTTGTTATGAGGGCACAGAAGCAAGCAACGACGAGGAGCCACATCCACTCTATTGTCATCAATCTGCACAATACGCGCCTTGTCGCCAAAGAGAGTCCCCTGAATGCTGACAGTCTGGTTCTTGCCGGCAGTAACAGTTACTGTGACTGTATTGGCAAAGCGCTCAGTATTTTTGTTCTTAACCTCACTGACCTTGATATTACGCTCCTTGGCCAAACCAGGAGCATTAACGAAGTTTACCACATCATCCAGCTCAGCACTTAAGATACCTTTCAAGACAGCAGTGGTAATCATACGGGTGCTAACATCTGCAATTTCGCCATTGTAGGTAACATCCAATTTCTTAATACCACCGGTAACCAATGCGCGGGCGGCACAACCAAGGCGTTCTGCCAAATCGAAATAAGGAGCAATCACCTGCATTACGGACTTGGATACAGGCGCCATATTAACGGCAGTCATAACAGGATCACCCTGGAGAGCGGCCTTGATACCCTGGGCCACATCCACAGCCACACCCACCTGTGCTTCAACAGTAGAAGCACCCAGATGAGGGGTAACAAAGATATTTTTAACGCCAAGAAGTGGATGATCAGCAGGAATTGGCTCACTGGTAAATACATCCACTGCTGCTCCGGCCACCTGACCGTCCAGAACAGCATCCCTAAGGTCTTCCTCAACAATAATGCCACCGCGGGCACAGTTGATAAGGCGAACCCCCTTCTTCATTTTGTACATTACATCCTTATTAATCATACCACGGGTGGTATCAGTAAGTGGCATATGTACGGTGATGAAATCAGACTTTGCAATAACATCCTCAAAGGTTCCAACCTCAACGCCCATATCCTTGGCACGCTCCTCATTGATATAAGGATCATAACCAATAACCTTCATTTCAAAAGCTAAGGCTCTCTTGGCCACACCGCTACCGATACGTCCCATGCCGATAACGCCCAGTGTTTTATCCTTCAGCTCCACGCCAGTATACTGCTTGCGATTCCACTCGCCCCTCTGCAGTGTCTCATTGGCTATTGGAATATTGCGGGCCATAGCCAGCATCATCGCACAGGTATGCTCAGTAGCAGCATTGGTGTTACCACCTGGGGAATTAATAACGATTATACCTCTGGCAGTTGCTGCCGCAACATCAATGTTATCCACACCTACGCCGGCACGACCGATAATCTTCAGATTCGTGGCCGCATCGATAACCTCTGCTGTAACCTTGGAGGCTGAGCGTACAATCAGGGCATCAAACTCCGGAATAATCTGTAAAAGTTCCTCAGCCGGCAGTTTATCCTTAATCACACATTCAAAATCGTCCTTAAGGATATCAACAGCCATCTGGGATACGCCATCTGCAATTAATACTTTCATATCGGGCCTCCTATTGTTAGTTAGAATAATTTTTAATATTCATTTCACTACTCTTTACATCATATTTTATTTACTTCAAAAAATCAAGTGTATTCTGGAGCAAAACTTTTTGTAACAAAAGTTTAATCTTTCTTGACCCTTTTCCAAACTCTGATGTAAAATTAAAGATAGACATTTTTAAAAACTACTTATATTTTTAGGAGGTTGTCCCATGGAAGCAAATCGTATCTATAACTTTAACCCTGGCCCTTCAATGTTGCCTTTGGAGGTTTTAAAAGAAGCCCAGGCAGAGTTTTTAAATTTTCAGAATACCGGCATGTCCATACTGGAAATCAGCCACCGCGCCAAGGCATATGACGATGTTCATAACCAGGCCAAGGCGGATATCAAAGAGCTGATGGGCTTAGGTGATGACTATGAAGTATTGTTCATCCAGGGTGGAGCCAGCCTGCAGTTCGACATGATTCCAATGAATTTTGCCACCAAGGAAAAGCGGGGTAACTATGTGCAGTCCGGCAGCTTCGCCACCAAGGCATTTAAGGAAGCACAGATTTTAGGCGTAGGCTATTCCGCTGCCTCCAGCAAGGATGTGGATTACAAGCATATCCCTACCCAGGATGAGATTAAGATGAGTGACGATGCGGCTTATCTCCATCTCTGCTACAACAACACCATCTACGGTACTGAGTATCACTATATTCCTGAAACCGGTGATGTACCTTTGATTGCAGATATGTCCTCTGATATTCTCTCCCGTCCGCTGGACTTTAAGAAATTCAGCTTCATTTACGCCGGTGTTCAGAAAAATCTGGGACCTGCCGGTGTTGTATTGGTAGTAGCAAGAAAGTCCATGCTGGAAAAGAGTCCTGAGACCCTGCCAACCATGCTGCGCTATGATACCTTCTACAATAAGAACTCCCTGTACAACACTCCACCAGCCTTCTGTATCTATATGGTGGGCAAGACTGCAAAATGGATTAAGGCCCAGGGGGGGCTGGAGGCTCTTGCCAAGGTTAACAAGAAAAAGGCAGATCTGGTATACGGCGTAATCGACAACAGTAACGGCTTCTACAAGGGCCACGCAGATAAGGACAGCCGCTCCTTAATGAATGTAACCTTCAGACTTCCTAGTGAAGACCTGGAAAAGAAATTTGTAGCTGAGGCTCTGGAAAATGGTCTTAGCGGTGTAAAGGGCCACAGAAGTGTGGGCGGTATGAGAACCTCCATCTACAACGCAATGCCTTATGAGGGCTGTGAAAAACTGGCAGACTTCATGGAAAAATTCCAGAAGGCCAATAAGTAACGACACAACATCATAATATGGCAACAAAATAAGCCAGCTTCCTTCATCTTGGCGAAGGTCGCTGGCTTTTTTCATTGCTTGATAATTCTTTATTATTTTTCTGGGCTGATTTTTGCCTCAAAAAGTCGATTCCAAGGGCAAGTTACCCGTATTTTCTTTATAAACTCACTTTTGCTTTCCGGCAGATTATCCTTGGCGAAGGTATGCATCAAAGAAGTGGCTCTCTGCTCCACCTGGGACTTATCTGCTCCCAGCTCGGAATAAACGCCGCCCTCCTTGAACCAGGAAAGCTGACGGCTTACCATCTGGCGGATATTGGCCTGATACAGCCAATCATCCATATAACGGATAGTCAGGATTTCATCCTTGTCCGCCTTCTTCATTTCCTTGGCCAGTACGCCCTGGGCCAAAGCAAATCCGATACTATTGGTTGGGGTATTCCAGCCAGAATAGGACTGGAGCTTGTAAAGCATATCCTTGTCCCGCAATTCCTCCATGAGGGAGTTGTCAGAACCATTAACAAAGGAAATATCCGCCACCCCCACAGGCTCTCCCCGCTTAATAGCCCGTTCCATATAGGACACAAAGGTTTTAACATCAGGACGGATTTTCTTATTATTGCTGTACCAGTTGGCACCCAAATTTGCTCCTGTAGGATTGGTATTCACCATTAGCAGCAAATCCACATTGGTTCCATTGTCCACATATCGACCACCCATCAGCTGAACATGGGAACGCACTGTGGTATCCACAGGTTCATCGGAATAGGCCGGAATAAGGTATTTGCCACTGCCCCAATTATAATCAGCTGTAACTATAGGCTGTTTCTTCTCGATGGTATTTACTGCTCTGGTCAAAAGCAACAAACCCAGCTCATCAATGCCCGCAATATTCTGTACCTTGTCAGCACTCTTCTGCTGAGTGTAATCCCTAAGATGGCGGGCCTCCATATGGGTCTGGGACCAGGCTGCATTATCATCCCGTCCCAAGGCCAGACATTCAAATTTGCCCTTGGCGGCCAAATCTATCAAGCCTTCATTTACGCGATAATTCTTACCACGACGGGTATCCCAATCCCTTATATAAGAAGACGGGATAAGCTCCATCAGAAATTCCAGTTCCTTCTTTTCCCTGGAATTGAGCCCTCTGGCATCAGCCTTATCCTTAAGGGCTGTATAACGGAAAATATCATAGCCATAGGCCTTGTAATAATCAGGCTCCTGGGAGCCGGAATTTTCGCCGGAGGTAGGGGTTCGCATTACAGAAGAAAAAACATAGAGCTTGGCATCATCATGACGATATTTATAATCAGCAAAATTTGCAACTCTTTCCTTCAGCTTCCGTTCCGTAATGTCGTGCTTTCTGGAACTTACCAAACTACCATAAATCATGCTGTCAGCAGAAATAACAATAGCCTTTATATCAGGGTCCAGCCCCCAAATCTGACCACCGGTATGAAAACGCTTCTGCGCCAGTTTGCTTGGCTTTCTCTTTATAGTTGTATTTTTTTCCAGCCACATCCAAAGCTTTTCCGGGCTTCCCATATTGTCCTTATTGCCCAAAAGGTCATCCGGAGGCACGATTACCTCATAGCCCAGTTTCCTAATAGTATCAGCCGGCATCTCATCTGATACTGGCCTGCTATCATGAGGAATAAATACGATTTTGCCCTTGGAGGTGCTGTTATTTACCTTCTTGGCTGCCATGGTATCCGTTGTTACAAACAGACATATAAGGCATATAAATAACACAAATAATTTTTTCATATTCTCTCTGCAATAAACACACATCAACGCAAAACATTCAACGCCATTTCCTTAATATCATCCGGTACATCCACCTTGGTCTTAACAGTGATATACCCATCATGAGGAGTGGCTGACTCGACTCTGAACAAATCCAACAGGCGATGTCCCCGAAGCTCTGTGGTAGCCAGCTCTGTATTTTCCAGTACAGGCTTTAAATCCACAGTCACACGGTTGCCCTTAATGGTGGTAGGAATATCCTCCACCTCAATCTTTCCAAAAATATTCTGCACCATGGACAGGGACATGCGGGAAATAAACCAGGAGGCTAAACCGTGGTCCTTCAGGGCTCTTTCCTTCACCTTAAAAGTAACATGAGAATCATCGTTATTATGAACCATTTCCTCAATAGTTCCGGAAATCTCAATGCGTCCCAGCTTTTTGGTATCTGCTTTAATATCTACCTTCCCGTTTTCATGGGAAGCAACAGTCATAGTTTTTACATTATAATCGCCGTTGCTCAGTCGGTGCTCAAGGGCATCATTAATAACAGAATCCGGCACGGAAATACTGCCATTCATAATGTCCATAAGGGACTGATGACTCCAGGTGTGCTGTATCACCTGAACCACCGGCCCGTAGTCTTCTATAACTTCCGACACCTGCCCCCAGTCAATACTCTGCGCAGCTTCTATAATTGCTACAGGTAAATCCATTATTGGTCATCCTTTAATTATCAAATTATTTTTTTGCAGTTGCAGCCTCCACGGTATTCTGCAACTCAGCCTCTTCAGCACGAATATCCTGCCACAGCTTACGGGCATCATTATACAGCTTGTTGTCAGTCATCTTAAGCTCTTTATCATTAATCATTCTGCCCAAATACTGGGTACAATGATCTCTGTCACCAAGACGATTAAACAAAGTAGCCAAAAGGTACATAACCATGTTATCGGACAGGCTCTCAACTGGGAAGCGCTCTGTCATCAGTGAACGCTCATAAAGCTGTGCAGCCTTTCTGAGCCATTCCATCTCCTGATCCTTAATACCCATGGTACGGAAAACCCAGGCCAAACGCAGTGACAGACCGGCAATTCTTGAGGCCGGAGCCTGAATAGCCTCAGCACAATAAATGGCCAGCTGATAGGAAGCAATAGCCTCCGGCAAACCTCTTTCAGGAGAGAAAATAAAATGCACCCGTCTGTCATGCAGGAACTTGGCCATCATATCGCGATGTCTGTCAGGCAGTGGCATCAAAAAATGCTTTTCATCAGCAGCGAAGCCGCAATGCTCGCAAACCCAAATAGTGTAGTAGTATGGATTGAAATCCCTGTAATGATTGCAGTAATCATCATCTGTACGGGAAATCATCAGTCTGGATTTAACTTTTACAACCCTTGTTTCTTTGCCACAGATAGGGCACTTCTTCTCCACCACAAAAGTAAATTCATTTGACATACTCATCATCCCTCATTTGGTCATTCACACAAAACAGCCGACTATGTCTTACTTATTGTCTTTCTTGACCTTCTTGCTCTTATCTTTCTTATTCTTATCCTTCTCCTGAGCTTCCATAGCCGCCTTAACCTTGGCAGCATCCTTTTCATTCAGCTCCTCATTGTCACGGGAATCAGTGGCCTTATTTTGGGCTCTGTATTCATCCTGCTCTGCCTGCATTGTGGCCAACAGCTCGTCATCTATGCCGCTGTTGCTGCGAAGGGCCAATTTCACCCTATTACGCTGGGCATAGTCAATGATTCTGCTGTAAAACATACGGTCGAAGCTCTTTTCTGAGAGTTTATCCAGCTCTACGGTGCGGTCAGGTTTATTCTCCGCCAATGTAGTCATTGTGGAATCCAGGAACTCCTGCTGCTTGAAATATACAGTCTTGTCCTGGAGATTAATCTCATAATACTCTGCAGCACCTATTAAATCGCTAAATCCCTCCACGGAGTTACCGTTCCAGCGGCGCTTTGCAATTACATCGTCAATCATAAGATAGTCATAAATTTTAATTACAGGAACAACCAGCCTGTTGTAGTCAAAATTCCCCTTATCATCCTTACCATAGCAAATCTGCTGCATATTAAAGAAATAATCGCATCTTGCAGAAGACTGAACCCATTTAAATATTGTTTCATCTACCTCAGGACTGGCGCTGGCCACAGCTGTCCACAAGGTACATAGAATTGCAAATAAAATAACTACAGATTTTTTCATAACAAAATATGCCTCCATATATACATCCTCAAAAGTTTACTTTAACCCCTCAAAATGAAAAACTTATGAAAATGCCCCCTTAAACCCTGTCATCCGACGGAGTAAGAGTATCCAGTTCATATGGAGTCTCCTGATATACATAATAGTTAAGCCAGTTGGCAAAAAGCAGATTGGCCACAGAACGCCATCTTACAATAGGTGGCTTGGTTGGGTCATCATCGGGATAATAATTAAGCGGTACATTCACATTTGGCATACCCGCTGCCATATCCCGGTCGTACTCTGCCTTCAAGGACAGTGGATCATACTCCGCATGTCCCGTAATAAAGAACTGACGCTTATCCAGATTGGCAATGGCATAAACCCCGGCCTCCTCGTCGGACTCAGCCATAATGGTCAGCTCCGGAATCTTTTCAATATCGCTCTTGCGTACCTCTGTATGACGGGAATGAGGAACATAGAACTCATCGTCAAAGCCACGGAAAAGGCGCTCATTCTCCACACAGAGATGATGCTTGTATACCCCAAAAATCTTCGGAGCCACATCATACTTTTTTATACCATAATGATAATACAAACCCGCCTGGGCTCCCCAGCAAATATGGAAGGTGGAATAGGCGTGGGATTTGCTCCACTCCATGATTTCAGCAACTTCCTCCCAGTAAGCCACATCCTCAAAAGGCATCTGCTCCACCGGAGCACCAGTTATAATAAATCCATCATATTTTTTATGACGAACCTCCGCAAAGGTACCATAAAACTCGGTTAAATAATCCGTTGTGGTATGGGTAGGCACATAGGATTCTGTATATATAAAATCCACCTCCACCTGAAGTGGGGTGTTACCCAACAGGCGCAGCAGCTGAGTCTCAGTCACCTGCTTTATGGGCATAAGATTTAAAATCAATAACTTCAGCGGTCGGATATCCTGACTGTAGGCACGGTCAGAATCCATAACGAAAATATTCTCACCCTCCAGAATCTTCGTTGCCGGAAGGTTATTCGGTATCTTAATTGGCACGAAATCACCTCAAAAACTATTTATGAAAGCTGGTCATTCATTGTCCAAGCTATAACGCTTTACCCAGCTTTCATGCCCTCCCTCATAAACCTTGAGGGCTTTAAGGGCCTTTTCACTGTTGGTACCAGGTTCAATCACATGGTACATACCATCAGTAGTATTTGTAATGTCCTTCCAGCCTGTGTTGGCATTCCAGGTCATAACCCGAATCACCTTTTCCGTATACATTGGAATATTCACGGCTTTTTTCTGGAAGACAATGCTATCTACTTCACTGGCAGAAGTTTTCTTTTCCTGCCATTCCCAAAAAATAATATTCTGGCCCTTCAGGCGCATGGTGGAAGTGTCTGCCATACTGTAAATCACACCACCGCCATTGGCAGCATCCTGCCACAGAGGAAGCCAACGATCATCCGCCTTACGACGTTCATTTTCGCCCTGGCTGAAAACACTGTCCACAATATAACAATAGAAATCCTCGTCAAACTCCTGGGAATTCATTTCCTTTGGACGAACTGGGCTGTACACCTTTTCCCACAGCTTGTTGTCATCCCTGTCGTAAAATGACTCGTTTAAATAAGCCAGAGTACGGTTCTGGGGATTAACCTCAACTTCAGCCAGACTGTAGGCCAGATCTCCAGGGTTAATATCCTTAATGCCGTAATTATCAAGGGTCTCCTGGGCCCCCGCCGGACTGTAGGTAGTCTTGGTCCAGGCACTAATCTGTACCGCAATATTGCCAAAGTTCCTTAGCACCTGCACCTTGTCCGGAGCATAAAACTTACTGTATTTATCATCAGAAGAAATCCAATACCATTCTGCACTATCATTGGCAGCATAACCCACAGCAAACATCATCATGAGGCTGCACATAAAAACCAAGCTGGCTATGAATCGGCGTATCATATATATCACTCCTTCATCATCTCTTTAAATGTTAAAAAATAAATAAAGAGACACAAATACTTCAGCAGTATATATTTTACCATAAAATGGCATTTTTTTACAGATAACCATTGTAACCTTGTGGGATAATCCCGGATATGATAAACTTCTTTTCAGTAATATAGGGGGTTTTAGCCATGAATTATACAAATTTTCAGGTGGGGGAAAAATTCCCACTACCTATCCATAATCAGGGAGACGGTGGATTGTTTCAGATTGATTCCAACGGTGCCATGTTTATCCTGCAGCTGAGCCATACAGATGTGATTGCCACCGAGGCCTTTCGCACTGGGGCCATGGAGCTTGGTCTCTTTGAGGATGAGGGCATTGTGTTCTTCCTCTACAAAATTGACGGTATCTTCAAGGAAGGCTGGGGAGATTCCCCATTGGGTATCCATCTCCTGCCACCGGGAATGAAGCCATGTATTGCAGATTTGGATGATCCCGTAATGCACCTTTATCTGGTGGATACCAATTTGCAGATTCTCCTGGCCCAGCGTACCATTACACTGGACAAGCCTTTCCATGAAATGCTTCAGAAAAAGGTTCAGGAGCAGCTGGAAAGCTCCATTTCCCCAGGCGCCTTCGTCACCACTCTCCAGCGGGTATGGAAAAACCACAGCTCCAAGGACATGAGCGACAAAGCCCTTATAAAGCAGACTGTGGAAATGAACATCCCTGCCCCACCTGTTTTAAATTAAAGATTCGTTTTCAAAAAATTTAATTATGTTGCAACACAAAAAAGCTGCTGCACAAGGAAGCGATATGCTATCCATGTGCAACAGCTTTTTTAGTTATTAAATACGTCTTTTTCGTCTTTAACCCAGGTCCACCAAGGTCCGTTTGCGCTTGTCGAACATTACCCCCTGGGTATAGCCGTAACGGGCTACATATTCAATGGCTTCGTCAATGTAGCTGCCGCAGTCCTCTGGCTTGTGGGCATCAGAGCTGGTTATTATTGGCAAATCAGCCTTGGCAGCCAGCTTCATAAACTTGTAGTACGGAGTTATTTCCGCAATTGGATAGCGGTACACTGTACCAGTATTTACATCCACGCACATATTGGCCTTCTTTAATGCCGCCACTGCCCTTTCCAGATATGGGGTGGCATCAAAATAAGGAATCATGCGATAAAGGCGGATGTTATATGGATGCCCCAACACATCATAAAGGCCGCTGGCCACCATATGCTCAATTTCTTGGGTATAGGCTTCATAAATCTGATCCAAGGAATGATGGTTCCATTCTGCCATAATTTCCTCGGAATCATAGGCCCAGCCACGAATAAAATGAATGGAGCCGATAATGTAGTCAAAATCGTACTCCTTCAAAATCTCCGCCACCTGCTCCTGATTCTGGAAATTGCACACCTCAATACCGGTTTTGGCATTATAGCCGGCGGATTTCAGCTTTTCCATAAACTCAAAATAGTCATCCAGAGTGTGCTTAAACTTGTTGGACTTCAACCACTGCTGCTGGAATTTCCCCACAAAGGAATCATCCAAAATTAAGTCATCATAATAAAGCTGCTTGAACTCCGGAAAGGTATGGCTGTGCTCAGAGATACCGATTTCATCCAGGCCCCTTTTGGCCGCAGCCTCAAAGAATCCCTTGGCCCAGTCCACATCATAATCACCTTTTTCAAAATGCATATGATAATCGAATTTCATACACTTTTTCTCCTCTACCCCTAAAATACCCAAATGTCTAATTATCTAAAGCCTCTTATATCAGGCCTTGCTTAATTAATTCCTTAATTTGATACATAACACCGTGTTCCGCGTTGCTCCTGGTGGTAAACCGTGCCACCTTTTTCAGCTCCGGATAGGCATTTTCCATGGCATAGCTGTAATGTACCGACTGCATCATTTCATAATCGTTCATGTAGTCGCCAAAGGCGGCGCATTCCTCAGGTTTGAAGCCGAATCTTTCCTGAATATGTTTTATGGCCCAGCCCTTGTTGATACCTGGATTAAGTATATCCACCCAGTAGTTGCTGCTAAGTGACACCTGCTGCTCCGGCTCAAACTGTGTTAATACCGGCATAAGATTGTGCTCTGCATCAAGTCCCTCACAATCTGCAAAGGCAATCTTAACAAATTCATCATCCACATCATCAAAGCTATCCACAAAAATACTGTGGGTAAAGAAACGGCGGGCCTCATGGATATATGGCTCCCATTCCTTTCTGGCATAGGCATTTTTCTTGCCGCAGAGAATGGCAAAGAAATGATGCTTATCCGCTTCGGCAATTACACGATGTACCAAATCCATATCAAGGACTGAGGAACAAATCTCCTTTTCCTTGTATATGTTAAAGGCCCCATTTTCCGCCAGAAACATAAATTCGTTTTTGTATTCACCCATTTGCTCCAAAAGGGCAAAATACTGACGGCCACTGGAAGGAGCAAAAATAACCCCTCGCTTCTTCAGCTCTGCCATCACTTCGGGAAATTCCTGGGGCAATTCCCCATTTTCATCCAGTAGGGTGCCATCCATGTCCGAAAAAATAATCTTTATCATAAAATCACCCGTAAACAAGCAAATTACCAATATTACTTTACATTATAGCAGGTAATAAGGTTATTTCAACACAAAAAAAGGTCAGTGACTGTTGACTGAAGCATTAGGGCGAAGGGCGTTAATGAACTCTTTTTTGCCATACTGGAATTAGCAGGAAAAATCAACTGTCTGAGCGAGGCCTGAAAGGACGACGCGAGTTTTGATTTTTCATGCTATGTAATTAATAGGCAAAAAAAGTTCTAGTCCTGAGACCCGAGCTGAAGTCAACAGTTTCTGACCGATTTATAACGAGCTTTAAGATGTCCTCCACCTCTTTAGGTGGGGGAAAACAAACTACAACAGCTGGCGAGCATATCTCCCAGCTCGTTGAAACGCTAATTGGAAGATTTTTCTTCTAAAGAAGAAAAATTTGAACAATGGCGTTATAAAAATAAAATGACAGGGGTAATGTCCATAGCAATTAGGACATGTTTTAGGTTCATGACCGGCGCTACAGACAGTAGTCCCTGCCTTTAAATATTTTATTATCCTTTGCGGCCGTGATACAAACACCATGGCTCCTCTGCCATATAGTCCCCATCATGGTAATAAGCTGCCCTTGCACGGCAACCACCACAGGCCTTCTTGAAATTACATTCACCGCAGCCACCTTTGTACTCCAGGGTACGCAGGGTATTTAAGACCTCATTGTTTTTCCAGATTTCATCAAACGGAGTCTCCCGTACATCCCCCAACTCCATATTGAGGTATGCACATGGCTGTACCTTGCCCCGTGGGCTGATGATACAATAAGCAGTTCCTGCCAAACAACCACGGCGGAAGCGGGTCTTTACACCCATCTGGGCCGCAATACGCATAAACTGTGGCGCGCAGGTTGGTTTCAGCTCAATGTCTACCTCTGTCTGCTTCTTCATTATACGGGTAAGAGTTTCCTCATACTGTTCTGCCCGCAGGGACTCAGCCTCGATGGTCTTGGCACGGCCCGTTGGCACAAGGAAGAAGAAATGGTGGGCCACAGCCCCCTCTGCCACAGCAAAATCAGTAATTGCCTCCAGCTCATGATTATTCCAATCCATTACAGTGGTATGAATCTGGAATGGCAGGCCCACAGCGCGGCAGTTTCTCATACCCTGAACAGCACCTTCCCAGGCCCCTTCAAACTTACGGAACTCATTGTGCTTCTTCTTATCCATGGAATCAAGGGAAATTCCCATGCCCATAGCACCTGCAGCCTTTAGCTTCTGGGCCATTTCCAGAGTAATCAGAGTACCATTGGTACCAAATACACTGCGAAGTCCGAGAGAGGTAGCATAAGAAACCAACTCTAAAATATCTGGGCGGATAAGAGGCTCACCGCCGGAAAATATCATTATCTTAAAGCCTGCTCTGGCAATCTGCTCCAACAAGGTCTTGGCCTCCTCAGTGGAAAGCTCCTCCTCCGCCTTGCAGCCCGCCTCGCGGTAGCAGTGGTCACAAAACATATTGCAGGCATTTGTTACGTTCCAGGAAACTATCATTATCTATTACCTCCTACCAGACCAATCTCTTCATCAGTAAGATAGCAGGCGGGATCAGACTCCCAGAAATCCCCGGTACGGGCTTCTGCACGGGTTCTGAAATTGCCGTTGCAGTTATCCAGGAACTTACACTTGCTGCAACGCCCCTTTAAAAGATGCTTTCTATCCTTAAGGCCAGCCATTATAGGATGGCTGGTATCGGTCCAAATTTCGCTGAACTTCTTCTCCCGCACATTTCCGAAGGTATGGTGCTGGGTAAACTGATCTGGATGCACATAGCCAAATGGATCCACCTCGCCAAAGGCAATACCGGAGCGGTTGCCGCCATTCATGGAAATGAATTCCTTTATCTGGGTGGCCAGCTTATCATCTCCTGCAGACAACGCCTTTAAGTACATGTATACGCCATCACAGTGGTTATCTACAGTGAGGATTTCCTTCTCAAGGCCCCTCTCCTCGAAATCCTTGGTGCGACGGATAATAATATCCATAGCCCGACGGGATTCCTCAGGAGTAACATCCTCATCCATCATGGCATTGCCACGGCCGGAATAAACAAGGTGATAGAAGCATACACGATTAATATTTTCACGCTCAATAAAATCGAAAATATTATCCAGCTCCTGAATATTATGATGATTAATGGTAAAGCGAAGACCCACACGCTGGCCTACAGCCACGCAGTTCTGAATGCCCTGCATGGCCTTCTCATAAGCACCATCAACCCCACGGAACTTATCATTTACATCCTTTAAACCATCCAGGGAAATACCCACATAGCCCACACCAATATCCTTAATGCGCTGGGCCACCTCACGGGTAATAAGGGTACCATTGGTGGAAAGAGTTGGGCGTACTCCCTTTTTCTGGGCGTATTCTGCCAGCTCAAAAAAATCCGGGCGAATCAATGGTTCGCCACCGGAAAAGAGAAGTACAGGTACTTTGAAGTCCGCCAGATCATCAATAAAGCTCTTGGCCTCCTCCGTGGTAAGCTCGTCCTGATACTTCTTGTTGTCAGAGCTCATGTAGCAATGACGGCATTTTAAATTACAGGTCTTGGTGGAATTCCACACCACCACAGGCCCCATGCCCTCACCGGCACCATTTTTCTGAGCATGGGCACTCTTGGTATATCTCAAGGAATCCCCATAATACTCTCTCTTAAACAACAGCTTTGTAACACTAATCATCTTAAAATCACCTAAATATAACTATATAAAAATTTATCACACACATTATTAATCTTTGCTGCAGATTCCTGCCAGCAGCAAGGTCAGCTTCATTTCAATGTTCTGTTCAAAGGTCACTGGGATATGGCTGAAGGCCGCTGCCTGAAACATGGAATGAAACATTTCCGCCATAATTTCAGGGGAAATATCATTTCGGAACTCCCCACTGGCCTGGCCCGCCTTCAAAAGGTCAAGAAACTTCCCCATAAACTCCGGTGCCGGCATATCAATCTTATGTCCTCCCCGTGGGTTTGACTGGGTCATAGCCCCGGTAAAAAGCAGAGGAAGCAGATATCTGTTTTCACCAACCAGCTTGGCGGTGAGCATTACCATTTCCCTAAGGATAACCTTGTAGCCCGGACTGGATTTCATTAAACCATGAAGCTCCTCGGACATAACTCCTGCAAACCGGTTCAGCAGGCTGATGAGAATATCCTCCTTGGAATTGAAGTAATTATAAAATGTTCCCAGCCCCATATCCGCCGCATTCATAATATCTGCAATGGAGGTGGCCTGAAAGCCCCTTTCACTGAACTGAATCACCGCTGCATTTAATATAGCATTACGGGACTTAAGCTTTTTCTGTTCCCGACGGCCCAGCTTTTCTCCATTTTTTTCCTGTATCTCTGTATTTTCCAACGACTCTGGATGTCCTGCCATTGCATTACCTCCTTAGATTCATAATTAATGAATCCAATTCACTTTTTAACAGCTTTCTAAGTATAACACAAAACAAAACAAAATAAAAGCGCAAAGCAAACGCTCTGCGCTTAATATTCAATGGTGACCCAGGAGGGACTCGAACCCCCGACCCCTTGATTCGTAGTCAAGTACTCTAATCCAGCTGAGCTACTGAGTCATGGTCGGTCTTAAATAACCAACATAAATATATTACCTCAATATATAGTATTTGTCAAATACTTTTTTGTTTTTTTAAATCTCAGCCTTTTTCTCACCGTCAGAAACCAAAGCCCCGCTGAGCTTTACAAATTCCTTGTCCACATCAGTGCAGGTGAAAATACGCTGATGATCCTTCTGTATTATCTGGTTTTCCTCAGCAATACTGATATCCAGTTGAATACGGTTATTTCTGTCCTTACGGAAGGAATACTCCCCACGGGTGCTGAGCCATTCATTAATCATTTCCAGGTTCATAAAGGAAGCCTGCTTGTTGTACTCCTTATATTCATCTGTGGCCGCTGCGGCAGCCTGCTTCATATCAGAAAAGCTGCCAATTAGAAAGAATTCGGTACTATCTTCCGTGGTCAAAAGTTTAGTTACGATATAAGACATCTAAATCATCCTCTATTTCTTTTTCCATGGAAGCAGCCGTGACTTCTTCACATGGGTATGCTCCCAGCCCACAATTACCTCCAGAACTGACCCTGATACGCAACGGGTCTTGGCTGAAATACTCATACAGTTGGCTGGCTTTGTGCTGGGATCAATCTCTGCGATTTTAAGGCCCGTACGCACCGGACAATTATCGTGAAGCATGCCTCTAAGCACACCTGCAATAGGGCTTCGCAGCTCCAATACATGGCCGCCTTCCACATGAAGACGACCAATAAGCTCATCCTTATCAATAATATAGGCTGTAGGGTGGCCTGCCTCCAGATAACCGTCACATGGAGAATTAATGGAATGGGAGGCTCTCATGATAGCTCTGGCCTCAGCTATATCCCTTTCAGGAAGGGCAATGCCATCATGGAGTATGCGACCCAAATTATGGCCTCTGGCTGTTTCAATAACATAGGTTACATCCTGTCCTGCCACAAATCCAGGACCAATACCAATAGTCAAGAGAGCCATATCCTTATTAGTGCCTAGATTACGCTTGGCGTAAATAGCATCCACCAGCACATTAGGCTTAAACGTCTTCAGTGATTCCAGACCTGGATCAACCATAATAACCAGCTTGCCCTCTTTAAGCATTTTGCTGGCTTCCTTGGCGTTATCCGCTTTATAACAGGTAACCCTTTCCACGGTGGCCTCACCGTCGTAAATGGCCTCAGAAAATACAATATTTCTGCGGATGGCAGAAGGATACTGCTGCTCCAGCATCAGCACCTTATAACCACAGTTATACAGTCGATGAGCAATGCCAGTGGCCAGCTCACCGCCACCCCTGATCATAATAAGTTGTTTCATTTCTTAGCTGTCCTCATATATACGAACCCGAAGCTTCAGCCCCCGGTCATCACAAATCTTCTGACAAAGGTCAATTTCCTGCTGATTTTCCACCTTTTCCACCACGGTCATTACCACATTAGGCACATATTCTTTGCAGTCCACAGCAAATTTCAGCATGGCGTCAAAGGACTCAATACCATACTTGGCACGGGTGAGCTCCAGATAACGCTCCTTGTTGGAAGCATTAAGACTAATGGAAACAGTATCAAGAATTCCCCCTGCAAAATCTCCGGCTGTACTGCGTCCGTACATCAAATCAGAAAGGCCATTGGTATTAATACGGGTTTTCACTTCAGGGTGAGTGGTCTTAACATACTTTAAAAGCTCCACCACTGCTTCAATACGGCAGGTGGGCTCACCAAAGCCGCAGAAAACTATCTCCGACACCATATCCCAAGGAAGCGCATCAAGAAGTGACTTCACCTCATCAACAGAAGGCTCCTCCTTGAGCCAAAGGGAGCTCTGCTCCGCCATTTCCTTCATATTACGCAAGCAGAAGGTGCAGGCACAATTACATTTATTGGTAAGATTTACATATATTCCACGCTTGCCCGCAGGCTGTTCCTTTAAACTGTCGGCCACCTGCAAATATCTGCCGCCTTCATGAGTTGCATAAACTATCATATTGCCACCCCGCACTAAATATAATACTTCAAAATTACTTAAGCTCAGTCAAAAATTCCTCGAAGGCCAGTCCGTAATTCCACGGCAGATCCAGCTCGCAGGTATATTCCAGAACCTTATTAATAAAGTCAGCAGCCTTTATGACAGCTGCCTCCAAAGTTTCACCATTTACAAGGCTTCCCGCCACAATAGCAGCAAAGGCATCACCGGTACCTGATCGGTCATCCCCCACTTTGTCCTTTTTAATAATCCGTTGAACGCCATTTTTTTCAAAAAGGTAATTCTTAATGTGGCTGTCATCGCTGAGGCCAGTAATAACCACCTGCTCAGGACCACGGTCAGAAAGGGCTTTGGCCATTTTGGCCAGCTCCTCCTCTGTGATCCTGCCATTTTCCGGATATTCCACATCCAGCAGCTGGCAGGCCTCCGTAAGATTAGGAGTTACCAAATCTGCCCATTTTAAAAGCCGGCGCATTTCCCGGCACATTTCAGGAGTATATGAGGAATACAGCCGTCCATAGTCACCCATTACCGGGTCTACCATAACACGGGTATTATCCCCCTTGAAACGATGTATAAAATCCTCCACCAGATTAATCTGGTCAAGACTCCCCAAAAAGCCTGTGCAGATACCGTCAAACTCGATTTTATGCTGCTCCCAGCTGTCCATATAGGGAATCATACGCCAAGTATAATCATCAATAAAAGGATTTTCAAAGCCCGTATGGACAGACAATATGGCTGTTGGCAACGGGCAGGCCTGTATTTTCATGGCGGAAATCAGTGGCAGCTCCACCGTAACGGAGCATCTGCCAAATCCCGTAATATCATTAACCAACGCAATACGCTTCTGCCTTTTCATGAAACATCTACCTTCTATCATCTGTCATACAAAACTGCTTATTTCACTCGTCTGAGATTTGGTCCGGACCGTCTTATGAGCTTCGGCTCCCTTCTAAGGGCTTCACGAATAAGCTCCTTTTCCTTTTCCCGGCTTGTCTGTCTACTGATATTAACCAAAATCCCCACTGCAAAAAGGGACATAACCAAAGAAGTACCGCCATAACTGATAAATGGCAATGGCACACCAACAACGGGAATCATACCACTTACCATAATGAGATTGGCCACCGCCTGACCTCCAATAAGTAGCAATACTCCCACAGCCAGCATCTGGCCATACATATCCTGGGCCTGTTTGGCAATGGATGCCGCATAACGGCAAAACAGCATATATACTATCAAAATTGCCAGCACCACAAAAAAGCCCATTTCCTGACTAAACACAGCAAATGCAAAGTCCGTATGTGCCTCCGGCAGATAATCATACTTGCTGAGGCCCTGACCAATACCCATGCCAAAAAGTCCCCCGGAGCCAATGGACATCAGAGATCTTACAGTCTGATAGCCCTGATCCTGGGCATAAGGCCAAGGATCATAGGTAACCATAAGGCGTTCCAGACGATATGGTTGCATGTAAATCATAAAGCCCACCAATATCAGAGCCCCCAACAGCAACCATTTTATCTTGCTAAAATGGAGCCCTCCCACCATAAGCATTATTATAGGGATACCTATAACAATGCAGGCAGTGCCCATATCCGGCTCAACATAAACCAGCAGGGCCATGATTCCCACCACGCCCAGCTGACGATTGAAAAGATTAACTTCCTTGCCCTGTCCATTTCTAAAGGAAATATAATAGCCAGCCAGCATAATGCTTACCAGCTTGGCAAATTCCGCAGGCTGGAAGGAAAAACCCGGAAGGGGAATCCAGCGGCGGGCACCATTAACAGGGTCAGTAAAAAGCAACACCACCAAAAGACAGGCCATCAATATAACGGTCACCGGCATTATTAAAGAACGCCATTTATGATAATCCACTCTGGCTCCCAAATAACATAAGCCCAGTCCCAAAACCATGCTGACGGCATGCCTTATCAAAAATGCATAGGGGCTACCATAGTCCCTTTCAGCCATAACAAAGGTTGAACTGAACACATTAAACAGCCCTGCAATAAGCAGTATGATCACCAAAGTCATAATGGCTTCATGGTTGTTTTTCCATAATTTTACGCCTTGCCTGCGTGGTGTCAGCGGCTCTACTTTACTCAAAGGAAGGTTACCTCGCAACGATTTATTTTTTCACCAAATCCGCTAAATTTACGCTCATATTCAGTCATAATATTATCCGGTCTGTTTTCCGCATGAAGGTCAAAGGACACATCATCCACCTGAAGGCCGGCCTCCTCAAACTGCTCAAGGGAGAAGTCAAAGAGAGGGCGGTTATCTGTCTTAAACACCAGCTTGCCAGGATGCTTCAACAGCTTGGAATAGCGCTTCAAAAAACCCACATGGGTAAGACGGCGCTTAGCATGTCTTGCCTTTGGCCATGGGTCGCAGAAATTGATATAGAACTGGTCTACCTCGCCTTCAGCAAAAATCTCCTCGATATTGTTAATATCAAATACCAGAAGTTTTACATTGGTAATACCCAGCTCACGAATTTTTTTGGCAGCCATGTAAAGCACATCCTGCTGTGCCTCAATACCAATGAAATTTATATCAGGATGACGGAGAGCCATCTGACTTATAAAGTCACCCTTGCCGGTACCCAGCTCCACATGAAGATCAGTCTGACGGCCAAATACCTCAGCCCACTTGCCCTTCTGCTCCTCAGAAGCCGGCTTATCCTTAGGGAACACAAAATCCTCAAAATCATGAATAGCCTGGTCAACCCAAGGCTTTCTACGTAAACGCAAACTTATCGCTCCTATTCAAAATTACTTCTTTTCAAATCCATATTTCTTCAAGTAGCGGTAAAGGGTAACACGGCTTACATGAAGGAGATTTGCCATACGGGATACATTGCCCCCCGCAGCCTTCCACGCCTTCACGAAAATATCCTTGTCTTCCTTCCACTTATTATCAGGCTTCACATCACCCATAAGGTTAATGTCCTCAGGTCTGATAACACCATCCGTGGTCTTGAAGAAGGCCACCTCCAGCACCCCCTGAAGCTGCTTGATATTCCCCGGCCAATCATAAGTGGTAAGGATATTCACAGTTTCCTCCGCAATGGTCTTTTGCGGCATCTGATGCTGGCTGGCCAGCTCATTAACAATATGAACAGCCAGATCCCGTATATCCTCCCGACGGTTTCTCAGGGACGGTATACGAATCACACTTCTCGAAATGATATCATATAATTCTCTTGCAAACAAGCCTCTTTCCGTAAGACGCTTCAAATCACTGTCACATGCCCCCACAATGCGCACATCGATAGAGCGGTCCACATCCTCACCTACCCGGTTGGACTGGGAAGTATTAAGGGCTGCTGCCAGCTCTATGGCAATATTTTTCGGCATTTTCTCAATCTCATCAATGAAGAGAGTACCACCGGAAGCCAGCTCCAGCTTGCCTGGATGGCTAATTTCAGAATTAAGGGCTACGCCAAAGAGCTCCTGCTCCAAAATTTCCGGAGTGGTATCCCCACAATGAATGGTAATGAGAGGTCCCGCAGCACGAGGGCTGGCCTGATGAATGCCGTGGGCCATACGCTGCTTGCCTGTTCCTGCCTCGCCCTGAATCAGCATATGATGCTTGTTTCTGGCAATGCGCAACGCCTTGTCCTTTATGGAACTGAAATTAGTGCCGGCACTTACCAAAGAATTAAGACTGTACTTGGCAGTAAAGCCAGCTGCATGGGCCACCAATGTCCGCAAGTCCTCAATAGGCATGGACACAGCTACCACGCTGTGCACAGTTTCGTCACCATTATAATCCAAAGGAACTACTGTGGTAATATCCTCGTAGGTTTTGGCCTGGGTAATCCAAGTAACCTCTTTATTGTAGGAAGGCACACCTTTAAATCCACGATAAATAGGTGTGTGACGATAATTCATAATAACCTCGTTAAGGTTGGTCTTCACCTCATTATTATCCTGAGGCTGGGCACCTATCCCCATGAGACGGCTCATACCCAGCTTGTTGGCATAGGCCACCTCGTCCCCGGCCATAACATGGTACACCGCAAAAGGAGTTGCATCCAAGATAGCCTCCTGGGCCTTGATACGGGTAAACTGATGGAGATAAACCTCCAATGACTCCTTAATGGTAAGCAGCATAGCAATTATGGCATCCTGAGGCATATCTGTCTGCTCCACCGCCACCAAAGAAATAATATACTGTAGCTCATTATCTACAATAATAGGTGCTGAGCAGGCATCACTTTGCTGACATTCCGCAGCCCACATCTCAGGACCTAAAAGCCAGAATGGAGCCCTATGCTCATAGGCAATACTGATGGAGGAAGTACCAACCTCCTCAATGCCAACCCGTACACCCTCAATTTCCCCCGGGGTCATCTGATAAAATGGCATGGAATAGCTCTTTAATACAGTGCAGTTTGCATCCAGTATAAGCAGGCTGATATTGTATTTCTGGAAAAACTCCCGAACATTGCCACAGATATCCTCCAAATATTTAATGGCCGGTCCATGGAGTTTCTGGGCTTCCTTCAGCTCAGCGTCAGAAAGGCGCTTGGCAGTGGACATTTTATTTGATGGCACCTTTAAAGCAGCACTTTTCTCCCAGGACTTGGCCACCCAAGGATGAACATTCGGATCTATTTCACCTGTTTCAATAAATCTATGGTAATATGCTTCCAGTTTTTCACGACTGCGACGTTCTCTAATCATAAAACCTTCACTCTCCCATCTATGTTTAGTAAGTTAGTTTAAAAGTAAAACGATTCTAAAACTATACATATACACTTATTTTAACATTAGTGATTTTTCTCTGCAAATTTTCCAGCCTAAAAGTTACAATTAAACCTCAATTCTATCCTATATAATGTAATATTTTGTTTAGCGACTTTTTTCAAGGTGTTAATTATGATATAATCTCATTGTCTGTACAATAATGTATTAGAATAAAAAGGAGAATGGTGGTTTATAGATGTCTACTCAATATAAGAAAATTCAGAAGAATATTGCCCCTGCTGCTGAGGGAGCAAACAGCAAAGCCAACATGAAGCCAAAGGCTTCCAAGGATTTACTGCTTCTCATCATGATTGCCCTGACTGTATTTGTTATGGCTTTGGGCTGGCAGGCCCTTGATCAGATTGGTGTGGCTATGTACACCTGCCTTATCATTGGTATGGTTGTGGTATATGTTAACCGTCATGGCAACTTTACCGATAAGGTTCACAGAATTCTGGTGGGTGTAAGTATGGGAACTCTCTTTGCTTCCGTTGGCCTCTTAGGTCTCAGCGTATACATGCAGTACTTTGCGTAATATCGTCAAATTTAACCGGCTTTCTGTGGAGAGCCGGTTTTTATTGCTTTTTATACATAAAAAAGACTGGTCCGAAAACCAGTCTTTTTTTGCATGTTTTTAAATTTCGCCTTTGGTTCCCAGAGCCTTAAGACGAGCCAACGCACGCTGCAGTGAAGCCTCAGCACGAAGGAGATTGATATCCTCCCGAGCTGCGCCACCGGCCTTATAAGCCTCAATACGTTCCTTAGCACGCTCCATGGACTTACGGGCACGATCTGCATCAATGTCCTCAGGAAGCTCTGCTACGGACGCGAGCACAGAAATCTTTTCCGGCTGAACCTCCATAAAGCCGCCGCCTACAGCCACCATTTTCTCGGTACCTTCCATCTTTACCCTCATGGCATGAGGCACAAGGCCTGTTACCAACGGAGCATGATGAGGCAGAATACCAAGCTCACCATCAGTGGAACGGACAATCAGCATATCAATATCAGCAGAATAAACGATCTTATCCGGAGATACAATCTCTAGCTTTATTGTAGCCATGGATTATCCCTCCTTTTTCATCTTCTCTGCCTTCTCCAGAACCTCTTCGATACCGCCTACCATATAGAAAGCAGCCTCTGGCAGTTCATCATACTTACCTTCCAGAATCTCCTTGAAGCCACGGATGGTATCACGAAGTGGAACATATTTGCCAGGTGTACCAGTAAAGATTTCTGCTACAGCAAATGGCTGGGACAGGAATCTCTGAATCTTACGGGCACGGGCTACTGTCAGCTTATCATCATCGGAAAGTTCTTCCATACCCAGAATTGCGATGATATCCTGCAACTCCTTGTACTTCTGGAGAACTGCCTGAACGCCACGGGCAACCTCGTAATGCTCGGAGCCAATAACATTTGGATCCAAAATACGGGAAGTGGAATCCAGTGGGTCCACTGCCGGATAAATACCCAGCTCAGCAATCTGACGGGACAGAACTGTGGTTGCATCCAGATGGGTAAAGGTACCAGCTGGTGCAGGGTCTGTCAAGTCATCGGCTGGTACATATACAGCCTGTACAGAGGTGATGGAACCCTTGTTAGTGGAAGTAATACGCTCCTGAAGGGCACCGATATCCGTGGTCAGAGTTGGCTGATAACCTACTGCAGATGGCATACGACCAAGCAGTGCGGATACCTCAGAACCAGCCTGAATGAAACGGAAAATGTTATCAATAAAGAGAAGCACATCCTGGCCCTGAACATCACGGAAATACTCCGCCATGGTAAGTCCAGTAAGACCTACACGCATACGGGCTCCAGGTGGCTCATTCATCTGGCCGTAAACAAGAGCAGTCTTGTCAATAACACCAGACTCGGTCATCTCAGACCACAAATCGTTACCCTCACGGGTACGCTCACCTACACCAGCGAATACGGAATAACCACCGTGCTGGGTAGCAATGTTATGAATCAGCTCCATGATAAGAACTGTCTTACCTACGCCGGCACCACCGAACAAGCCGATTTTACCACCGCGGGAATATGGAGCAATAAGGTCAACGACCTTGATACCAGTCTCCAGAATCTGGGTTGCAGTCTCCTGCTCATCAAATTTAGGAGCTGGACGATGAATTGGCCAGAATTCCTTGTTGCCAACTGGTGCTGGATTATTATCAACTGTCTGACCCAATACGTTAAATACACGGCCAAGGCAAGCATCGCCTACTGGAACCTTAATTGGAGCCCCAGTATCTACAGCTTCCATGCCACGGGTAAGACCATCAGTAGAGCTCATGGCGATACAACGGGTAACGCTGTCACCCAAATGCTGCATAACCTCTACCACCAGATCTATTTCCACGTCGCCGGCTTTACCCTGGATTGTAATTGCATTAAGAATCTCTGGCAGTTCACCTGCAGGAAATTCAATATCTACGACAGGTCCGATTACCTGTACGACTTTACCGTTTGCCAATGGTAAACCCCCTTATTTAAGTGCCTCAGCACCGCCCACGATCTCAGTGATTTCGCGGGTTATGCCGGCCTGACGAACTTTATTATAGTGCAAATCAAGTTTTGCGATAAGCTCCTGAGCATTATCCGTAGCGTTACTCATGGCATTCATGCGGGAACTGAGCTCACTGGCTGCCGCCTGTAAGAGCGCCGCATAAATGGTGGTAACAAGATACTGTGGCAGAAGATACCCCAGTACCTCAGCTGCATTAGGCTCATAGATGTATTCTGTACGAATCTTCTTCTCTTCGCCCTCCTCAGCGGCAAGATTGCCGAAAGGAAGCAGCTTTACAGTTTCAGGAACACAGTTAATTGCAGAAATGAATCTGGTATAAACCATGTACACTTCCTCAATTTCACCGGACTTGAAACGCTCAATGATATCCTCAGCTATATCCTTGGCATTTTCGAACTTAGGGCGTTCGCTAATACCAATATACTCGCCGGACACATCATAGCTACGGTTGGAAAAGTAATCTCTTGCTTTACGACCCACAGTTATAAGCTGAGTATTGCCCTTATCCGCCACCTGGGAAACAGCCTCTTTAATAGCATTACTGGAATATGCTCCAGCAAGGCCCTTATCGGAAGCGATTACCAGAATAAGGCGCTTTCCTCCCGGATAAACCTCCAGAAGTGGATGACTGAAGTCAGTCACATTGGCGGCAACATCAGATACAACCTGAGCCATTTTATCTGCATAAGGCTTATTGGCAACAGCAGCCTCTTTAGCCTGACGAAGGCGGGAGGTTGCTACCATGTTCATGGCATTTGTGATTTGCTGTATACTCTTTACGCTCTTGATACGACGGCGTATGTCCTGTAAACTAGCCAAATAAAATCACCTCGCTGCCTTATGCCATTTTGTAGGTTACAGTTTCCTTAAATTCCTCAATAGCCTTGGAAATCTCAGCCTCTAAAGCATCATCCAGCTTTTTCTGATCTGCAATCTTCTGAAGAACAGCCTCATGCTCGTTGTGCATAAACTTCAAAAGGTCACCCTGGAAGGTAACTACCTTGTCCACTGGAATATCGGTCAAGAAGCCACGAACTGCGGAGAAGATTACTACAACCTGTTCCTCTACAGCCAGTGGAGAATACTGAGCCTGCTTCAAAGTCTCAACCATACGGGCACCACGGTCCAACTGAGCCTTGGTAGCCTTATCCAAATCGGAAGCGAACTGTGCGAATGCAGCCAACTCACGATACTGAGCCAGATCCAGACGCATGGTACCAGCAACCTGTTTCATAGCCTTAATCTGAGCACTACCACCTACACGGGATACAGACAGGCCTACGCTGATGGCAGGACGGATACCAGAATAGAACGCATCAGTCTCCAGCATAATCTGTCCATCGGTGATGGAGATTACGTTGGTAGGAATATATGCAGAAACGTCACCTGCCAGAGTCTCGATAATTGGCAGAGCGGTAATGGAACCAGCACCTAAATTATCGGACAGCTTAGCAGCACGCTCCAACAGACGGGAATGTAAGTAGAATACATCACCTGGATATGCCTCACGTCCTGGTGGACGACGGAGCAGCAGAGACATGGCACGATATGCAGCCGCATGCTTGGTAAGGTCATCATATACGCAGAGGCAGTGACCGCCCTTGTACATGAAATACTCGGCCATAGCTACGCCGGAGTAAGGAGCCAGATACTGAAGCGGAGCACTATCAGAAGCTGTAGCAACAACTACGATGGTGTATTCCATAGCACCGGCATCTTCCAATGTCTTAACTACACGGGCAACGGTGGATGCCTTCTGACCAATTGCCACATATACGCAGATACAGTTCTGGCCCTTCTGGTTCAGAATAGTATCTACAGCAATCGCAGTCTTACCAGTACCACGGTCACCGATAATCAGCTCACGCTGACCACGGCCAATTGGTACCAGAGCATCAATTGCCTTCAGACCAGTCTGGAGTGGCTCATGTACTGACTTTCTGTCAGCGATACCAGGAGCCTTGTACTCTACTGGACGATATTCAGTTGTGTTGATAGGTCCCTTGCCATCAACAGGGCGGCCCAGTGCATCAACTACACGGCCAACCATGGCTTCGCCTACAGGAACCTGCATGATGGTGCCGGTACGTTTTACCATATCGCCTTCCTTGATGGCAGTCTCGCCACCAAGAATAACTGCACCAACGTTATCCTGCTCCAGATTAAGAACAAGACCATATATATCGTTACCGAAATCAAGGAGCTCACCGGCCATAGCCTTGCTGAGGCCATGAACGTGGGCGATACCATCACCGATTTCGATAACAGTGCCTACATCATCAACATTCAAATCAACATTGTAGTTCTTGATTTGATCCTTGATAATGGCTGTTATTTCTTCCGGATTCATTTTCATACTTCGCTGTCACCCCATTTTCTCAATTACTTGCCATCAATTCAGCCTTCAGTGCCTGCAAACGACCGGTTACACTGCCGTCGATGCGTCTGTCACCGATTTTTACAACTACGCCGCCAATAATTCCCTTGTCCTCGTGCATGCGAAGCTGTACCTTTTTGCCGGTCACCTCTTCCAATTTGCTGCCAAGACTTGCCTTGAGTTCTGACTTCAAATCAAATGCACTGGTTACATCAGCGATTACAATGCCCTGTGCTTTGTTGGACATTTCCTGATAGCACTCGTTAATGGCCTCCAGCAGTACAATACGACGCTTGTCCACCAGAAGCAGCAAAAACTTAAACATCAAGTCAGAAACCTCACCCTGCAAAAGCTTGGTAATAAGGTCCTTCTTGGCTTGAGGCTGTACCTGCGGGTTGGTCAGGAAGCCCTTAAGATCAGCCTGGGAAAACAGATCGTGACTCACCTGGGTAAGCTCCTTACCGTACTTCTCAAGCTGGTTTTCCTCTTTGGCAATCTCAAAGATTGCAACCCCGTATTTACGGGCAAGCTGTATATTTAACATGGCAAATCACCAATCTTGTCCTTATCGAGCTGGTCGATAAACTCCTTGATAAGTGCTTCATTCTCAGCAGCATCGATATTCTTGGAAACGATTTTCTCAGCTGCGGCAATGGAAAGTGCAGCAACCTGTCCCTTGAGCTTTTCAACTGCCAGAGCGCGTTCCCTCTGAATTTCCTGCTGTGCAGCATGCTTCATCTGATCGATTTCAGCTCTTGTTGTCTGCATGCTGGCCTCATGATCTTCACGAGTGCGCTTCTCTGCCTTGTCAATAATCTCCTGCGCCTTAACGCGGGCACCTGCCAGCTGGTCCTGATACTGTTTCAGGGTAGCTTCAGCAGCTGCGGCATCGTCGTCAGCCTTTTTAATACTGCCGGCGATTCTTTCCTCACGCTCTTTTAACATCTTAACAATAGGCTTGTACGCAAAAATACGGAGAAGAACAACAAGAACCAAGAAGTTCAGCATCTGCGCAATTAATGTTGCGTTAATATCAATCAATTCTATTGCCCCCTCTACTTAATAGCCTCATCGGTAGCGTTGATTACTTGATGAGCGGATTAGCGTAGAGAATAATCAGGGCAATAACGGTGGCGATAATACACATTGCCTCGATCAGACCTACGGAGATCAGGGTGTTAGTGAAGAGTGCGTTCTTTGCCTCTGGCTGACGGGTCAATCCTTCAATAAACTTACTGGTTACCAGTGCATCGCCCAAAGCTGCACCTACTGCTGCCAAACCCATAATAATACCTACACCGATCATAGCTGCCGCTACCATAACTGAATGTTCCATTAGATAATCCTCCTTAAAATAAATAACGATTTTTTCTGTTTTCGTCGTGATAAAATATCGAGAAAACTTTCCTACTCCTCACTGTCCTTTACTGCATTGGCCAAATAAGCCAAGGAAAGGCTGGTGAAGATAAATGCCTGTACTCCGCCGATAAACAAACTGAAGGCCAGCCATGCTACAGATGGGAGAATTGCCCATTTAGCCAGCATAAGCAAAATAATGATGAGAATCTCACCTGCCAGAATGTTACCAAATAGACGGAAGGCCAGTGTGATTGGCTTAGCGATTTCTTCAATAACGTTGATGATAACAAAAATTGGGAACGGCTGGAAGAAATGCTTGATATAATGCATTCCCTTCATATAAACGCCCAAAGTATGTACCATAACGATAATGAAGAGTGCCAGGCCCAAGGTGGTGTTCAGATCATTTGTCGGCGATGCCATAGTAGGCACCAGACCAAGCCAGTTGGCTACAATCAGGAAAAGGAACAATGTCACAATCAATGGACAAAGGAATTCTCCCTTTGGTCCAAGACTGGTAAGAGTCTGTTCCCTAAGCCACACGATGAGTCCCTCAACAATATTCTGGGCACCAGTTGGTACCATTTTGAGGTTCCTGGTGGCAAGTATAGCAATAAATAAAACAATGGCCATACTTATCCAGGTCATCACCAGTGTCTCCCAATTGAAGGTCAGGCCGGCAAACTGCACTGTTTCGCGAACACCGATTTCATGCATAACCTATACCCCCTTCTAATGTGTCCGAACCATGCCAGACACAACATGAGAATTTATATTGACTTACAAATATCTGCTATAGTTAGTCTGTATCAGCAGCACCATTCCCAAAAAATAAACAATGGCGAAGCCTGCGACCACGGCCGCAAACTGTTCCACCGAAATCTGAATGGCCACGCCCAATACAGCCAAAAGCAGCACTAATCGTAAAATAAGTCCCATTGCCATGGTGCTTTTCGCCTGTGCAACAGTCATGTCAGAACTGCGCCACAATCTTCCCAGCATAACTCCATACCAGGCAAAGCCCATGAGATAACCGGCTGCCAGTCCACAAAGCAGGACTATCTGCTGATATACCAGAAGGGAAACCACCGCCATGGCAGTCAACACTCCCAGTATCTTTAACATCTTGATGATGTTAGTCAATATAACTTCCCGCATATTCCTCCTCCGACAAGTTTTTTATTTACCCGTCTTCGTTGAATATTGAATTACCGCGTATTGGTGAAAATCCAATACATAATAATTATAACGCAGTTGTTCATATTTTGCTACAAGCAAAATATACCAACCGAGCGTTTCAACACGCAAAAAATATAAAACGCGTGTTATAACATAAGTAGTTACTGTATTCATCTAATTTTCATACAAAAAACTCCACGAATACCGCCTAAATTACGCCTTTTAACTGTTTGTAGGTCAGATAAAAGGCAATGGGAAATCCAAGGATTATTCCCGTAAGCTTCCCACCATATTCAAGGCCAAGAAATTCATCTGCCATGGCTCCTACGAAGATGCAAATCCCCATAACCACAGCAAAGAAGATACCTACGCCTCCAAGAACACCAAAAGCCTTCAGAGCCTGGGCCAATCCACTGGCTTCCTGCTCCTTCTTTTCGTCATCCGGCTTCATGTGTCTCACCTGCCTTTTCTCTAACAACAGTAAAGATAGCCACAAGCCAAATTATAGCAAATATTTTATAATTGTGAAACAATTCTGCTAAATTTATGAAAATAATTTCATACTAATCTTTTCATAATTTCTATTTATACTTTTATGCAAACGGGCAGGGCTGTTTTCTGTCGCGACGGTCATGGGCCTAACTAATGACCTAATTGCTCCAGTAACCCCCCTGTCCTTATGTACAATAACTGTGGGTGGCATGGAATAAGGAAATGAAGCATGCGAAGCTCAAAATGACACATCTGTAATAAACTCATCGAAGCCACTGTGATGTGGCGGACGGTTACGAAGTCCGTCCATACCATCTTTAAGCCGATAAATAAATTGATGTGGCACTAGCGAAGAAAATGAATGGCCTATTCCATGACAGGACCCACATAAAAAAAGGACCGCAGATTGTAGAGCCCCCCATAAGTTAGACCAAGTAATCTAACTTATGGGGGGCTTTTTATGGCAAAATACAGTGCTGAATTCAAATTGAAGATGGTTCAGGAATATTTGACAGGGGATATTGGATAC
>Ga0129306_1001252_pt1 | contig 30386 bp, 35 predicted proteins | sample P827metagenome_FD_94438 | JGI IMG/M metagenome (GOLD analysis project Ga0129306, IMG submission 94438) | Capybara group fecal microbial communities from Wisconsin, USA - P827 metagenome | ecosystem: Host-associated > Mammals > Digestive system > Large intestine > Fecal | place: USA: Wisconsin...
CTCCCATCGCTACGAAATAGGTCCCGTTCCGACGGACTGGTTCTATACCGTCCAAACACTTGAAGGAGATATCAACCGCAAGCTGGATGATATGTACAAAGAAGAAGGCGATAAATACTACAAGGAGAAGAGATCTCTATCCTAATATCAAAGTAGGCGAAAACAAGTTGGGACCAACACCGCGATGGATGTAGCATCAATAATCGTAAGATATCTGTTCTTCCTCTAGCCCAGCCAAGACAAAAAGGAGCTTTGGGTACCCATAGTGAAAAGTGTAACAATGCCCACCATAAATGTGAGAATATAGAATAAAAGGTATACATTACAATAGTATAATTTTCGTTAAATCTTTCGGTTTTCATGCAAGGTTTTTAGTTTTCTGGGTTTATAAGACAGAAGGATATATCAAATAGAATATGAAACGATTAAAGATTATCATCATGACAATGCTGGCCGCGTGTATGTTTACGGCCTGCTCCAATAGCGATGACAATGAGGGTGATAACAATTCTGCGAACCTCTATGCTATCATCAAGCCAGAAGGAGCACAGTTAATAGATATTGTCCCCAGTGATTATGTGCTGACACTCGACAATATCATTGCCGTTAATCCTGAGACTGGTGAGTTCAAGGTAAAAGATACGGAACGGATTGACTCGAAAGCCTATCCTATACCAACTCAGTACGTCATCTTGTTCTATTCTAACGGTAGTTTCCTGTTTGATGCCAAACTGAACAGCTCCATTTCCAGCTATTTACCCAAGGGGTTGACATTCTGCCATTTCCTATCCGACAAGAACGGCTTGGCAAGATATGACCTTGGAGCGACCCGCATTGTCAGTGCAGACAGAGAGGTAATAGAGGGTAATCCCACAGAGCAGCAGGAGCAAGGAATGCAGCGCATGTATCAGATACTGCAAAAGGCTGGAAAGATTAGAAGTAACATCGATTATGACTTTCAGTTCAAATAACGATTAAGATAATGAAAAAGACCATTTTTAGTTTCTGCATGACACTTTTCATGGCAGTGCTCATGACAGGCTGCAGCAGTGACGATGATGAAATCTTCGGCACAGGACTGACGGGGAAATGGGATTTGGTGGAAGTTCAGAACGGTCCTGCAGGGTTCTGTAAAGATGGCTATACCAATCATTATCCGTCCGGCACTGTCATTATCGAACTAAAAGGAAACGGAAAGATTGTCTTCAACTATGAGGACGGGAAAGTTGATACCCTTGACTATTCTATCCCTGAAGATCAGGAAAAGTATGGTTCTACTTTGCCTGTCATGAACATTGATGAAGTCCCGTTCGGCTATGCCATCGAAGGGAACAGCCTGAAACTCCATTACTATGGTTTCTATTTCTGCGACCATATCCCTGCAACATTTGTGTTTAAGCGTACAAAATGATGGAACAATGAAGAATACAACGTTTTTGTCCATATTCATAGCCATTGCATTCTCTCTATGCGGATGCAGCAGCGATGATGATTCGGATCTTTCTAGTATAGAGAGGTCACTTGTAGGTTGCTGGCAGGTAGTGGAACACTTCAACTACAGCCATCAGGAACCTATCAATGGTATACAGGTCATAGAGTTCAAGTCAGACCGCACACAATCGTTCTATCAGGACGGTGAACTACAGTATGAAACTCAGTTCTGGGCAAAACCCACCAAGAACGAGGATGGTTATTATCTTTGTCATCAACCTGACGAAGACTATTCTCAGTCAACATATAGTTGCGGATTTGAAATCGTCGGAAACAGATTGACCATCTGGGAAAGTGGATGCTTCAATGTCTCAAAGACAGTCTATCAGCGCATACCAAGTCTGAATGCGGCTGATCCAGAAGTCGGAGCCTATAAATACGAGGATAATCCTACTACGCTTGAAGGTACATGGCATCTGGCAAAGGCCAATTTCTCATTTGGCGGCATATATGAATTTGAACCAGGTGATGTCATCGTCTATTTCAATCCTAACCATACCGTGCAGGTCATTAACAAGTCGGAAACCAAGGAGAGGAAGCCATTCATGGACTCCGGCTTCTATTCCTATGAGATTATCAAGACAGAGACGAACAAATACGATGGCATGGTATTCACCACCATCGACCTCAACGGTCAGCAATGCACCTACTGGTTTAAGGATGGCATGATGACACTCGATTACGGCATGGCATACGATGCCCCAGGCTATTTCTTCAAGAAACTGAAATTCACAAACTAATTGGAAACACATATGACAAAGAGAATACTCACCTTATTTGCCGTAGCTTTGACTCTAAGCCTTATAACGGCATGCAGCAATGATGACGATAATGTTGTTGACCCAGTTGTTGGTGAGATCAATGTCCTGCTCATCCAGTCAGACAATGGCAAGACCAGCACGGGCACGATGTACAAAAGCGGCGAGACGTATAATCCTCCTCATTGCTACTTAGGCAAGGAAATCAGGTATAACGGAGGTAATGAACTCATAGTCTATCACATGGGTTTTGGGGCCAACATCAAAGGTTCCGATGTTTTCGACATGCTTAACATCAGCTTTGAAAGCAATCAGCCGATGAGTTTCAGCAACCTGAAAGCAGGAGATACATTTGACAGTAGCCAATTTCATGCTGCCGCTGCATACACTCCGACTTGGATGGAAGATATTCTGATTCAGGCAACGGCATTAAGCGGAAAGGTCACTGTTATTGGCACAAGTAAGGTCGGCGACAAATCGTATATGACTCTGAGACTCACCAACTTTCGCTTTGATGCCATTGACCATACTTGTGTCTATACGGTCAATGGCACAGTGGATTACGAGATATGGGACATTCAATATGAATGATGCCATCCTCCGCTAATAGAGGATGAACAATCAAGCATACTGATTCAGCCTGTGATATTTTCTGGCAGTTTCAAGCAGTTTATTAAAACGTTCCAGCCTGTCAGCAGGAAGCAGACCTTTAACGATCTGCTTCTTGTTGTATTTAATCCAGTTAAGCATCCTATGATCTTCCAATCTATGTCTTGAAGGACATCGATGATTCTGCTCCATGAACAACATGATTTCATCATAGTGCTTTTGCCAGCTTTCTTCCTGTTTCATTCCAACATGCTTTTCGTCTAAACTAATCCAAAGGCAGATAATATAGCCGTTCATCATTGTTCAAGAACAGTTTGCCACCTGCTATTCCAACACCTCGAATGGGAATGGTCAGTTGTATCTCTGGAATACCCTGAATAGACACCAGCCATATATCCTGCCTGCGACTGGTGGGAGAATAGACACACATCCAATCGCCAACCATACAAAGAGGCCAGTAAAGTGAATAGGCAGGGAATGTCTCGGATATCCTGAGTTCCCTGTCAACCATGAATATGTCGCCGTTTTCTGTAATCACAGGAAAGTGCACGCCGTCCGTGGCGATGACATCAAACATGCTCTTGAGATTATAATAGGCATACACAGGCTGAGTGATAATTGCCCTCAACTGGCTATGTTCCTTCACATCCCAAGGTGAGACCGTCACAGTGGAATCGTCAAGTTCATGTTTATAGGCCAGTCCGTCATCAAAAAGCATGAAAGCGCCTTCCGGATTAAGCACCGCATCCTCCACCATATCCTTCTTCAAGCTCAGCATGTTCATAAACTGGCATTCTCCTGTGCGTTTGTCAAAGGCAGCAATAAACGGACGACCCATCTTCGTGCGCTGCTGTCCGTTCTTCAGACCGAATCCCAGATTGAACATATAGAGCGTGCTGTCATTGCAGACGAGTCGGGAAAAAGCCGAAGTCTTTGACGGGAACTCATAACTCCAGACTGTTTTCATCGTTTTATCAAGGCAGGCCACCTGTTCACGGTCGGCAAAGAAATAGAGCGAGTCATCCTGAACGACATTGGAATGCAACTGATTGATGACATTCGGGCCTACGACTCCCACCGGATAAGCAGCATAGCCCGTTGCCATTGCACCAGCCACAGCCGCCCCCGCCATGACCAGTCCCTGCAGGAGAGCCCCCTTGACATCACTTACACCCGTCTTGGCATCAAACGCACAGACTTCGCCTGTTTGGATATTCAGGCGATTCAAATCGTCGGCAACAACAAGCCAGTGAACAGAGTCCTCGCGGATGACATGGTTCCAGCCCCAGTTCTTGTCATGTGGCATGCTGGCAGTCCATAACAACTGCCCCGTTGTCATGTTATAGCCGCTCAACTTGCTTGATCTTGGTCCGGAATAGCCCAGAACGATATTGGTAGAATCATCAAACTGAACTGGTGTAAACTTGCCTTGCCACCTGACACTACCCGTATTCGCATCAAGCATCGTGAACTTATTCCCCTTAGCTACACCCACTCCAGCCTTTGTACAATAGGCAGATGAATTTCTGTAATCAAACGGATAAGTCCACAACAGCTTGGAATCCTTTATGCTATACGCACCTATCTCGCCTTTGAATTGCAGCCATTTCCCGCTTTTGGTCGTCTCGCGGAATTTCAGCAGCATATAGTCAAGTCCCGAATGGATGACCACACCTTCTATGCGCCGTCCAAAAGACTGGCTCTCAGCCACAACAGCTGTGCTGTCAATGGTCAGGCCGACTGTAACTTTGTTGGTATCGTCTGCCTTGGATGGCATACACACCAATAGTAATAACACTATGAATTGAAAGTTCCTAATAAATACCTTCATTTATACTATGTAGTTATTTCGTGTGCAAAATTACTATCTTTTAATCAAATAGACTTATCCTTTTATGTTTTATTTTCTCCAAAAGTTAAAGTTGGCGAATAAATACTCAGAATTTGAACGGTTTTTCGTAACTTTGCCACAAATTGGTGATTGCAGATGAAGAAAATGCTCATAGCATTGCTGACCGCTGCATCCTTACATGCAACGGCACAGACTGAAGGAAACAAGACATTGCTTCCAGAAAAGACAGCTGATACACTCCAACTGATCAATCCTAAATTAGCCCCTCTTTCCCCTGACTCCCTTTTGCCAAGTGTCATGGTCAGAAAGCCTGCCGACGGTCTGAAGCTTAACCAGAATTTTACAAACTATGACAGGACATCCAACCTAAGTTTTGCCAACCAGTCCTTTGCTCCGTTCCATCTCTGGAAAGGTGCCGATGTTATCGTTACGGGGTTTCAGGATGAGATGCCAGGACTGATGGCCATTTCCACAGGACATCTGGCACTCCATCAGAGCCTCGGACGATTCCAGATTACAGCGGTGGGTATGGCCAACAAATACTGGATGCCTGCACAGAATACCCTTTACACCCATTTCGGATATGGAGGCAATATAAGCTATCAGGTCAACCAGAGCCTTACGCTGAATGCCTTTGGCTACTATTACAATCAGAATCCCCTTTTTGCTGCCTCTATGGTACCATATCTCAGCACAACATCATACGGCGGCTTTGCTGACATCCGCATCAACGAGCATTTTGGTTCTAACGTTGGTGTACGCAGGTATATTAACCCTATGTCAGGACGCTGGACTACTGAGCCGATTGTCACGCCTTATGTTAAATTAGGAAAGTCGAAGATGGAGTTTCCCATCGGTAATATTCTAAAGACATTGATTTGGGGTGATAGGGATAATCCCATGAGGTTCAGGCCACCTGTACCTCCTCCACAACGAAAATAAAGAAAAGCGATGAATACAAAAGTGAAAACAATATTGCAGCAGTTGTTGCAGAGCCCACGACGGTTCCCTGTTGAACTGGCCCTAGGAGTGGTGTTCTTTATCATAGCCGTATGGGATAGTGAGACTCGCGAATGGAGTGAGAAGACGGCAGAGTATGTAAGTGCAGTCAATGGTGACATCTTATGGTTCTTCGTGCCGCTAATGGCCCTGACCTTCTGGCTCCATCGGGTCAACCGTTGGGCTAATTATGCCTCGTTTTTCCTCTTCCTGCCACTGATGGCACTCAATCTGAAGCCCTTCCTTTGGACTTACGGTTTCGCTTTCACCTACGTCCTGGCGGCGATTCTACTCATCATCGGCAACAGACGGTTAGACAACCGATCGTTTGCAGCCCATGCCCTCCACGTGGTCACACAGATGTTTTTCGGAATGCTCATTTCCGGCATCCTTTATATGGCGGTATTGGCCATCATGTCCTCCTTCTTCTATATCTTCGGCATCGACGAGCCCAAACATTTCTACGAGCATATCGCGCAGTTCATCTTCTTTGTGATGGCTCCGCAGGTGTGCTGCACCCTTATTCGCCAGAACGAGGATGAAGTGGTCGAGCCTTTCAAGATACTCAGGCTTATCCTTAATTTCATTCTCTCCCCAGCCGTCATCATCTACACCGTCATCCTCTATACCTATTTCATAAAGATTGCCTTCGAGTGGGACTTGCCCAAGGGCGGTGTAGCTTGGATGGTCATGGGATTCATCACGGTGGCATTGATGGGTCGTATAGCACAATCGATACTCAGCCAGCGATATTATGAATGGTTCTACAAACGGTTCACGCTGATTGCCATTCCTCCGCTCATCATGTACTGGATCGGTTCCATCTACCGTATCCGTCTCTATAGCTTCACCGAGAGCCGTTTCTACCTGATGGTAGCTGGTGTGCTGATGACGCTTTTCGTGCTGATGCTCTTCCGCGAGCGTACCCGTCGCTATCAGTTCATGGCACTAATCTTCGGTGCTGCCATTATCCTCTTTACCTATATCCCCGGCATCTCTGCCAAGAGCATAGGATTAACCTGCCAGAAGCAGCGGCTCACGGAACTCATCAGTGAGCTGAAGCTGACCGATGCCAAAACGGGCAAACTGAACGATGACCTCGATATGAGAAGCATCAGGCAGGACAGTCTGAAGTGCGAGCGATACAAGGATATCACCAGCGTTATCAGCTATGTTCGCAACGAAATTGGCGACAAGGAGTTTGATGCAAAATACGGTAAATGGGCGCATTCGGAGTATAGTTTCAGCTACGACAAAGCTAACGGCAAATCCATAGTGCCTCGCAATAGTGGTGACATCACGTATACAAGAAGGAAGCCGGTTGAGTTGGGCGAATACACTATCATGCTCCCCTCAAAAGCATACGAATACAAATTCTATAACCAGAAAGTAATTATCACCCAGGATAAGGATACCGTTCTCGAATATCCTATTCAAAAGATAATCCGTCAGGACACGATGCTCCTGCATCATCCTGAACAACTGCTCACCTATCGCAACGACTCACTGATGCTGGTACTTGAAGGTATCTGCATTGAAGACACTGTTGTTACAGATGTCAGATATTATGGTCTCCAGCTATTCAAGAAAAAACAATAAATTTGTCATCAATCTTAAAAGGATTTCGGAAATGGAGAAAGTGATATAATCATAAAACTTAGAATATATATCTATAACAATATGAACAGACTATTTGTTTTTCTTCTGGCATGTGTATTCGCACAGTTCTCCTACGGCCAAAAGGAACTTTCAATTAAAGAAATGGAGGACTCTATGGCGCATGGCAATCTGAACATACAGGTTGATCTGGCTACGGAATATATCGTGGGCAATAAGGTAGAACAAAACCACGCCAAGGCTTACTCGCTAATACGTGATGCTGCCGAAAAGGACAACCGCTACGGTCAGTTAATGCTTGGTTTCTGCTACGAAGATGGCATTGGTGTAGAAAAGAATCTAAGCGAGTCGTTCAACTGGTTTACGCGTTCTGCAGAGCAGGGAAACGTTGTGGCACAATTCAAGATGAGTCAATTCTATGAGCAAGGTATTGAGGTAGAACGCGACCTGAAAAAAGCCTTTGAGTGGGTATCTAAATCAGCACAACAGTATCCTGTTGCTAAGTTGTCGCTGGCCAAATACTATTTTAACGGATGGGGCACAGATCCCGATAGAACTAAGGCAAAACAGCTATTGGATAGTTTGAAAACCGATGACGAACTGGGTGAAGCAGTCTCTCAATATTGTGACATCATAGAGCGAGGCGACACCATGACGGCCTATGAATTTCAGTTCCGTTGGATCCCAAGCATGCTCTTTGAGTGGGAAAAAGGCAATGTGGATGATACGCAACTTACCGATATTACCGCATGGAAATTAAATTTAGGCAGTATGTTTATCAGTCAATATGAGTGGGATTGGTCTGCAATTTCTGCGCAGGTGTATTCGCAACCTAACAATATTGATATTATCGTTTATAGAATGCCAGAACCCGAGAATCTTCCACTTTGTAGATATGTGGCTGCGGCATTGAATCGCAACCTGCACACGGTACGCTACTTCACACTCGAGCTTACTAATGGCATAGGAGATAAGGTTAGCGAAAAGAAACAGTGGATGTTCTGCGGTGTGGGTAGCGAATTTGCTCATCTCAATTATGGTTTTTTCAAAGGCGATGCTAACGAACAGGGATTTGTGGAGTGTATAAATAAGAAGTTATCGAAAGCAGGAAATGCAAATACTGAACCAGAAGTGATTCAGGCCATCAACGATAGTATCTGCGCCGAAGGTGCTGTGCTCTACACTGCCGAACGACTCAACTGGGTATCTACTGATTCTGTGTTGGCACGCTATCGTCATGAAGACTTGGGCGGAAACCTTATCTGGCAACCTACTGCCAGCACCTGGAGCGCCATCTTCTACGACAAAGAAAAGAAAAACTGCATATTTGAGTTGAAATTGAACACTAAGGGTGGTGCACACAGCCTATCATACGACATACGCCCACTAACTGAGGAGGAGCAGGTGCAGATAAAACTGAAACAAACCATGCTAGATAACGCCTTTGAAAAGTATGGCGACCAGATCAAGTACAACGATAAAATCGGTAACCCTAATTTTGACTTTGTGCGTATCAATGATTACTTAATTCGACTCTATGTACTTCAAGGCACAATACAGCCCAATACCATTCCATTTGGTAATGACTGTTCCATCGATTTTGATAATAGTGGCAATCCATTGTGCTTCCGAAAGTATCATCAATCGCTGATAGCTGTCAATACTGTTAATGACGAAGGTAAAAAAGTTATATCAGTTGTGCATAGTCATCTAGCAGATAATCCTTATATCACACCTACGGATGTATGCAATTTCCTCCTATACAGAGGTGAACTGGAAGAAAGTTACATTCTAAGTACAGCTTTAGGTGGTTACATTATTCATCATGCAGCAAATAACACTACCGAGTTTAAACCCACAGAAACAATAGGTAAACCATAATTGTATGACAACGGATATAATTAAAGTTGTTGCAACGCTGGCAATTTCTATAGTGTTTGATAGTTGCCATAATGTGCGTGAAACTGTAGAAGAAGCGGCTGTTCATGCCGATGTGAGTTATGATGTAAAAGAATCAGAAAAGGAAATTATCAGTGCAACCAATGACTTCTCCTTCAGATTATTTCAATATCTGACAGATAATAATAAGGAGAATAATTTAATAATATCTCCGTTAGGTGTGGTATATTCGCTTGAAATCATCGGTAACGGAGCAGACGGGGAAACAAGACAAAAGCTTCAACAGTATTTAGGGACAGACAAATATGACCAAGCCGACATAAATGCCCTGAGACGTAGAATGATGCTTTGCCATGCAAAAGTATCATTAGACGAATTCCTTGATACAAAGACTGCTTTTATGAAATCATCCAATTTATTCCTTTACCGTGATGAGCAGACAATAAAACAGGACTATATCCAAACAATCGGTCATGATTATTTTGCAGATTGTCTATCGTATCAGGATGAGGATGATGCCAAAAGCACTGTTGATACTTGGAATAAAGAAACTAATCATGGGGCTATCAAGGATATTCCGCTGGAATTTGATGATAATTCTGTTGCTTATCTCATCAATACTTTGCTGTTTAACGGGGCATGGATTCAGGAATTTTACGATGCTAAACCAGATACATTCTATGTAACAAAGGATGAGGTTCGGATTGTGGACATGATGAGTAAAACAGAAGAAGAAGGATGTTTTAGGTATATGCAGAATAATCAATATGCGATACTTCGCATGCCTTATGTCGGGAGTTTCTATATGGATGTGATATTACCAAACGAGAATCTGACTGTTGATAGTATGATAAAGCAGATGGATATGGAACAGTATAAGAGTAGCGCCAAAATACTTAAAAAGTATGATATCATAGATGTTCGTTTCCCAAAGTTCCGCTTAAAATCAGAGATTGATCTTAAGTATCTGTTGTCAGAGATGGGACTAACAGATATCTTTTCAAATAAAGCAGACTTCAGTTTAATGAGTGACTCCTCACTTTATATCAACAAGATGAAACAGAACATCGAGATTGATGTAGATGAAAAAGGTACTCATGTAGAGGCTATTACATCTACTTCTTTTGCCACATTAAGCGAATTGAGCAAACCCACAAAGGCAGAGTTTTATGCCAATCGCCCATTCGTCTATTTCATCCGCGACTATTTCGGTTCCATCTGCTTTGCGGGGGTATTCCGTGGATGTAAGTGATTTTATTAATGAGTACATAAGTTTAAATTGGTAAGATGGTAAACTTGTTACTTAACGTTTCTTTTGGCATTTTGATTCTTATGCCACAGGGATGGTTATTTATGATTCTAATAATGCTGTTGGAATCATTTATTTCATCAGAGTTGTTGTGTAAGCGTAAGTTTGATGGGCGTATCACTGCCACAGTCTTTTTCGCTAATTTTGTTAGCGGATTGTTTGGCATTATCATCACATTGATTCTTAATGGCGGATGGTGGTTGGTAGTCTGGTTCCCCTGGGTAAGCAGTCATGAGGTTGATTTTTCAATCCCCAATGAACTTACGGGTTTTATTATATACTACATTGTTGCTTTTGTCTTGTCAGTGGTTATAGAGTTATTGATTAACTACTCTATGTTAGGCAAAATCCATCCTGCAAAGAAAATATTCAGAACAACCTTGTTAGTAAATCTGGCCAGTTACTTTTTGGGAAGTATCATAATATATTCACTTGGTTTCTTATAAGATACGTAGTTATTCATCTTTTTCATCTTCTTCCAGCCTGCATATCCGGTGAGTCTCCTTGCGGGCCTCACGCCAGCGGGGGAAATACCTGTCCATGAGAGCATGGAATCGGGCATTATGGCTGGGTTCTAAGAGGTGGCACAGTTCATGAACCACGACATGCTCGACGCACCATTCCGGCAACAGTAGGAGGTAGGCAGAGATACAAATGCTACGGTCTTTCACGTTGCACTGGCCCCAGCGCGAGATGGTGGGCTTGTAATAGACGATGCTTGGTTTAACTCCCATTTCCTTGGCATGTTTTTCCATCATCGGTTCCACCAGCGCCTTCAACCGTTTCAATGCTTCGTCGGCTTGGGCGCGAGTGGTCAGTGGCAGCTTGTTGTAGAACTCTGCCCGCTGCTTCTGACGCTCATACGTCTTTTTTCTCGCCTGTTCAATCCAGTCCTTGTGCTCCTCGATGAACGCTATCACCTTCTCGCGGGGCATTCCGATAGGTGCCGATACATGCACGTCGCCATTCTTTACGATGCGCATCGACAACCGGCTTGTCCGTCTGTATGTTACTTGAATCGCCATCTCTACTTTTGTTATACGTCTGGCCACGGCTCAAATTCCAATTCCAGCTCAATCCATTGATTATCTTCTTGTGGTGTGACACTCTTTTGATTGGAAACGCCCAAGCCTAACAGTCGGATGGGGTGTGTGTGGAACTCCACTTGTTGCATCAACTGCTTGGCCAACGGAAGGATTTCGTCTTTGGTGCGGAGAATATGATCAACAGTGATGCTGCGAGTGATTTGCTGGAAGTCCAGGAACTTTACTTTGAGGGTCAATGTGCGACCCTCGAAGTCGTTCTTCTCGATGCGTCGCACAAGTTCGAGTACCGTGTGATACAGGTGGATGGTGACGGCGGCGTTTTCGCTGATGTCCGACTCAAAGGTCTGTTCACAGCTGACACTCTTCCGTTCCCACTCGCTGATGACAGGCCGGTTATCGATGCCTCGCGAGAAATCATAGAACACCTGCCCCATCTTGCCGAACTCCTGCGTCAGTCGGCTCAGCGACATGTTTCTCAGGTCAAGGCCCGTGAAGACGCCCATGCGGTGCATCTTCTCTGCGGTCTTCTGACCAACACCCCAGATCTTCTCTATCTTCAGTTGTGCGATGAAATCCAAAGCCCTGTCAGGATGAATCACCGTCAGCCCGTCGGGTTTGCGCCAGTCGGAAGCAATCTTCGCCAGGAACTTACAGTAACTCACACCAGCCGATGCCGTCAGTCCTGTCGTCTCATGGATGCGCTGTTTGATTTCTCGCGCAATATCCACTCCCAACTCAATGTCTTTCTTGTTCTCCGTCACATCAAGAAATGCTTCATCGAGGGATATTGGTTCTATCAGGTCGGTATAGTCGTGGAAGATTTCGTGTAGCTGGGTGGACACCTCCTTATACCTTTGGAAGTGTGGTTCAACGATGATCAGCTGCGGACACAAGCGTTTAGCCACCTGAATGGACTGTGCCGAATGCACGCCAAACCGTCGTGCCTCGTAGCTGGCCGTTGCCACCACACCACGTTCGGCATCGTGTCCCACCGCTATCGGCTTGCCACGAAGCTCTGGATTGTCGCGCAACTCCACATTGGCGAAGAAAGCGTCCATGTCGATGTGAATAACCTTCATCAGCATCCAAAATCTCGTGCAAAGATACGAATTGTTATTGACATAGCACCCCTGTGAGTACGAAAAACCGCCAAAAACGCACGGAATCGGCTGCAATTCGATAGTGAAACGTTAATTCACGCAAGATAATTTTTCAAGACCGCTGGTGCCAGGGTAATGCTGTACTTTTGCCGACCGATGAGGGAAAGCCCCTCAGTTTATAACCAACACAAAAACAAAATTTTAGCACAATGGCAAAAGTGAAAACAGAAAACGCGCAGCCCAAGGCTGCAGCAGCAGAGGGTTCTCAGGTTGAGAACCAGAATGAGAACAATGAAAAGACCGCTAAGGCGAAGGTGACCACCACCGAGGGCAACACCATCGACCGCATCCGCGTGTTCCAGAAGGATGACGCTACGATGGTACAGGTTGACTACGGTAAACTGAACCCTGACGGCAAGACCCCCGAAGAGAAACGTGCGGGCATGCGTACCCAGATGTCGCGCCAACTGACTCCCGAGCAGGCCACGACCTATCAGGACTTGTACGCCAAAGACCCTGTTCAGGCCAAGGAGTTTGCGGTGAAGACCGCCTATCCCATGCACGTCGATGATGCCGCCTTCCACCAGAAGAACGCCAACATCAATGGCCGAGACGTGAACTACATCACCATCGAGAAGATCACCGAGGACACCCTTCTCCTGAATGCCCTCCGCAAGGACGGCGTGGACGTTGACCACATGAACAGGGAGCAGCGTGCCAACCTAATTGCCTCGATGACTCCTGATGCCAAGGACATGGCGGTGAAAGGCTCTGAGGGTCTCGTAGGTAAGTGGCAGTTGGCCTTTGGCGAGAAGGGCAACAAGGAATCCCGTTTCTATGGCATCATGAATGCCGAGGATCTGGCCTCTCTCCGTCATCGTGCTGAGGTGACGCTCGACGAGAAAGACCAGGTGAAGTCTGTTGGTAAGCCGATGACGATGGCCGACATCGCCGGACGCATGGAGCAGCGCGTACAGGCCCAGCGTCAGACCAACGGCGAAAAGCTCGATGCTGCCCAGAAGGTTGACTGGAGCAAGTTCAAGCTGCCCAGTGCTGCCAACGTCACCAGTCTGCGCTATACAGCCGCCAAGGACAATCCCGACCGTGTATGGCTCAGTGGTAAGGTGAACGGCATCGAGTGTGTCAGCCTGCTTTCAGTCAACGAGACTACGGCTGTCAAGAACCGTCTCGCCACTCTCGAACAGGTGGCTGCTGCCAACAGGGACTTCCACAAGAAGGCACTCGACATTGTTGGCCCTGGTCAGAAGCAGGAGGTCAATGCCAAGGAGGATGCTGCCGTGAAGGCCATTGTCGATCGTGCCTCTGACTCCACCGCCCGCAACTTCTCGCCCGAGCAGATGAAGACGCTCAACGACTTCGCCGCCGGTGCTGAGACAGCCGACGAGCGTGCGAAGGTGTTTGACGGATTGTGGGAGAAGGCCGCTTCGCAGTTGAAGTCCGCAGGTGTGAATGATGCTTGGCAGAAGGATGCCCACAACGAGCTGAAGGATCTCGCCGAGGGTATCGTCCGTTCAGAGGCTCAGGGATTAAAGCGTTAGCGTCATGCCGAAGGAGATGTCTTATTACCGCCGCTACCTCCAGCGACTGAAGGAGGAGTGGGGCACAGGTTTCCCCGTGAGTGATGAAGTCCTCGACGATCTGGCCGATGCTGCCGAGGAGAAGTATGAGAATGCCCGTCGCGACGGCCTGACCGTCGACCAGGCACAGGAGCTGGCTATGGCCGTGTTAGTGGATGGCATCGGAGATGAACACACATAACATGGCGGCAAGTCAGGGGTCAGGCTACAGCGGACAGCAGCTGCTTACTGGCGAGGAAGCCCAGAAGGTATTGGGCGAGATACTCGAAAGCGAGCGCAGGTCACGTAGCCTGACCTTTCCTGCTCATACAGGTGCGCAGGGCTATTTCCGTGACGGAGCCAAATACGTGGCCTTCGACACAGAAGCCCCCGTCAATCGGGGGCTGGCTTCCGCCAGGGGGCAGAAAACACCGAAATCTTTTGCTTAAACGAAAATTTAGCCGTAACTTTGCATCCGATTATGACGAGAACTTAGCAAAGAAGAAACAAATGGTTGACGGAGAATTGAAACTCAAGGAGCTTGGCCCGCGCTTCAAGCTGGTGCGCGAGCACTTCGGAATAACGCAGAAGGAACTGGCCGAAGCATTGGACATGAACCAGGCGATATTGTCGAAGTTCGAGAACGGAGGGATGGTCTATGCCCGCGTGCTGCTCGACGTGATGGACTATTTCAGGGACAGAGTGGACATGAACTACCTGCTGCAGCCCGAGGGATTCTTCTCGCTCGACGACAAGCGGGCGTTCCTGGTCACCGACAAGCAGACCAACGAATACATGAACGAAGTCGGCGAAACGGACTTAGGCCAAATCCGCGAAATCATCGGCAAGGCACATCAAGAGGTGGAGGACGTCATCTACCGAACCTATAACAAGTGCATGACGGAGGGCGATTTGGACGCTAAATAGGCCGAAGCGGAACAAAATCTGACACCCCTTCAGGTTCCCGAGCTATATTAAAAACAGCACATCCGATTGTATGTGCAGCTTATATATAACATAAGTGTCACAAATTACACTTCAGATTTCTTAATAAATTGATATAAATCGTCACCTAAAGTTGTACGCTGATACATATATGATTTCTTGAATGTTCTACCAGAAGGTTTTTCATTATATCTTTCTAGAAACTTTACGACCTCTTCTTCATCAGATATTTCTATTAGCCCAAGAGACGTTAGATAGTAGACGTGATTCAAGACTTCTTTCTTTGTAACATTACATTTGTACTTACAATTATACGAACCCTCTACATCCTCAATAATGTTTTTACAATTGAAAGTTGTATTCAATGATTTAATAATATAGAAATCCAGACCATCAATTTTCCCCATATATTCCAAGAAAATACGCTTGAATCTGTTATTGGAATTATCTATATGGCAACATGATACAAGGTACTTGGCATACATGTCCCTTCTATTATCGTTTTGTTCATTTTGTGCATAGTTCATTGTTTGCAAAAGGTCGTAAAGGAATTCTTCACTATTCATATATTCAAGATTTTGCACACGTTTTTCTAATGTATTTATCTTATTGAAGAATCTATTCAGTACATCCTCTATTAACCTGTTTTGCTTTTGACTTTGATAATCAGCTAACAAACTTGCAATAGGTGCAGTCACAGGGAAAGGACTGAGGCAAGCTCTTATTGCGGAAAGCACTTTATCTGCGCTATCCATTTTACTAATATTAATCTCTTTCATTCTTCTTTTCTATTACCTTTTATAATATTTTATTTTTTACTTTTCTTGGGTCCTCCAACCAAGTCATTTCGTCAATCCAGCCATTACGTTTCGCAGCTTTCCATGCAGAATAAGAACCATTTGCAAAAGCTGTTCTTGAACTATATTTCTTTCCTTCTTCCATAACTCTATCTTTGTCTTTCCACCATCCATCTGGTTTCTTTTTCTCCACCAGCCATGGCATCTCCTCAAAAATAGTTTTATCTTCACACGCATGATGATATGCAGTAGGGCTTTTCTCTGCAAATTCAGACTTAGATGTGTATTTCTTGGATTCTTCTATAATATTTTCTCTTGTCCATACAGAGATGATGCCTAATGGCAATGGTTTTAGCCACGTCATTTCTTTTATCCAACCTCGTCTCATAGCCGCTTGATATGCTCCATTAGCATTCTCTTTAAATTCCTTCTGGTTAGTAAACTTGCGACCTTTTTCAAAAACTCTTGCTTTCGTCCAGTAATTTACTGGCTTTCGCTTTTCTCTTATCCAAGGCATCTCTTCTACCCAACCATTTCTTTGTGCAACTCTATAAGCTTGAGGGGAGCCATTGCAAAACTCTCCTTTGTATTGATATTTACGGCTTTCTTCAAATACTTTTTCGCGTGTCCACTTAATAGGTCTTGGCGGTGTCGTTAGCCAAGGCATTTCGTCTAACCATCCGTTAGATTGTGCATGATTGTAAGCACCCCCCGATTTCCTTTTAAATTCTGTTCTGCTATGATATTTTCGAGATTCTTCAAAAATGGTTTCCTTTGATGACCATTTTGATATACCCCCAATAGAACCAGTACCTAAGCCTGTAGCTGCGACATTAAGCAATGTATATCCTTCACTTTTGTATTTTCTCTTGAAATAATCTTCCCAATAAGTGCTTTCGTCTATAGAAAGCTGTGACATTAAAATAATTGGGTCTGGGGTGTTTTTCCCAAAATATTTTTTGACAGCACTTTTCGTATCGTATTGATGGGCTTTCTTCCGATGTTTTGTATCAATAGATAGTCCTACATATGCGACCATCTTTTCTTCGTCGATGTAAGCATAAACTTCAGAGTCATGATTTTCTCGTCTTTCATCGTATGTAGGACTTCTCATCCAAGACATTTTATCTAATAAATTATATTTGCCTGCCCATGTGCGAGCTACTGGTTCATTTTTATAAAAATCTTTCTTATTTGTATATTGCTTGGCCACATCCCAAACTCTCTCAGGAGTCCAGTAGCCATCTTCGTGTTTGTTTTCTACAAGTCCCAACTCTTTCAGCCAATTATTATCTCTCGCTTCTTTATAAGCATATTCATTGACTTTCCGCAAATCAGTGACAGTAATACAATTATGTTTCTTTATTATGACAGAAACGGTGTCTTTAGAATACTTGTGTTCTTTATACGGGCCACGTTTCTTACGCCTTCCGTCTTTGAACCAATCCATAGACTTTATTAAACCATTATGAACAGCAGTTGAATAAGCAGTAGGAGATAGTTTTTTGAACTCTCCTTTTGTTAGATACTTTTTGCCCTCCTCAATCAATCTTTCTGGAGTCCAATAACCAGCTTTGTGCACAATCTTGTCATTTGGAACAAAAAGATCATCTAATATGCCATATTTCTTAGCCGCAACATATGCAGAACCAGCATTCTCCCTAAACTGATTCTTACTAACATATTTATGTGCTTCATCAGCTACTCTTTCTTTAGTCCAATATCCTCTAGGATGATTACTTGCCATAACAATTATCTTTGTTTGCAAAGTTAGTAATTTTCTTCCAATCTACCAAATCTTGCGATAAAGGTAAAACAGGTCAAATTCCATACATTTTATAATAATGCATAGAGAAGAGTAAATTAACATGCTTACTTTTAGCAAAAAGTTAATAATATCACTATAGTTTTCGCCTATAAGTAAACCTCTTTTCTTTAGGTCTCCAACTCTTTTGATTGCTCGTTAAATTTTGCTAAATATGCAATTAACCGGGAAAACACCCAATTATAAGGCACTTTCCCGATTATTGTTAGTAGGGTCACAAAGACTATCCTTCCAAGTCATCACTGCCATCTCCAGGGGTGTCTCCACCACCGCCAGGAGTAGTTCCGCCATCAATGATGTCCTCATCGGGAATTTCGGCACCAGTGCGCTCGTCAACCTTTTGCCAACTTACCTGAGTTGCAAACTCCTGACTGAACTTCACGGCTACCGAAGCACCGAGGCGGCTGCGGCCCTTGTTGGCGGTCAGCATCTTAGCCGTGGCCACCGTAACTTCACCGGTTTGCTTGTCTTTCGTGTCCTTCACCGAAGCGTTCAGGTTCGGATATACCGTGATGAACTGCTCGCCTACAGGAACACGGAAGCCTTTCAGCACGTTCGACTGAACGGTCTTCATGTACTCTGCCACCGCAGCCTTCATAATCGAAGGCTCGATACTCGTGTTACGACACGCCTCCTCGCAAACTTCATTGAAGGTCAGCGTGCCGTTAGGTACTGGCACAGCGTAGAAACTGTGGGTTCCCAACTTGGTGTTCTCTTTCGCATAATACTTCACTTTTGCCATAGTCGTAATGGTGTTAAGTTCATACTCCGAACTATTGCCCGAAAGCATCGCCGTAGGAGGCCTTTTTGAGTTAGTGGGTAACTATAATAGAGTTAGTGGGTAAGTATAATAGAGTTAGTGGGTAACTCTAAACCCCCTGCTTTTTAACTCATTTTCCAAGCCTATGCAAACCGACTCATACTTTCTTTGATAATTCACTCGGCAAATATACGAAAAAGATTGTAGATATAACGTACAACTTCCTTTATTTTATGGATATTTAGCAGTTTTCGACATTTTTGCCACTTCTAACCGTCCCGTTACTTTTCTTTCAGACTTTCCATCATGCGTTTGAACCGTTCAATATGTTTTTCATGTTTGCACTCCGGACAACCGTTTCCTAAGATATGCGACTGTGCACGCTGCCAGAACTCACCGTGGCGAGGACAGACTATCAGTATTTTGGAACGCATGTCCTGATAAACCGTCTTACTGTAGTCATACTTGTCGCCATGCACATTCCTTGCTCTTGCAATAAAAGTCTCCTGACTCATCTTCCTGTCAGTTTTCTTCTTGCTGCACTTGGGACAGCCGCATCCCGCAAGGTGGCTTGCAGGTTCCTGCATGAAAACGACACCGCATTGTCGGCACTTAATCTTTACTGGCGTGTGGGTGTTGATGTACTCGACTTCTGAATAGTCGAACTTCTCCCCATGCACCCGCTGTGCTTCCTCGACAAACTGCGGTGTCGTTTTGCGTAGGTTAGGCATACGACATGGTCAAATTAGTAATTGTCTGAAAATAGCATTTTTCATTTCATAATAGTGGAAATTAAAGTTTGGTCTATTGCCTGTACCACGAATATCTGTACTATAGTCAACATCCAAATGTGTTAGATTATGGAATCTTATAGTATTACCATCTTCTTTTTTTATATGGAATTTGTATGTATAATGATTGGCCAACAGTTTTGCTTTGCTTTCAAACAAATTTGCCATTGCAGATGCAAATGTTTCATAAAAGCCAAAGCCAATGCCACCACCATATGATGTGTCGTTTATCGAACAAATAGTTGTGATTCCATCCTCTATATGTTTGAGCTTGTTGTATTCATCTTCTGTGAAGACATATAGATTAATCGTTTTCTTACAATACCAATCTTCTTCTATTGCAGGATAGCGGTACTTCCCTTTATAATAGGAAACACACAACAAATAATAAGTATCACCCTCAAACTTTATTTTTTTGAATTGTAAGCTAATAATGTTATCGTCGACTGCCATGTCTTCAGGTGACATTCTCCTTGGTACTTTATTGTTGTTCCTATACCAACCGCTAATAGCATTATAACAACCACACCATTTCTTATGCTCATCATTATAAGCCCAACCTACAAAGTTGGTGACCACTGGAGAAGATTTTACTACTTGTGCCTTAGTTCCTCCATCTACTCGTGGCTGTGATAAAAGTTGAGTTAAGTTGATACAGAAAAACGTAGCTAATAAAAGAACCTTTTTCATATTTACTGCTTATTAAATACCAATGTTCCAAATGATTCTGATTTTTCTGTAATAGTCTCAGATCTTTGGTCAAACTTCAATTTCTGTTCACCAAATGCTTCATAGACTATTGTTACGTTGTTGCCTGACCGTTTCCACGTAAAGGTCGAAGGGCTGCCACCTTGGATATTAAAGAAACCAGTTTTATCAGACTTGAACACATAATTATCATGGGTTCTATTACAGAAGTATGTACCGACTAATGCATCTGCTGGCTCTTGAACCGCTTCTTTGGAAGGCTTCTCAATGAGTTCTTCTATTTTCTCTGCTCCTTCGTTAATCATGATATCTTTCTTGCCTGCAACAAGATTAAGAGAAGCATAGGGTGTTCCATGTATTGACGTACCTTTGAGATAAGCACGCACAATGATTTTGTTTATACCAGCAAAGTCGGCTTCTCCCTTTTGAATGAAATAATCCTGCAAGAGTTCAAGGCTATCTTTCTCTATGGCATGGTCAATCTCAATATTGTAAACAAGATTTTGACCTGGAGAAATATTACCATTAGACGAGACTCTTGGCTCTTCTGTGCTTAAAAGTTTGTACTCAGGAAGACTAATATCTTCCTCTACGAGTTCTGGCTGTTGAACTTTGTTTCCACATGCTACAAATAACAATGTAGCAAACGCAAATAATACTTTCTTCATGACTTACAAATTTAAAAGTTTTGATTTCTGGGAATTGAATTCATCTTCTGTTAGAATGCCCTTTGCCTTTAAGTCAGCAAGCTTTGATAATTCATCTGCCACTGAACTTGAAGAATTATTGTTAGTCGTTTGCTTTTGGCTCCTATCCACATCGTCAATTATAACGCTAACCAAATCCGCTATTTGTTGGGCATGTTCTAAACCTTGCTTATATATGAATCCTAACATACCATCAGGTTTCACTTCTTGACCATTAGCCATAGTCATATAATCAAAACAGTTTATAAAGAGTGTAGGATTAGAAATGTCTCTCAGTCTCAACTTGACTTGAACCATTTTGACTTTCTTCTTCATATTTGTGTTCCCCGAAAGTCCGCCAACTACAGCCCCCGCTCCTCCTGCAAGTGCTCCTCCAACAACTGCTCCACCTATAGTTCTCATTGTTGACTTTGAGGCGATGACCGTGTTGTCCTCAATCACTTCGACACTAATAATTTCGTCATAAGGAATGAAAGTTTCTTGATTTTCTTCAATGTAGGCAACTTCTCTTTTTTTATCATCAACAGCGAAGGTATAGAGATTATTCACACCAACAACTTTTTGTGTGGCATTGAAGTTGCTCAGGTTGTTAACTTTAATCTCCATAATTTCGCCACGCTCTTTGACCTCTTGTCTTCCGTTAATGCCAGAGACAATGGCCCAAATGATTCCACCTACAATGATAAGTATAATTACTGTTCCCATTTTGATTATGTTTTTGTTATCTTATACTGATGAATGCATAAAAAGAAAACGTGGACAATCACTTCGTCTACGTTTTCCAGGCATCTCCCAAACGCCTAAGCTACTTTGAACGAGTAATGTGCCCACGCTACGCGCAGGCATCCATCTTTACTCTTGTAGCTTTCTTCAATTTGGGAGATTTCGGAAAACAAGATTGAAAAGCGGACGCTATTCCTTTATGTCGTTTGTACTTTTATCTGTCCATCGGCGTATCTGTTTAAATTATACGTAATACATCTTTATTCAGAAAGGAAGAGGAGTTTCACCTCTTTCTATCTCTCCTTGGGAACTTGGGTGGAGGGAAGATAATTCAGGATTCTCAAACCTCACATACTCACCTCTAAATGCCAATAGGACATCACCAGTGTACCCCATTCTATGCTTTGCAATAATAATCTGTGCTAATCCGTGCAAATCTTTACCATTATCGTCTTGATAGATGTGATAATATTCAGGACGATGCACAAACAAAACTATATCAGAATCTTCTTCGATTGCCCCACACTCTCTTAAATCGCTTAAAATTGGCCGTTTACCTTCAAGACCATATTCTCTATCTTCAACAGCTCTGTTAAGTTGAGATAGTATAATAATTGGGATGTTTAATTCACGAGCCAAGATTTTTAGAGCATGCATGATTTCTGCAAGTTCATCATGTCTTGTGCGATTTGAACGGTATGGCGTAGCGATTAACTGGAAATAATCTATAATAACCAGTTTAATTCCGTTTTCTTCTACACAATTCTTTATTCTATTCGATATTCCTTCGATATTTAGACCTGGAGTGTCATCAATAAAGAGTGGTTTATCTGTTAACAATTCAATCCTTTTGTCTAATCTTTCCCATTCATCAGGCATCAACTGCCCGTTTAGAATTTTGTTCGTCGGTATTTCACATACATTGGAAATGAGCCTGTTTACTATAGTTTTGGCATTCATTTCCAAAGAGAAAAACAACGTTGGTATTTCATAATCAATTGCAACATTCTTAGCAATAGAAAGAGCAAAAGAAGTTTTGCCCATAGCTGGTCTGCCTGCGATTGTTATTAGTTCACCATTCTGAAAACCAGAAGTAATGTCATCCAACTTGTTGTAACCTGTTGGGATGCCAGAAATGCCATCCGCATTAGCAGCAGAAGTTGTAATATTCTTTACTGCCTTAGATAGTATGTCGTTAATTGAAATACTACCGCTATACGAATTTGTATTATTGCCATCCATATTGTTCTGTAGCTTTATTGGGTGCAAAGGTACGAATTATTTTTCAGAATAAGTGAATCTGGGGTGAAAGTATTTATATTTTTAAGAAATTTATGAGGCAACGTACCCTGTTTTTTACCATGATATTAATTGGTCTTCAACTATCTTGCTCATGATAAAAGATAAGAAATACTACCAGATGGTGGTCAACCATCCTGAGAGCAAGGCCGACGTGCTGATGCCCAAGGTTCCTGAAGGAGCCGACCTCTCGCGTATCTCGAAGGTGAACATCACCAAGGACAGATACCATGAGGGAGCGACGATTATGTTTGCCACCATCGATGGCGAACGTCAGAAACCCGTCGAACTCAGCAAGTCGCAGATTCAGCGGTTCTGGCTCTCTGAAGACCGTGAGGCGTTCAAGGTGGCGCTTGCTGCCCAACTGTTTCAGAATAAGCTCTGTGTAAACCAGTCGCAGCAGACTGAACCGGTAGCAGAAGCGAAGGACGGGGCAAAGGTCACCGAGTCGGAGCCTGAGCCGAAACGCACAATGCATCTTTAAAAGTGAATAGCAATGGGAAAGTTGAATCAAGAAAAGGTCGCGTTCTTTGAGCGCTATGCGCCTCTGGCTATGGCACAGCAGCAGAAATATGGCATTCCTGCCTCAGTGACGCTGGCCCAGATGTATATCGAGTCGGCTGGAGGTAAGTCGAACCTGGCACAGTCAGGCAACAACTACTTCGGCATTAAGTGCAGCCAGCAGTGGCTCGCCGAGGGCAAGCCGTACAGTCTGCATCACGATGATAAGCCGAATGAGAAGTTCTGCAACTACGCTACCGTTGAGGAGAGTATCAACCATCACTCGCAGTTCCTGATGGGCAACCGCTATGCAGCCTGTCGCCGGTGTGCGGATGATGACTATCGCGGATGGGCCAACGGTCTGCAGGCGGCTGGCTATGCCACCAATCGCAACTATGCCAACATGCTAATAGCAGACATCGAGGCGTATGGTCTGAGCAAGTACGACCAACAGGCGAAGACCTTGCCACGAGTAGCAGAGCAACAGACGATGCTGTTGGCTTCAAGTCAAGGCTATTCCTTCCCTCTCGCAGGCGAAAATATGGTCATGTCCGATGGCTTCGGTCTTTCGCCTACCAGCTACAGAAACCATGCACATAACGGCATTGACCTACGGGCGAAGTATGAGGATGTGCTGGCCACCGAGAACCAGGGCCGAGTAGTGGCGGTCGGAAACGACAAGACCAGCGGCAACTATGCCGTGGTGGAGTACGACCGTGCTGATGGTGCCAAATGGCGGGTGTCCTACTGTCATCTGGATAGTGTGGCCGTGAAACAGGGCGATGTGGTGAATGCCGGGCAAAAGCTTGGCGTGTCTGGGAATACAGGCAACAGTACAGGCCCCCACCTGCATCTGACCATAAAACATCAGGCTTCAGGAACCACAGAGATGAAGACCGTTGATCCGCTGAACTATCTCGCAGAGATTGCCATCCGTGGTAATCTGACTGCGACAGTACTGAAGAAAGGAACCAACACTGACCTGCTGGCCAGTCGGAAGAGTGGGATAGATACATCCCCTACTCAGGCAGACAGGCTATTAGCCCAGACACAGCTGACTCCCCAACAGCAGCAGAATGCCCAGACTGGCGCACAGCTCACGCAACAGACGGGCAGCAATGACCCGAATACACTGTTGGCCTATCTGATGGGCCAGAACCAGGCAAATGAGAGTGCCTACCAGCAAGGTGGTGACCTCTTTACCAGCCTGATTTCGGGTCTGTTCACCTCTGCCATTGGCATGGCTGTCTTGCTTGACCATACAGGCAATGACGAAACCTCCAGTGAACAGGCGAAAGCCGTTCAACAGCAGGAACAGACGGAACAGCAAAAGGCTGCCACCCTGATCAGACGTCAGCGCGAGTCCATCGACCCCGTTGTGGCGCGAGAGACAGCCATGATGAATTTCGATGCGGAGTACCCGGAAGAACAGCGGAATACAGGCCAGCGTCTGGCTTAGACAAATTGAGAATAGAAATATAAGTTTTATAGTTTTAAAGTATTTATAGTTATGATTAAGATTGAAGAATTGAAAGTCTGCGCTACCATCAATCGCGCAGCAAGTGTGAAGAAGGACAAGAAGGGCGCAAGCTATCTTTCTTGTGGTGTTGTACTGCCTATCACTGGCAAGAATGGTGAGACGAAAGAGCTTTTCATCAATGTGATGATGGCTCCAAGCAAGGGAAACGTGTCAGAACTGACCGTTGGCCGTCGTGTGAACCTCGCCGGTGAGATGAGCATCCAGAAGCATAACGGTAAGACGTGCTGCTATCTGCGTCCTGAGAGTGTTGAACTGACCAACGATGGCACTGATGCTATCGAGGGTGTCCTCTCTTTCCGTGGCAAACTCGGCAAGAAGGATGTAGAGCTGAAGGAGGACAAGAATGGAAAGATCTTCCTTGTCTTTAGCGCTTTCTCCGTCGATAAGACCAAGGATGTGGCAGAGTTTACCTGGGTCAACTTCCTCTATTTCGACCCGCAGAACGAGGATTTCCTGAAGCCCGGCACCTATATCGATGCGAAGGGTTCTGTGCAGTTCGGTGTCTATAACGATGCCATTACGTTGGACTGCATCGTCAGCGAGGTCAAGCCCTGGGTACTTGAGAAGAAGTGACCCACCTAAAAAGAGCCGTGCGACCTATCTCAGGCAGCACGGCTCTAAAAATCTAATTCTATGAGTAATATGCTAAAAACATCCTTATACTTTCAGTTGGCTCAACTGAGCCTTGGCGGCATTCATCGACTGTGTACGCTTCTGCTCGTCCAGGATCTCCTCGGTATAGTCATCTTCAGAGATATAGTTGAGTGTGTTGTCGTCACTGCATACCCAGCAACCGAAGAGCCCGAAGTTATATCGTGGCAGACTATCTACTTTGGCATCCTCACGCCATGCGATACTGTCGCCATCAGAGATACGGATGCCGGTAAGCTCGTTCAGGTCGATGCCTGCACTGATGTTCTGGTGGTGGATTTCCATCTCAACGATGCCGCCGTCCTCCAACAGGGCCTTGTCAGCGTCGGAAAGGAAAAGGGTGCGTGTCAGGATGGAAATGTTCTGGTTGATAATCTCCACGGGAACGGCCATCACCTGATTGATCACCTCGTCGAACTGCACAAAACAGCGTCCTTCTTTTCCCAGGTCTGCCTTTACAACGCGACCTGCTTTCAGCTGTTCCTGCTGGTCGATGCTAAACTCCTCCAGATCTTCGTCCACCCATTTGGGAATGAAGTACACATCTACTGAGCCGTCATCCAGACGGATGAGTGAGATACGGGCGTATGACAGAATCGTCTCGCCGTCGATGTTCTCAGTAACTATAGGTAACACGGGCGTGGTACGCGATGAAAGCAGACGGTGTATCACGTTCTGTGGAAGGTCTTCAATCATTTCCTGAGTGAGACCAAACTTCGCAAGGATTCCGTATGGAATATCCTCTTGTTTGAAATGTTCTTTGTTTGCCATTTGTCTATTCAGTTTTTGTAAATGTGCTGCAAAGGTATGGCTTTATGGTGAGACAGGCAGGCAGATGAAGTTTTCGTTCGTGAATTAACACTTCACTATAGAATGACATCGTGAGTTGTTAATTCAGGGAACAAAATTTATATTGGCATCGGGTTCCGATGAAAATGTGTTCCTTTGCACTCGTAATATTTTATTCATTTTATACAATTAAAATTATCCAATGAGAAGATTTTGTACACTCATTTTATGCGTTATCCTGCTCTGTCTGTCAGCCCAAGCGTGGGCGGCGGACAGAGATTTTTGGATTCAGCGATACCTGAGTGTATCGTATCCGTTGAAGCATGTAAAGGTCAATTCAACGTTTGGTACTCGCCGTGATCCGTTTACTGGAGCCAAGGCCTCACACAACGGTCTTGACCTGAAAGCTTATTATGAAGAGGTCTATGCCATGTTCGATGGCAAGGTGAAGAAGGTTGGTGCTGACCCTCGCTCAGGCAACTATGTGGTGCTGCAGCATGGGGAATATACCATCAGCTACTGCCACCTCTCAAAGGTCAGGGTCAGTGAGGGCGACGAACTGATAGCCGGTGACGTGGTGGCCGTCAGTGGGAATACCGGGCGTTCCACTGGAAGTCATCTGCATATCACCTGCCGCTATAAGGGTGCACTGACCGACCCCTATACATTATTATTATATATAGGGGACGTGAGGGCAGAAGCTTGTACTGCATTGTTGGGCGAGGGTGTTACTGCCGACATCGATAGCATCAGCCAACACCAGCGGATGGATCGTAAGACGTTCCTCTCGCACTATGCCCCTGCCGCCATGGAACAACAGCGACAGTATGGCATCCCTGCCTCAGTGACATTGGCCCAGATGGCCTTTGAGAGTGATTGGGGCCGTTCAGACCTGGCTCGCAAGGGTAATAACTACTTTGGCATCAAGTGTAGTCCGCAGTGGTTGGCCGAGGGCAGGCCTTATAGTCTGCACAATGACGACAAGCCGGACGAGAAGTTCTGCAACTACGCCACTGTCGAGGAAAGCATCGACCATCATTCCCGACTGTTGATGTCCGACCGTTACAAACGCTGCCATAGCTATTCCTCTACCGACTATCACCATTGGCTTTTGGCCCTGAAGGCCGCAGGTTATGCCACTGCCAGGGATTATGTCCAGCTCTGCGAACAGATTATCCGTAAATACCAGCTCTTTCGTTATGACCGACTCGTACAACAGTGAGGCTATGAGCTGAATCCTTGCTGACGGCGGTACTCGTCATAGAGCATTGCTTCGTATTCGCGCTTCCTGCGGTCTTCCTCTGCCCGTCTGCGACGTTCGCGCTCACGTTTCTTCTTGCGCTCACGATCCCGTTTGCGTTCTTCCTCTTCGCGGGCCTTCTTCTCAGCCTCCTTGCGTCGCTTCTCTTCACGGGTCTTACGCTCCAGTGCCTCGCGTTCCTTCATTTGCTTCTTGGCCAACTCCTTCTCACGCTTGCGGCGGGCTTTATCCTCTTTCACTTGGCGCTTATTCTCTTCTTTCCGCTCCTTATCAGCACGCTCGTCCTCCTTCTTCGGGGGCTTCTCTGACGGCTTGCGCAGCTTAGGCACCTTATCCTTGGGTTGTTTGGTACGGGGGACATCCTTTCTTTTCTCTCTCGGTACTATCACCAACCCAATGAAGAGGATGGCCCATAGAATTATAAAGGCGATAAAGGACAGTATTTTATCTATCATATATTTCTTCTTTATTAAAGATTAAATACTTTGGTGTATCAATAGCCACCCTCGGTACATATCTTGTCATAGAGGGTTTTCGTATCTTCTCCGGCTCCCATCAGCGGCAGGATCACCTTTGCAGCCTGATAGAGTTGTAGCCATTGCTCAGGCGTTATGTCAGCCCACCTGGCGTCCTTGGCCCGGTCTCTGTTGTAGGCATAGATGGCTGTGGATAACGAGAAGTTCTTGGCCCATGTTCTCTCCCGTATCTTAGGTTTGAAATAGGTCCAATAGTCGTTGTACCTGTTGACAGGATCTACCTGACTGGCGTGGGTGTATCTCAAATAGCCCTTAATCCATTTGATACGGTCGTTTTTATTCCGATGCTCCATTGCATCAGCAATCATCTCTGCCCCTTTCTGGTGTATCAGGCTGAAGCATACACAATAGGGCTGCAGGTCGGGTGGGGTATAGGTCATGTAGTAGATGGTGTCGATGTCCTCGAACTTCCTGATAGTGCAGGCGTACGACTCAAAGCCATTTGGCGTTCTCTTAATCCATTTGACCTTATAGCCTTTCTTGGGGAATGGGTTATCTGTGTTCTGGGCTGTCGATGGCATTGCCACCATCAGCATCAGTAAAAGTATGAGTTTTTTCATCTTCATTATCGTTTAAATGGCTGCAAAATTAACAATATCCTCGCATCTGTCGGCATTTTAACACTTTTATTTCCTAACGAATTGTGACGCTTACTGTTTGTACATCGATAATGGCTACATGGTCTATATCAGACCCATCCCACGTGATGGCCTTGACTGGTTTCAGTGTCTTGATGCCGTTCTCCTGGTCATATACGAACATGACTTCATAGGCAAGCGTGTCTGTTATCTCAAAGTAGATACACCATCCCTCGAAGTCCAGCGTGTCAGGCTCAATGATGTCGGTAGCCTCGTTCTTCTTTGATTTACTGAGGGTGTCCAGCGAATCATTGATGACGGCTGTTTTTCTGATGTCCGTACCATCGGACTTGAATTTGCAAATAATCGTTTTCATATATCTTATTCCTTCTTGGTTATTACTAATGTTTCTCCGCTGTCGTTGTATAGCGCAAAGGCACTTTTGAAGAGTTTCTTGCATCGACGTGGTATGTTGGCCCATGTGTGATGCGCCTCATTCCACTGGATGCACAGGCCTCGGTCGCTATGACAGGAAATGCCTGGCACGCTGGTGTTGCCAGTAATGAGGAAGGGGCATGTTCCACAGATGCCCGGTTCCTCATAGAAGTCGAATCCATTGATGTTCACCATATCAGTTATGTTTTCTGAGCCATTGTTTGAATTCTTTTGAGTAGGGAAGGGCATAACGCATATCCCGCATTCCCATGTTCTTGATCTCTGCCGGTATGCTCTTTGCCTTCCAACTGTCGGCAATCCACTGGTTATACTCTGCAGCCACTTCCTCGTCGAGGATGTGAGCCTCTGAGGACATCGCCCATATTTTTTGCTTGATGTTCTCGAATAACTGTTCCTTGGTCTCCCCGAACACATGGCATGTCGTGCTGCCAATCCTTGCACTTGCATTGTTCAGATTCTCGTCTCTCCAGATAATAGGCTGGAATGTGATTTTTACGCACTTGTTCATTGTTGTATTGATTTATATGTTATGAATTGATTCCGTTTATACCTTGCCATTTTCCCTATAGCTGTAATAGTTCTCAGTACACACGATTACATGGTCGGCGAAATGGATGCGCATCAGCTTGCAGGCATTCTGGATGGCCCTTGTTATCTCGTCATCCATCCTGCTGGGGCAAGTGTTCTCCGATGGGTGGTTATGACATACGGTCAGGATGGTAGCGTTATTGAGTACTGCGTACTTCATGATCAGGCGAACGTCCATCAAGGTCTCTGTGATGCTGCCCTGCGACAACTTGATATGCTTTATCAGCCGGTAGTTCTGGTTCATCAGGAGCAAATGGGCTTCCTCTACTTTGAGATCCTGGCAGAACGGGCGCATGAACTGATGCACTCTGAAAGCCGTTGACAGGTCTGGATGGTCACCCATCTGCGCCATCTGCCTGCGCTTGCCTAACTCGATGGCTGCCATGATACGACAAGCTGTACTGGTGCCGATACCCTCCGTCTCGCAAATCTCATAGAACTCAGCCTTACCCAGTTCATTGAGGTTGTTCTGATGGTCGGCCAATAGGTTCTTGGCAATATCCACTGCCGAAGCCTTGTGCGTACCGCTGCCAATCACGATGCTCAGAAGTTCTGCTTATGTATCGCTTTAAGAAATGTATAGTTCTTCAATAAACCAAAAAGAAAGTTGTTATAAATGAATTATTTACCATAAATACTTGACATAACAGTTTTACATAATATATTAGCAGAAA
>Ga0129306_1001253_pt1 | contig 30337 bp, 24 predicted proteins | sample P827metagenome_FD_94438 | JGI IMG/M metagenome (GOLD analysis project Ga0129306, IMG submission 94438) | Capybara group fecal microbial communities from Wisconsin, USA - P827 metagenome | ecosystem: Host-associated > Mammals > Digestive system > Large intestine > Fecal | place: USA: Wisconsin...
GGCGACGGCATCAATGTCACTCATCTTGAACACGTCAGCATCGCTTCCAATGTTCTTAAAGCCTGCGGTAAAGCAAATCATCTGCTTCCCTGTGAAGTCATCAGCCGTATAGCCGACATTTGTAGATTTTCGGCAAAGTCTAATGATCCAAAATGATGTATCCTTTTAGGAAAGAAACATTGTGCAGAAATGTACAGTGTGGCTACGGCTAAGCAGGAGACTAACATCAAATAAGTTAGGAGAACATAATGGCAAGAGAAAAAGGAATGGGCAGCCTGCAGCTCGAAAAGAGCGGACGGTGGACGTTGAGGGTCGGCATCAAGGGCAAGCGGTACAGCCGCTCGACAAGGACTACCGACAGAGAAAAGGCCGAGAAGTTCCTCGAGCGGTTCTTGTGCCCGTTGGGGCTTGGATCGCGGCGGCTGCCTCTCGCGGACGTCTGGCTTGAGTACGTGAAGTCTCCCGACAGACGCGACCTCGCGCCGTCGACGCTCAATGCGAAGCGGCTTGTGTGGATGGATTTCGCCCGTTGGATGGAGCATCATCATCTCGAAATCGGCAACCTTGCCGAAGTGACGCATGAGGCGATAGCGGAATATCTCGCCTGCATTCGTGCCGAGGTCTGCGCGTCGACCTACAACGCCCGCATCTGCGTCTTGCGGGAGATATTCCATGTTCTCTCTGCAAAGGCGGGGCTTGTCGACGACCCTTGGGAAGGGGTGCGGCTTCACGCAGACGACTGCCACAGCCGCCGCGAGCTGACTCTCGACGAAATCGAGCGGCTTATGAAGGCGGCGGCAAAGGCGGGCGGCGAGTGGAAGCGGCTGTTCACCATCGGAATCTACACCGGCCTCCGCCTCGGCGACTGCTGCTGTCTCGACTGGAACTCCGTCAATCTCGAACGCGGGGTGATACAGCTCATTCCGACGAAGACGCGCAAGCACGCGCACGGACAGCCGGTGACGATTCCGATACATCCGCAGCTCCACGCAGAACTGTCGACCCCCATCCCCGAATCTCCCTCTACACGTTCTACATGTTCTACACGGTTACCATCTCCCTTTGTAAACCCAACGCTTGCCGACTGGTACAAGAACAGCAAGTGGCGGATCAGCCACGGGCTGGAGCTGATCTTCAAGGCGGCGCACATCGAGACGAGCGTGAGGATAGAAGGGCGAAGAACCCGCACGCCGGAGGCGACGTTCCACTCCCTTCGCCACACCTTCGTATCGCTCGCCGCGAATGCCGGAGTTCCACTGCCGGTCGTGCAGTCGATAGTCGGCCATTCCTCGACCGCAATGACGCGGCACTACTACCACGAGAACGAGGATGTTCTGCGGCAGGCTGTGTCGGCGATTCCGGCGATAGGGAAGCGGGAAGTGTTTTTAGACAGGATTAACAAGATTGACAGGATTAAGAATGATGGGGCGGAGAAAAGGGGGCGAAGCGGCAGTGTTCCCGCGCGTCTCAAGCGGCTCGACAAGTACTTCGCCCAAGGGCTGATCACGCAGGACGAGCACGCCTTCCAGCGGGCGAGGATTCTTGCCGAGCTGTGAGATTATGGCGCGGGCGAGATCGCGATGCCGCGTCAATCTTTTCGCCGGAGGGCTGTGGGTTTTGGTAAAATATACGGCATGAAAACTGTTGCTATCGTTTTGACGGCGCTTGTCGGAGCCGCGTGCTCCGCTGCGGAAGTATTCAACGGCAAGGACCTCTCCGGATGGGTGTCGGTCGCGGACAACGACGCGACGGGCGGATATTCCGCCGCGGAGCCGACTTGGTCGGTGGTCGACGGCGCGATACGCACCACCGGCACGCCGTTCGGCTATCTGCGCACGAAGCGCGCCGACTTCGGCGACTTCAAGCTGAAGCTCCAGTACCGCTGGTGGCGTAGGACGGAGCATCCGAACTCCGGCATCTTCGTGCGCCTCTCTGGCGAGACGGGCACGTTCGTCCCGACGTGCTACGAGAACCAGCTCGATCCGAACGGCGCGTGCTCGATCTTCGCCCTCGGCGGCTCGGTGCTTGAGGGCGTCGCGCCGCGCACGCCGTACAATCCAGCGGACGCGCTGTCCGGCATCGCCGCCGCGCCTCGCAAGGTCCCGTCCGCCGAGAAGGCGTTCGGCGAGTGGAACGAGCTCGAGATCGAGGCGAAGGGCGACGAGCTCGTTTCGCGCCTCAACGGCGTCGAGATGAACCGCGTGAAGGGCGTGAAGACTCCGAAGGGCGCGATAGCGCTCCAGTCCGAGGGCGGCGCGATAGAGTTCCGCTCTGTCGTCGTGGAGGAGTGAAAACCGTTGCTGGTCCGATAGACGCGAGGGCGCTGAAAATGATAAAATATACGCCCTTATGACAGCAATAGTCGACTACAGGGCCGGAAACCTGACGAGCGTGAAGAATGCGTTCGCCGCACTTGGCGTCGAGACGGTCGTGACGAGCGACCCCGCCGCCATAGCGTCGGCGGACCGAGTTGTGTTTCCCGGCGTGGGCGCCGCGAGGAGCGCGATGGACAACCTGCGGAATCTCGGCCTCGTCGAGGCGGTCAAGGCCGCCGCGACGGACGGACGTCCGTTTCTCGGGATATGCCTCGGAATGCAGATCCTCTTCGACCGCAGCGAGGAAGACGGCGGTGTTGACTGCCTCGGCATCGTGAGGGGCAGCGTGCGCCGGTTCCCGGACGGGACGGGCGACAAGATTCCGCAGATAGGCTGGAACGACGTGTCGCGGACGGAGCGCGGCGAATGTGCCGCGGATTTCTCCGGGCGCGAGTTCTACTTCGTCCATTCCTACTACGCCGAGGTCGTGCCGGAGACGTCGCTCGTCACGGAGTACGCAGGCGTGAAGTTCACGGCGATGGTGGAGCGCGGCCCGCTCTGGGCGTGCCAGTTCCATCCGGAGAAATCCGGCCGCGTCGGACTCGATCTCCTCCGCGCCTGGCTCGATGTTCAGCGCCGGTAGCCGAAACCTTTCAACTTTTCAACCTTTCAACCTTTCAACCGTTCAACTTTCCCATGCTGACCAAGCGAGTGATACCGTGCCTCGACGTGCGAAACGGCCGCGTCACGAAGGGCGTCAAGTTCAAGAACAACGTCGACCTGGGCGATCCAGTCGAGATGGCCGTCGGCTATTCCGACGGCGGAGCCGACGAGCTGGTGTTCTACGACATCACGGCATCGGCGGAGCACCGTCCGATCGACATCGGCATGGTCGAGGCCGTCGCGAAGGCGGTGCGCATCCCGTTCGCCGTCGGCGGGGGCATATCATGCGTCGCCGACATGGAGCGCGTCATCCTCGCGGGCGCCGAGAAGGTGTCCGTCAACTCCCTCGCGGTGAGGAACCCCGGCATCATCGCCGAAGGCGCGAAGGCGTTCGGCGCGCAGTGCATCGTGCTGGGCATGGACCCGGTGCGGAGCGGGAAGACTCCGAGCGGATACGAGATAACGACGCGCGGATTCCGCGAGTTCACGGGAATGGACGCCGTCGAGTGGGCGAAGAGGGCTGCGGACCTCGGCGCTGGTGAGATCGTCGTCAACTCGGTCGATGCGGACGGAACGCGAGAGGGCTTCGAGCTTGAGATAACGCGCCTCATCGCGGAGGCGGTCGGAGTGCCCGTAGTGGCGTCCGGCGGCGCGGGGAGGCCGGAGCACCTCGTCACGGTGTTCCGCGAGGCGAAGGCGGACGCGGCGATCGTCGCGGGGATGATACATTTCGGCGACTACACGATCGCCGACATCAAGAAGGTCATGCACGAAGGCGGGGTCCCGACGCGCATGAGCTGGTGATTTTTATGGTCCGGGGGGATTCATGAAGGAGCAAAGGAATGAAGTACCGCAAGCTTGCGGCGGAGGAGATCGGGCGGCTTGAGTCCGCGGGATGCACGGCCGAGGACTGGAGCGAGATAGAGGTCGCGGATGACTTCGACGCGTCCCGCGTCGCATCCGCCGCGTTCTCGGGGCGCTGCCGCCTCGGAAGATTCTCCGGGGAGTTCACGTTCCCGGGCGGAGTGAAGAAGCCGTCCGGAATCTACAACGCAACTCTCCACAACGTCACCGTCGGAGACGACGCGCGCATCGCCAACGTGAGGAGCTACATCGCGAACTACGACATCGGACCCGGCGCGCACGTCGGAAACGTCGACAAGATCTACGTCGACGGAAGGTCCTCCTTCGGCAACGGCGTCGAAGTCGCGGTCTTGAACGAAACCGGCGGACGCGAGGTCGCGATACACGAGAACCTCACCGCGCACGAGGCTTACCTCGAGGCGATGTACCGCCACAGGCCGGTCCTCATCGAGAAGCTCAAGGGCTTCGCGCGCGCCTTCGCCGAGGCGGCGTCCTCAGATCGCGGAACGATCGGCGCCAGCGCGACCGTGATGGACACGGGGCTCATCTGCGGCGTCAAGATCGGCGAGGCGGCGGTGGTGGACGGCGCGGCGCGGCTCACCAACGGAACGCTCGCGAGCAGGAAGGACTCGCCCGTCGTCATCGGACGCGGAGTGATTGCGGACGACTTCATCGTGCAGGACGGCTCGAGCGTGGAGGACGCGACGCGCCTGACGCGCTGCTTCGTCGGGCAGTCGTGCGAGCTGGGGCACGGCTACTCCGCGAGCGACTCCCTCTTCTTCTGCAACTGCCAGGAGGAGAACGGTGAGGCGTGCGCGGTGTTCGCCGGACCCTTCACCGTGACGCATCACAAGTCGACGCTCCTGATCGCGGGAATGTTCAGCTTCATGAACGCGGGCTCGGGCTCGAACCAGTCCAACCACATGTACAAGCTCGGGCCGATCCACCAGGGCGCGCTTGAGCGCGGCTCGAAGACGTCGAGCGACTCGTATGTCCTCTGGCCCGCGCGCGTAGGCGCGTTCTCGCTCGTCATGGGACGCCACACGACGCATCCCGACACCTCCGCGCTTCCGTTCTCGTACCTAATCGAGTCCAAGGGCGAGACGTACCTCGTGCCGGGCGTGAACCTCAGGTCCGTCGGCACGATACGCGACGTGCAGAAGTGGCCGAAGCGCGACCGCCGCGCGAAGGAGGGACGGCTCGACAAGGTGAACTTCAACCTGCTCTCTCCGTACACGATCGACAAGATGGTGCGCGGCATCGGGGTCCTCGAGGATCTCCGCCGCCTCTCCGGAGCGACAAGCGACACCTACGCCTACCAGAGCGCGCGCATCACCGCGTCCGCCCTCGAGAAGGGCCTCGGCTTCTACAAAATGGCGCTCGACAAGTTCCTTGGGAACTCCCTCATCTCGCGCCTCGAGAAGTTCGACGGAGACTACCTCTCGCACCTGAAGCCGGAGGAAGACGTCGGGCGCGGCAAGTGGGTGGACCTCTCGGGGCTCATCGCGCCGCACTCCTGCGTCGCCGCGATACAGGACGACATAGAGTCCGGCGCGATATCGTCCTGCGCCGAGCTCGACCGCCGCTTCGAGGAGCTGCACGCGAAGTACTACGACTACGAATGGGTGTGGGCGTACGACCTGATGCTCCGCTACTACGGACTCGAGGAGGGCAAGGTCACCTACCGCGACCTCGTCATGATCCTCCGCCGCTGGCGCGACTCGGTGTTGCGCCTCGACCGGATGCTCTACGACGACGCGAAGAAGGAGTTCTCCCTCTCGGCGAAGACGGGCTTCGGCTTCGACGGCGACGGAACGACCGCGGACGCCGACTTCGAGGGCGTGCGCGGGGTGTTCGAGACGAATCCGTTCGTTGCCGCGACGACGGAGCACATGAAGCGCAAGGACGCGCTCGGCAAGCTCTGGATCGACAGGCTCAACGCTCTGGCGGAAATTTGACAACAATTGAAATTCAGGTTTAACCTATGGACACAATTCTGATTCTCGACTACGGTTCCCAGTACACGCAGCTCATCGCGCGCAGGATACGCGAGCAGCACGTCTACTCCGAAATCGTTCCGTTCACCATCAAGGCGGACGAAATCCGCGCGCGCGCGCCGAAGGGCGTGATCCTCTCCGGCGGACCCAACAGCGTCTTCGAGGAGGGCGCGCCCGGAATCGACCGCGCGATCTTCGAGCTCGGCATACCGATCCTCGGCGTGTGCTACGGAATGCAGCTCATGAGCCAGGAGCTCGGCGGAAAGGTCCAGCCGGGCGAGAAGCGCGAGTACGGCAAGACGGAGATGACCGTCGAGCCGGGGAACGAGCTCTTCAAGGGGCTGCCGGACAGGTTCGTCGTCTGGATGAGCCACGGCGACCGCGTGGCGGCGATACCCGAGGGCTTCAAGGTGAGCGCAAGGTCCGCGAACTGCCCCTATGCCGCGGTGCGCGACGAAAAGCGCCGCTTCTTCGGCATCCAGTTCCACCCGGAGGTCGTCCATACGGAGCACGGAAAGCAGATCATCTCCAACTTCGTCTTCAACATCTGCCGCGCCAACGCCGACTGGCAGCTGACGACGTGGATCGACGACACCGTTGCGAAGCTGAAGGAACAGGTAGGCGACGACGAGGTTGTGCTCGGGCTTTCCGGCGGCGTCGACTCGTCCGTCGCGGCCGTGCTGCTGCACAAGGCTATCGGCACGCGCCTCCACTGCATCTTCGTCGACAACGGACTCCTCCGCTACCGCGAGGCGGAGCAGGTGGAGGAGATGTTCCACGCGAAGCTCGGACTCGACCTCACCGTGGCGCGCGCAGCGCAGAAGTTCTACGACGCGCTCAAAGGCCTCGATGATCCGGAGGCGAAGCGCAAGGCGATCGGCAAGACGTTCATCGACGTGTTCGCGGATGAGGCGCGCAAGTTCAGGCACTGCCGCTTCCTCGGACAGGGCACGATCTACCCCGACGTCATCGAAAGCTCGCACGCGGTGAAGGGTCCGTCGCAGACGATCAAGTCCCACCACAACGTCGGCGGACTTCCCCCCGACCTCAAGTTTGAGCTCGTGGAGCCGCTCCGCGACCTCTTCAAGGACGAGGTGCGCGCGGTCGGACGCGTCATGGGCATGGCCGACGAGCTCCTCGACCGCCAGCCGTTCCCGGGTCCGGGCCTGGGCGTGAGGATTCTCGGCGAGGTTACCGAGGAGAAGGTTAAGCTTCTCCAGCAGGCGGACCTCCGCGTGCAGGAGGAGGTGAGGAAGCTCCCCAACTACAAGTCGATCTGGCAGACGTTCGCGGTGCTCCTCCCAGTCAAGACCGTCGGCGTGATGGGCGACCAGAGGACGTACGAGTACACGTGCGCGATCCGCTCCGTGGACTCCATCGACGCGATGACTGCGGACTGGACGCGCCTTCCCTACGAGACGCTCGCTGTGATGTCCAACCGCATCATCAACGAGGTCAGGGGCATCAACCGCGTCGTCTACGACATTTCCTCGAAGCCTCCGGCAACGATCGAGTGGGAATGATGGAGCTCGGGGGGAATGAGATTCCGCGGCGGGAGCGCCGCGCGATATTGCGCCGCGCGTTCATCGACTCGGTGCCGGTGCTGATGGGCTACACGACGATGGGCTTCGTCGCCGGCGTGCTGCTGGCGGCGAAGGGCGAAGTCGTGCTCGCGCCGCTGTGGGCGTTTCTGTCGTCCGCCCTCTGGGTGACGGGCACGATGTCCATCGCCGGCGTCGGCGAGATAGCGCAGCGCGCCTCCTGGGCGGCCTTCGCGCTGATGACGCTGGCGGTGAACTTCCGCTACGCGTTCTACGGCTTCACGATGCTGACGCGCTGGAAGGATGTTCCGCTCGTGCGCAAGGCGTACCTCGTCCTTATGCTCACGGATGAGAACTACGCGCTCGAGGCGGCGTGTCCGCTTAAGGACCCGCGGCGCAACTTGTACTACTGCACGGCGCTTTCGGTTATGAACCACTCCTACTGGGTCGTGGGGCTTACCGTAGGCGCGATTGTGGTGTCCGTGCTTGGGCATGTCGTTGACCCTGACCGCCTCCGCGCCTGGACGAACGGCATGGAGTTCTCGATGGCGGCGCTATTTATTGTCATCTTAACCGACCAGATTCGTGCGCGTTTTGCGAAAAAATAGCAATTTTGTTTTATAGCAAAGTTTTTTGTCATTGTCCGTCAAAACGCGCATATACTCTAACAGTTAACTTGTTGCACCAGACCGAAGCGTCATCTTCAGCGCTTCGGTTTCGTGTATACAGAGGGGTTGGTAAAGTTGGTGCCGCTGTTGCGCAGGGAGGCGCGAAAATGGTAAAATGCGCGGCATGGAAAAGTACATTGCCTGCCTCGTTGCCGCAGTCGCGGCCATAGTTGCGTTCTCCGCGGACGATATAACGTCCGAGAAATACCCAGATGCCGACACCGTAATCGTCGACGACCGGATAGAGACCGTCTACCAGGCGGACGGAACATACGTCACCACGGACGAGGAATGGGTCAAGGCGCTCACCGAGAAGGGGCGCCGCGAGCTCTCGACCATCTCGCTCGACTACTCGCTCCGCTACGGGAAGGGCGAGATCGTCCTCGTCGAAATCATCGGCGCGGACGGCAATACCCGCGTCGTGGACTTCGCGAAGACGCTCAAGGAGGCGACGGACAACTCCGCCTCGTCGATGAACATCTACGATCCGCTCGACAAGACTCTCTCCTGCGCCGTTCCCGGACTCAAGGTCGGCGAGACGCGCCACGTCATCACGCGCCGCGAGGCGACGAAGAGCCGGGTGAAGGACCAGTGGGCGGACATAGAGCTCTTCGAGTCGACGGATCCGATCATCCGCGCGTCCGTGAAGATCGACGGACCCCTGTCGCGTCCGCTCAGGAACATCGCCGTGCGCCATCCGCTCGGCAACATGGAGTCCTCGGTCGTCACCAACGGGGATCGCGTCGTCTACACCTGGACGGCAAAGGACTCTGCGCAGATGTTCCCCGAGCCGTCGATGCCTCCGTTCTGGACGCAGGGACAGCACCTGCGCGTATCGACGGCGGAGAGCTGGCCGCAGCTGTCGAAGTGGTACTGGGAGCTTTGCCTCCCGCACCTCGAGAAGACGAACGCCGCGATGTCGAACAAGGTCGAGGAGATTCGCCGCTCCGCGAACGACGACCTCCTTAAGGCGATCTACAAGTTCGTCTCGCAGGAGGTGCGGTACATGGGCCTGACGATGGAGGACACCTCGCCGGGCTACGCTCCGCACGACGTGTCGCTCACCTTCGACAACCGATACGGAGTCTGCCGCGACAAGGCCGCGCTGCTCGTCGCGATGCTCAGGATCGCCGGATTCGAGGCGTACCCCGTCCTCATCAGCGCAGGCCGCGCGAAGATGGACGACGAGGTGCCGTCTCCGTTCTTCAACCACGCGATCGTCGCAGCGAAGGTGGATGGAGAATATGTGCTCATGGACCCGACTGACGAGTCGAGCCGCGACCTGCTTCCGTCGTACCTGAGCGACTGCTCGTACCTCGTGGCGACGCCGGAGGGCGATATGCTGCGCACTTCTCCCGTCGTCCCGCCCGAGAAGAACGCCGTTGTGGTGTCCGGAAAGGGACGCCTAGCGAAGGACGGATCTCTCCTCGTCGAGTATTCGTTTGCCTTCCGCGGACTCAACGACAACGCCTACCGTCGCCATCTCCTGTCGCTGAAGCCGGAAGAGAGGCGCGACTTCTTCGAAAAGGTCGCCACGGGTGTCGCGTCCGGCGCGGAGCTTCTCCGCTGCGAGATAAGCCCGAAGGACCTGCAGGACACCGCGTCCGAGCTGAAGGCGGAGATCCTCGTCAAGTTCCCGGAGGCGCTCTTGAAGGGCGAGACGCGCGACGAGATGTCAGTCCCGACGCTCTCCGCCGCGCTCGGCACGGCGAACTGGCTTCTCGAGGGACGCACCGCGCTCGAGCAGAGGAAGTATCCGCTGAAGCTTTCCTCCACGGCCTCCACCGAGGAGCGCCTCGAGATCGACCTCGGCGGGGCGGTAGGCGAGACGGTGTCGCTTCCGGCGGACGAGAAGATCGACGGAGGCTATTCGTTCTCGCGCACCTTCTCTCGCGACGGCGACGCGCTTGTCTTCTCGCGCCAGCTCTCGATCGGCGCGGTCGAGTTCTCGCCGGAGGAATATTTGGAGCTTCGCGAGAAGATTAAGCGCGTCGAGAAGGCGGAGCGCGCGAAGCCAGCCTTCGCGAAGAACCGCCTCGCGAACGCGAACGAGCGCATCGTCTCGCGCACGCTCACCTATGACCTGACGGACGGCTTCTCGTGGGTCTCCACCAACACCGTCGTGAAGGAGATACTTACGTACGACGGAAAGAAAAACGCCGCGGAGCTTAAGTTCTCGTACAACCCGACGTGGAAGAACGTCGAGCTCGTTTCGGCGTCCGTCTCGAACAGGAACGGACAGGTCGTGTTCGCGGGGGAGAAGGAGACGAACGTACTCGACGCGGACTGGGTCGCCTCCGCCCCGCGCTACCCCGCGTCGAAGGAACTCGTCGTGAATCTCCCGTCCGTCGAAGTCGGGAGCTTTGTCTCCTACACAGTCGTCACGACCGTGAAGGGCTCGCCGATGCCGTTCTACGCGACGTTCTACTTCGACACGTTCACTCCGACGGACTTCCTCTCGGTGCGCATCGGCGACTGGAAGCGCGAGGTGGTGAAACCGAAGTTGCTTGCGGACGAGCCGATGCTTCCGCCGGGCCAGCTATGGCGCGACCACCGCACCGAATCGCGCGGAGACTTCAAGTCCGCCGCCGAGCGGTACCGCGCGCTCGACCCGGAGCCGCTCGACCCGTCCGAGATACTCGCCGAGGACTTCACCTCTCCGTCGACGAAGGAAAAGCCCTCGGACCTCCTGCGCATCCGCGACTGGATGGCGCGGCACATCCGCCGCGTCGGCCCCGCGTTCGGCGAGATTCGGCTCGAGGACCACGTCGTCGATCCTAAGACAGTCCTGAAGGAGCGGTACGCGACGCGCGTCGGATACATCCGCACTCTCTGCGCTCTCCTCAAGGGCGCGGGCTACGACGCGGACATCGTCTTCGCGGGCGACACGGCGCAGATGGAGCCGGAGCTCGTCGTGCGTGACGTTTTCGACAGTCCGAACGTCGGGCGGTTCAAGTATGCGCTCTGCCGCGTCCGAGTGAGGACTGGCGGATTCCTCTGGTGGGGCGGAGAGACGACGACGTATTTCCTCGGTGCGGAGAACGAGTACACGCCGCTCGGCGCGACGGCTTTCAACGGCTCTCTGTTCCTTGATCCGCAGACGGGCGACTTTGGTGCCGTCGCGGTGCCGGATGTCGAACTCGGAGCAAAGGAAGAAGAGGAGCTGAACTTCACGGTGCGGGAGAACGGAGCGGTCGATCTCGACTACAACCTCGAGCGCTGGGGGTATGCCGCGGGGACTTCGCGGAAGCGCTATGCGGAGATGCTGCCGGAACTTCGCTCGCGGCACTTCCAGCAGCTCTTAGGCTCGATTGCGCAGGCTGCGAGCGCGACGCGCGAGCTTGAGACGGACACTGAGGGGTATCCGTTCTCGCTTTCGTTCTCCGCATTTGTTCCGGGCATGGCCGTTGTAGCAGGCGATGCCATCTCCTTGGACGTGCCGCAGCTTGCCGAGCGCCTTTTCGCGCTGACGGGGGCGGTGCGGGAGAATCCGGTCGGTTTCGCGGGTGAGGACACCGAGAAAACCACCACCTTCACGATTCGCTTTCCGGAGGGTTACACCGAGATCGAGCACGTCCCGGCGTCATTCTGCTTCGACTGGTACGCGGCGCAGGCGTGCTCGCGCGTAGAGGACGGCGCGGCGGTCGTGGAGGTCTGCGTCGTGCGCCACGCGCACAGCGCGGAATGGCATCCGTCCGACTATGCGGCGCTCTTCAGGGAGTGGAACCGCATCGCGGGCTCGCAGGCGAACTCGACGATCGTCGTCCGCCGCGCGAGCGCCTCCACGCGGGTGGACTAAGGCGGCTCCACGCGGGAAAAGAAAAACCACGCCCGGACCCTTTGCGGACCGGACGCGGCTTTTTCAGCGACTAAGAAAGATTTGTCTTAGGCTTCGGGCTTGGTCTTCTTGAGACCGAGGCCACGGCTGCCTTCCTTCCATTCCCCGCGCTTCTGGAGGAGGTCTACACGCTCGAAACGCTTCAGAACGTTGCGCTTAGAGGTGATCTTGCCGGAACCCTTAAGAGATGCATGCTGGCTCATTGTCTTCTTTTCCTTTCAATGGGCGAGAATTATATCATATTCTGGCCGCTATTGGCAACCCTCACGGGAGCATATGCTTGTACTCGTCCGCCGCCTTGATGCCGGAATTGGAGAGGATGTCCTTCATGAACTTGCTGATCTCCTCGGATTCGCCGCGGTTCTTGAGGGACTTCTCGACGTCCTTGACATCCGGAACCGGACGCTCTGCGGGCGCCTTGACGAGGATGTGGCTGGCCTTGACCGACTCCGGCTCCGCGGGCTTGTCGCCCTCAGCCGCGGCGGCTTCCTTCTTGTCCGTCACGAGGATGAGGTGGAAGCCGAACTGGGTCTTCACGACATCGGAAATCGTGCCGATGGGGAGCGAGAACGCCGCCTCGTCGAACTCCTTGACCATCTGTCCGTGGGTGAAGAAGCCGAGGTCTCCGCCCTTGGAGCCGGACGGGCAGTCGGACTTCTCCTTGGCGATCTCGGCGAACTTCTCGGCCTTCTCCGCGTCGGGGGTGGCGTCGAGCGTCTCCTTGATCTCCTTGATCTTCTGCTCCGCCTCTGCGGCCGCCTCGGGAATCTTGGCGTTTTCGGCCTTGATGTCGTCGACGATCTTCTGCGCCTCGGCCGCGTAGTCCTTTCCGCTCTTGGAGGAGATCTCGCCCTCGATCATCTTCTCGATGACGATCTGGCTCTCGAACTGCTTCGTGACGAATTCCTTGCCGAAGGGGAGCTTCTCGATGAACTCGTCGATCGTCTTGGGCGCGTCGGGGCGTCCGGCGAACTGCTTGAGCATCTTCTCTTCGAACGCCTTGAGGTCTCCGTCCTCAAGCTTGTAGCCGAGCTCCTTCGCCTTGGCGACGATGACGTTGTCCATGATGAACGCCTGGACGATCTGGTTTGCGATCATCTGCCTGTAGTAGGAGGCGCTCTGGGCCGGGATCTTGTCGCCCTGCTTCTTGACGATCTCGTCGACCTGGGCGTCGATCTCGCCGCGCGTGATCTTTGCGTCCCCGACGGAGATCATGACGTCGGCCGGATCCTTCTTCTCGTCGGCCGCCGGGGCTTCCGGAGCCTTTGCCTCCTCCGCCGCGGGCTCGGTCGTCGCCTTCTCCGGCTCGGTTGCCGCGTTTTCGCTCTTGTTGCATCCGGCGACCAGCGCCGCGGCGACCAGCGCCGTGCCAACTATGTGTAGCTTAGCCATCTTGTTTTCCTTCTTCATTGTTTGAAATCATCCTGAGCACGCTGCGCCGGATTTCCGGGGCAGAATCCAGGTGGAATGTATAGAATACACCAATTGCCCTTGCCGCGTCTACTAGAATCTGAATATTTTTTTCGGCGAGCGGTCGCCTCAGGCAGCGTGCGACTTCGGCCGAAACTGGCAGCGAACGCTCGCCACGGAGCGCAAAAGCGCCGGATTCCGCCTCCATTTCGGGGTACAGGCCCGAGAGGCGGAGCACTCCGAGCTCGAATGCGAGGAGGGCGCGCAGCAGCTCCGCCTGGCCGGCCTCGCGCCCGCACAGGGCGTCGAGCGCACCGCCGAGGAGCGCGTGCCACTGCGCGCAGTCCGGACCGTGCGGCGCGAGCGCGGAGCACTGCGCGCGCATGTACCCGGCGAGCGCGAGCGCCCTGAAGTCGTCCCTGAGGCCTTCGCGCATGTCGAGCGGGGTGCATTCCCTGAGCGCGTGGAGCTCGCCCCTGGCGCGGGCGTAGTACAGCACTTCGCACGTGTAGTTGAGGTCGTACTGTCCGAGGAAGGCGCTCTTCGGACGCACCGCTCCCTTCACATGGCAGGAGACGGGTCCGTCCGGCGTGAGCCAGCGCACGATGTGGCTCGTCGTCGACCAGGGGTGTATGGCGAGGCAGATGCCCTCCGTCTTGACGATTTCCCCTGCCACCCTACGAAATCTCCCCCATAAGCATGTGTCCGTCGGTGGAGCGGACCTTTGCCCGCGCGATGGACTTGCGCGCGGCATGGGAGTGGGGACATGAGCACCAGAAGTACTCCGAAGTCCATCCGGAGCAGGTCTTTTCGTCCTCTACGACGAATTCCACGGTTTTTCCGATGAAGCCCCTTGCCGCGGCGGACCTCTGCTTGTCGGCCATCGCGGCGAGTTCGCGCGCCCGCGCGCGCCTCTTCTCGTCCGGTATCACGTCCGGCATCGCGGCGGCGGCGGTTCCGGGGCGCTCGGAGAAGGGGAACACGTGCACGCGCTCGAAGCGCGCGCGTGAGATGAGACCCTGGGTCGACAGGAAGTCGAGATCTCCTTCGCCCGGGAAGCCGGTCATCATGTCGCAGCCGAGGGCTATGCCGGGGACGCGCTCGCGCGCGAGGTGGACGATCTCGCTTACGTCCTTCATCGAATACGGCCGAGACATGAGCGAGAGGATTCTGTTCGAGCCGGACTGGATCGGGATGTGGAGGAAACGGCAGGCGTTCTCCCTCTCCGCGATGACGTCGATGACTTCACGCGCGACGGGAGTGGGTTCGAGCGAGCCGAGGCGGATTCTGCACGCGCCCGCTCCGAGAGACGGCGGCGCGACGTCCGCAAGCGCCGCAAGAAGGTCAGGAAGGCGCTTCCCGTCCGAGGCGTAGAGCGCGAGGTTGCATCCGGTGACGACGATCTCCCTGTATCCGGCGTCCACGAACCTCTTAGCCTTGTCGACGACATCCTGGAAGGGCACGGAGACGGATTTGCCCCGGAATTTCGGGACTATGCAGAATGCGCACTTCCCGGCGCAGCCGTCCTGCACCTTGAGGTACGCGCGTGCGGTGCGCGTCGGGACCGGCGGCGGAACGCCGTCCGTGCGCTGCTTCAGCACGAAGGGCTTCGTCTTGTCCGCGAGGCATCCTGTGACGACAAGGCGCTTGAATGGATATTTCCGCTTTATGTGCTCGACGAGCCTTTCGCAGTCCCGCTGGGCGTGTCGCGTGACGGAGCATCCGCGCACGACTATCAAATCAGCGTCGGCATGTCCCTCCGTGCGAATCCATCCCCGCGCGGCGAACTCGGCCTCCTGGTCGAGCGCCTCCGCCCGGCTGAGCCTGCAGCCAAATGTCTCGAAGCATACCTTCATGGAAGAAATTATACCATAAATCAGGGACGGGATATCCCCGCTACAACGGCCTTGCGCGCGGTGGCGAAGGCGAGCGTGAGGTTGTAGCCGCCTGTCGGGCCGTCGATGTCCATGACCTCTCCCGCGAAGTAGAGCCCCGGCACGATCTTGGACTGCATGGTGTGCGGATCGATCTCCGAGACGTCGACTCCGCCGATGGTGACGATCGACTCCTTCAGCGGACGCGGGCGAGGATTCCGGCACACGACGACGTTCCTCTCGAACGCGACTTCCAGCGTCGGCGATTCGCGGTTCGATGTCCGCGCCTCGCGCAGGTAATGCTCGATGAATCTCTGGGCGTTGTAGACGGCGGCGCCGGAGAGCCCGAAGCGCTCGCAGTCGACCTCGCCGCGGTGCTCGAAGAGGACGCGTCCGCTGCCGTCGATCACCCTCGCGCTCCCGCCCTCGAATCGGCGTCCGGCGAGGCGCACCACGCGCGGGTCGGACGTCTCCACACCGATGAGCCCGGGGCGGAAGGGCGCCACGGAATGTCCGAGCGCCTGCGCGAAGCGCTGTCCGTCGCCTACCGATCCGGTCTTCGGATAGCTTGCGCCGCCTGTCGCGAGCAGCACGTTTTCTGCGTCCACGGAAAAGTTCTTCGTGACGACGCGCAGGCGCGCCGGTCCGCCGTCCGAGATGCGCTCCACCGCCGTCACCGGACAGTTCGTCGCGATCGGCACTTCTTCGTCGCGCAGCAGGTCACCGAACGCGTGCACGATTGTTGCGGCCTTTTCGTCCGCGGGGAAGACGCGTCCGTCGTTCATCATCTTCGTCCGGACTCCGAGCGACTGAAAGCCGCGGACGATGCGCCGCGGAGGGCATTCGCGAATCGCCTCGGCGACGAATTCCGCGCACTGCGCGGCGATCCCTCCGCGCGAGAGGTCGGAGAGGAACTGCTCCGGGGTGATGTCCTTCGCGAAGTTGCAGCGTCCGTTCGCCGTCATCAGGACCTTCGACCCGAGGCGCGCCTTTCTTTCGAAGACGAGGCACGGAACGCGGCGTTCCGACGCGACGGCGGCGGCGAACATTCCGGCGGCTCCGCCGCCGATTATTGCGAGCTTGAGTGGACGTGCTGCGTTTTGCATGGCTATCTAAGTGTGATCGTTGTCGGGATTGTGGCGAGAGTCCGCACTGCGAGCGGATCCGAGAAGTCCGATTCGTTTCCGCCGGCGTCGAATGCGGAGACGCGTACTAGGTAGTCCGCCCCGGGGCGGAGGCCTTTTCTGTCCACCGTCGGCGCTGTTGCGAAGAACGACGCGACGAGGTTCGTCGACGGGGGCACGCAGGCGCTTGTGTCCGTGAAGGCGAGGTAGTCTACATGGACGATTCGCTTGCTGTTCGCGCCCTGGGTGTTGAAGATTATCGGAGAGCGCGGCGGAACATCCGCGAGGGAGACGGTGTTAGTAGTGAAATCCAGCGAGAGGGGAAGCGAGGCGACTTCGTTCGTCGCGCCGTCAGCGGCTATGTATCCAATTCCGAAGACCTTGCCCTGCGAGTCGGTTGGAATTCTTGCGGACACGGCAAGCGACATGCCGGAGAAGTCCGCAAAGCCGGAGTGGACGAGATAACCCTTCGTGTCGTCCTTCGATATCTGTATTGTCCCGCTAGAGTTGGCGGGGAGCCTTATCAGCGACGAGCCTGCGAAGGCCGGGATGGAGTTCGTGAACTCGTCCGTTGCGTCGCGGGCGTTTCCGGTGTCGTTGCGGAAGTCCGAGAAGTCGTATTCCACCGAGGCGCCCTTGTCGTCTTTGCCGGGCTGGACCTCGAATATTTCGACGCGGTTCGAGACCGCGCCGTCCGGATTGTCCCAGCGAAGGGTGAATCTGTCTCGCTTGACCACCGGCGCGGCGAGTCCGTCTGGCGGGGCGATCAGCGGCACTCCCGCGATCTCGGCGGAGTAGAGATGCCAGTTGCCGGTCTGTCCGCTGCCCGTCAGGACGATTTCAAAGGACCTCGCGGCGTCGGATCCGTCGAATGCGAACGTCTGGAATTCCTTTTTGTCCTTCGCCGACACGTCTGCGGACTGTAGGCTTTCGCCAGCCGACGGGACGATTGCGAGATGCCTCGTCGGGGTTGTGCTGGAACAGGAAAGCTCAAGCCTGACGGAAGTGATGCGGAACGGAAAGACGGGCGATTTCACGAAAGAGCCGATCGTGTTGAAGTAGAAGTGCTCGCCGCCTGTCGAGGAGCGCTGCATCTTCTCGGAGTACACCCACCCCGTCGCGTTCGTCAGCGCCGCGTCGAACGTGACGTCGATGGTGGATGCGAATAGGAGCGATGGGATGAGCAGAGCCGCGAGCGCGACGAGGTGGAATGCAGTTTTCATGGCAGGCGGAAGTCGATGCCCTTTTCCTCGAAGTAGGCGTTGAACATCACCTTGGCGGGGATGTCGAGTCCGGACTTCAGTTCCAGGGTGTATCCGCCCATTTCGGCGAGGCGTGCGGACAAGAGCCGCTCGATGCCCTCGCGCAGGCTCTCCGTCGAGAGGAGGGCGAACCTTTCGCAGTCCGCCGCGAGCTGCGCGGCGTCCTCCCTGTCCGCGCGTCCGTCGTCCCCGAGCGAGCCGAAGGCGCGCTTCGCGAAAGTGGCGCGCTCCTTGGAGGTGCGCTGGAGGAAGTGGTCGATTGAGATGATCTTCGGGGCGGGGAGCGTGACGACGACCTTTTTCGCGTCCTTGTCCACGACGGGCGCCTCGGCCGCCGAGAGGTCGTAGCCCGCCTTTATCGTGTAGACCGTCTCTCGCAAGGAGTCGGACGAGATCGAGGAGTCGCTTCGGACGACCTTCCAGACGATCCTGCGCGAGGCGAGTTCCGCGATCGGCGAGTTTTCGGCGACGACGGACGATACGAACGACGCGGTCTGGTCGTCGCGCCATTTCAGAAAGACGAGGACGGAGCAGGCCGCCACTATGGCGGCCGCCAGAAGCGCCGCCGGCAGTCCGAAGAAGCGGTTTAGTATTTTACGCATGACGCAAGCGTAGCCAGCAGCAGCACGACAGCCGCCGACAGCACAATGATTGTGGTTTTCACGGATTTCGACATAGTCGCGTATTATACCAAAAGTTTGTGGCGTACACGCGCGCGCACGCGAAAAAACAAAATGGTATAATATTGTCCCCGAGGCGGCGACTGACGTCAAGCCGGAGTTTAGACAACCTTTCAACCTTTCGATTTTTCAACCTTTGAAGAACTACATAACAGTCACGGACCTGCATGTCCGCTACGGCTCGTTCGAAGCCGTGAAGGGCGTTTCGTTTTCGCTTGGGGAGGGCGAGATCCTCGGCATAGTCGGCGAGTCGGGGTCGGGGAAATCGACTATAGCGAAGACGTTGATAGGGCTGGAGAAGCCATCGGCGGGGAAAATCGAGTTTGATTTCAATGACGATGGCGAGGACATGAGTGACGAGAGGGGCGCTAATAATTCCATCCAGATGATCTTCCAGGACGCCGTCGGGTCGCTCAACCCCAGGATGACGGTGCGGCAGACGCTTGAGGAGGTGCTGAGGCACGGGAGCAAAAGTTCAAAAGTTCAAGACTCCCCCGAGCGTCTCCTCTCGCTCGTGGGGCTGTCGAACGCAGTGCTGGACCAGTATCCGAGGGAGATGTCGGGCGGGCAGTGCCAGCGCGTCTCCGTTGCGCGTGCGCTCGCGTGCCGTCCGAAGGTCCTCATCGCGGACGAGCCGGTGTCGGCGCTCGACGTCTCGGTCCAGGCGCGCGTTCTCAACCTCCTTCGCGACCTGCGGCGTGACCTGGGGCTTTCTATCCTCCTCATCGCGCACGACCTCGCCGTGGTGAAGAACGTGTGTGACAGGGTCTGCGTGATGGAGAAGGGGCTTTTCGTCGATGTCGGGAATACTGAGGACGTCTTTGCTTCGCCCGGGAGCGAATACACCAGAAGGCTACTTTCGGTCATTCCCAAAATACCCACATTTTTGGTATAATTTCTCCAAATGGCCGAAAGTATACAGATCGTCGCCTATACGGGCGGCGAATTGCGCGCACTATCCGAGGGTGTTGCCCCCGGGGAGGCTGTGCTTGCATTGCCCTTGTCGCGTCTCGTAGTCAAGATGGTCCGCGTGGCGGAAGGCGAGGATCCTGTTGCCGTGGCGACGCCCGTCCTCGCGGCGCTGTCGCCTTTCCCCGACGAGCCGCTGACCGTTTCCTGCGAGACTGTGAGCGAGACCGAGAAGGGACGCGTCGTCCTTGCGGCGGCGCTTCCCGAGAGCGCTGCGGACGACATAGCGGACGCGCTGGACGCCGCGAAGGTGAATGTCACGCGCGTGGACGCGCTCGCGCTCGGCGAGCTGCGCGCGCTGTGGGGTCAGCTTGGAGACGCGGCTTCCAGCCGCGTCAGGGACTGCGATGATTCTTCTGCGACGCGGCAGGATGCCGCGTCTCCAAATGGGTATGGAACGAGGAAGCTCGTTCTCCTGAAGAACGTCGACTGCATATCGCTCTTTGTCCTCGACGACGACGTGCCGTCCGCGGTCCGCGCCATCACGTCCGCAGGCGACCTCCGCCGCGAGGTGATGCTTTCGCTTCTCGAGGCGGAGGATTTCGCCGGCGGGAAGCCGCTTTCGGAGATCGTTGTTTCCGGCGATGTCGACGCCACGGGACTTGAGGCGTTCGCGCCGGTGAGGCGTATAGAGGGCGCAGGCGAGGAGGCCGTCTTCGCCGGCATCGAGGCGCGCAGCGCCGATCCCGCGGCGCTCGACGTGCTGCCCGACAGCTGGCGCGAGGTCCTGGAGGAGACGCGCTTCAAGGCGAAGCTCAAGAAGTTTCTCGCCATTGCGGGCGGAATCTGGGCGCTCGTGATGCTCGTCCTGTTCGGCGTCCCGGTCGTTTTCGGGCTGCTTACCGACCACCAGCGCACGCTGAGCCGCGAGCACTCGCGCCAGTACAAGGCGGTGCTCGCGACGAAGGAGAAGGTGAACCTCGTGAGGAAGTACTCCGACCACTCCCGCGGCGCGCTCGAGATAATGAAGGCGGTGTCGGATACGCTTCCGATGCCGGAGGACGCCGATTCGTCGTGCATAGAGCTCAACTCGTGGAACTTCAAGCGCGAGGAGGGCGTGAGGTTCTCCGGCGAGGCCGATACGGCCGCGCTCGTCTACCAGTTCAAGGACGCGCTCATCGACAGCGGGATATTCGCCGAGGTCAACCTGCAGGGACCGTCGGCGGGCAAGGGCAACAGGCAGCGCTTCGACATCGACTGCCGGTTCCAGGCGGAGGAAGAGGAATGAACAACATGTCCCTTAGGGAAAAGGCGGTCCTCGCCGTGATCGGCACGATCCTGCTGTACGGCCTCGCGGTCGTCCTGTGGTTCACGAGCCAGGAGGCGGCGTGGAAGAAGGCCTCGCGCACGTACAAGGGCGCGCGCGACGCGTACGAGAAGGAGTGCCGCCTCATCGGCGAGCGTCAGAAGTGGAACGACGCCTACGAGGACGAGAAGTCGCAGATGCCGACGTTCGCGTTCGGTAAGACGACGGATACGACATGGCTCCAGAAGATGGACGAGCTCGCCGAGAAGCACCACATCTTCATCTCGCAGCGCCAGGGCGGCGCGGAGGTGGAGAAGGGCGACGTCCTGGAGCTTCCGATCGAGGTGAGGAACTGGGAGGGCGCGCTCGAGTCGCTCGTCAGGTTCCTGCACGAGCTCGAGAACACGACGGAGGGAATGTTCGACGTCGGCAACATCAATTTCAAGCCCAGCTCCAAGAAGGGCTATCTCAGGGGGTCGTTCACGCTGACCTGCGCCTACATGAGGGAGGACTGACAATATGAAGAAGAACATAATCGCATTCTGCATCTCGCTCGTCGCGTTTTTCATCGCGCTCGACGCGTCCTCGCAGGGGCTCATTCGCCGCAACACCACAGGACTCCCCGCCCGCGCGGGCACGACTCCCGCCGCGGCCGCGACCGCGTCTGCGGCCGGCTCGGACGCCGACGATCCGAACAAGGAGCCGCCGGCGCTCAACTGGGACGCCGCGCCGGTCGACATCGTGTTCCAGGCCTACGGCGAGCAGGTCGACAAGACGATCCTGCGCGACCCCTCCGTGCCCAACGCGACGATCACGCTCAAGTCGCGCGAAGGCCAGAAGCTCACGAAGGAGGAGTACCTCGAGGCGATCGAGGTCGTGCTCGAGATGAACGGAATCCACCTCGAGCCGTACGGCGAGAAGTTCATGCGCGCAGTGCCGCGCGGAAAGGCCCGCAAGGAGGGCATCCCGCTCTACATGGACATTGCGGACGTTCCCGAGGATGCGAAGGACGGCAGGGTGATTTCGGTGATGATTCCGTTCAAGTCGATCGCGACGGACGAGGCGCAGAAGGCACTCGAGGGCTTCAAGTCCGACACGGGCGTGCTGAACGTCTTCGAGCGCACGAACGCGATTCTCGTCACCGACACGTGGCAGAACATCAAGACGATGGACGAGCTCGCGAAGTCGATCGACATCTCGTCGCCGGTCCTCGAGCAGGTGTTCGTCTACCAGGTCGAGAACGCCTCGGCGGGCGACATCAAGACCGCCCTCGAGTCGATTGTCCAGGAGTCGCAGAAGGAACAGGAGAAGAACGGCAAGGGCGTGCAGAACAACGCCGCGAACAGCCCGACGCGTCCCACAATAGGCAGCGGAAGGCTCCTCGGCCCCAACCGCAACGCCCAGCCCGAGGCGCCGAAGCCCGTGGAGTCCGTCGTTACGGCGATGTCCGACGCCGACCGCGGCATGATCCGCGGCAAGGTGCTCATCCTCTCCGACGAGCGCTCCAACAAGCTCGTCATCATCACCTCGAAGTCCAACTACGACTTCTTCGAGAAGATCATCAAGCAGCTCGACGTCGAGACGACGCCTGACACGGTGGTCAAGGTCTACCGTCTCAAGTACGCCGAGGCGGAGGAGGTCTCGGACATGATCAACGACCTCATCGGCAACGCACCGTCGTCGAAGAGCAACTCCAAGAACAACCAGAACGCCGCGGCGCGCGGACAGGGCGGCACGACGCGCGTCTCCAATCCGACCGGCTCGCAGGGCGCGAACGCGGCGTCCGCCGCGCGCAAGAGCGCGAACCAGCGCACGGGCGACGCGAAGCCAGGCGAGCTTTCGAAGGAGAACACGACGGTTCTCGCCGACAAGCGAATCAACGGACTCGTCGTAATGACGAACAAGGAGCTCGTTCCCGTCGTCGAAAGCATCATCGAGGCGATGGACGTCAAGCTCAGCCAGGTCCTCATCGAGACCGTCATCATCGAAGTCACACTCGGCGACGACCTGCAGACCGGCATCGACTGGGTGCAGAGGGGAAGGCAGAGGGTGTTCAACCAGGTCGGAACGGGGACTTTCTCCCAGAGGCTTACGGGATACTCGCAGTCTTCGACCAAGACGAGCGAGGATGCACCTATGAACGGATCAATCGCTGGAAGCGACGGTATGTGGTGGAATCCCGTGTATGAGATCGTCGAGAACACGATGCCGGTCAAGTCGCTCGTGCGCGACGGATTTGTGAACAACGGAAGCTATGGGCTCGGCGGGGGCGGCGGAACGGCGTCCGCGCTGCTTGGTTCCGTCATGAACGTCGGAACGAATGCGACGGCTGCATATTTCGGCGCGGCGAACCCGATCGGCAGCGGACTCAACTACATCCTAAAGTCCGACAAGCTAAACCTTTCCGCGATCATCCAGGCGTCGAAGTCCGACTCGCGTGCGAAGTACATCGCATCGCCGATCGTGATGACGGTCGACAACAAGGAGGCCACGATCGAGGCGACGCAGTCGCGCAAGTTCTACAGCGGTTCTACGTCGACTTCGTCATACGGCAGCAACCCGACGGTCACGTACAACTATTCCGACAAAGACATCGGCATCAAGATCAAGGTTACACCGAAGATCAATCCGAACGGCACCGTTATGCTCGAGATCGAGGAGGAGTACTCCCAGCTTGGCGCCGGTCAGGACGTTCTCGTCAGCGGTTCCAACGGAACGCCGAACCACGAGACGATTGACACGTCGCTTACGCGCAAGATGTCGGCGGACATCCTGCTTGAGAACATGCAGTCCGTGGTGCTCGGCGGTCTCACCGAGACCTATACGTCGTCTTCCGAGACCGGCATTCCGATCCTCAAGGACATCCCGTGGATCGGCAAGTGGCTGTTCGGGTCCGTCTCGCAGCACGAGGACCGCAAGGAGCTTCTCGTGTTCATGACGCCGTATGTTCTCGACGAGGGCGATGCCGCGCAGGCAGAGGCGCTCCGCCGCAAGAAGGCTCTCAGCGACACGCGTCCGTGGGATGACCACGGCTGGTCCGCATCGCCGCTTGCCGACCCGGTCAGCAAGAGCGAGCAGATGCGCCGTCTGAAGGACGAGTGGAAGAAGCAGGACGAGGAGCGCAAGACGAAACTCGCCATTGAGGACGAGAAGGTCAAGCGTGCGAAGACACTTGAGGCGATGGACAAGGCCGAGCGCGACCACTGGCTCGAGATGCACAAGGACGAGCTCGACGAGGAAGGCCGGAAAGAGGAGCTGAAGGAGCTCAAGGAGAAGATGAAGTCGAAGGACGACGAAACGCAGGAAGCGCTGCACAAGCTCGCGGCCGAGATCCGCGAGAGGAAGCTCGTCGCCGCCGAGGCCGAAATCAAGGAGGCTAACGAAGCCGCGCAGTCCGAGAACGAAAACGCGAAGCTCCTCGCCGAGAAGGCGGCGAAGGAGGAGGCAAAGGAGACTGTGGAGGAGAAGTGAGGTCGAGAGGGACGAGAGGGACATGAGAGACGAGAGAGTTAGAGACATTGGAGACGTTAGAGACGCGGGGCTTTCGCCTCGCGTCCCTCATGCCCCTCACGTCGCAAAAAGAAAGGTGATCTGACATGAATGCGAAGGTTGTTGCCATAGTCGCGATATGCATCGCGGTAGTCGCGGGAGGGGTGTCGGGAGTGATCATCTCCATGCAGCGCTCGGCCGCGGAACGCGCGGCAGCGGAGCGCGCGGCGAGCGAGGAGACTATCGCGACGAAGCGCGCGCGCGAGGCGGAGACCGAACGCGCAACCGCCGCCGCGAAGGCCCGCGAGGAGGAGGCGAAGGCGCAGCGCGAGAAGACCGCGCTAGCCGCCGCCGAGGAGGCGAACGAGAAGCTTAGGCTCGAGAACGAGAACCTCGCCGAGAAGAAGGCCATCGCCGCAGAGGAGCGCGCGAAGGCAGCCGCCGAGGCGCAGAAGGCCGCGGACCTAAAGGCGGCGAAGGAACTCGAAAACAAGACGGCGAAGGAGAACGCGGACGCCGAGCGCGCGAAGGCCCAGGCGGCGGCGGACGAGCTCGCGCGCGCCGAGGCGACGAAGGCGATACGCGAGGCGGAGACGCTCAAGCTGAAGGTCTCGATGGCGGAGCTGGAGGCGGCGAAGCAGCAGTATGCCGAGCTCAACGCCGAGCTCATCGAATACCAGAAGGAGCTCGACGAGCGCGAGCGCGCGCTGAGGCCCGAGAAGACCATCGCGGACCTCGCGTGGCTTCCCGACGAGGATACCGAGGTGGACGAAAACGGCAGGGCGCGTCCGAGGAAGAAGGAGCCGAAGCTCGCCGAGAACGACCCCTCGCTCCCGCGCGAGACGCGCGAGCTCGCGAAGGCAGAGCGCCTGCGCGGCAGCGCGGACTCGCTCCTCGCGAAGGACGCGCGCGAACGTGTCGTCTCGCCGATCGAGAGGCTTTATGTCGCCGCCATGAAGGAAGGCCGCGCCGTTGACGCCGCCTATTACCGCGCAGCCCTCAAGTCAATGTACCCCGACTGGGAATACAAGGGGGAATAGCGCGGAAGGCCGCCGGCTGTCGATTGTCGAATGTCAAAATATAAGAAGAGTCAATAATCATGAGTCTATCAGTAGGAATCGTCGGACTTCCCAATGTCGGCAAGTCCACTTTGTTCAACGCGCTCACCAAGCGCCAGCAGGCCGCGGCGGAGAACTATCCGTTCTGCACCATCGAGCCCAACTCCGCCATCGTCGAAGTGGCGGACCCCCGTCTCGATGAGCTCGCGAAGATCGTCAACCCGCAGCAGATCATCCGTGCGACGGTGGAGTTCACCGACATCGCCGGACTCGTCAAGGGCGCGTCGAAGGGCGAGGGGCTCGGCAACAAGTTCCTCGCGAACATTCGCGAGTGCGACGCGATCCTCCACGTCGTCAGGTGCTTCGAGAACGACGACATCATCCACGTCCAGGAAGGCGGAAACAAGTCCGCGCCGATAGACCCCGTCGGCGACGCGGAGGTAATCGAGACCGAGCTTGTTCTGGCGGACATGGAGCAGCTCCAGAAGCGCTACGACCGCATCAAAAAGGAGGCTCAGGCCAAGCCTGCGCTCCGTCCCGAGGCGGAGGCGTGCGCCGCGCTACTCAAGCACCTCGAGGAGGGGAAGAGCGTCCGCTCGTTCCCGCGCAAGGAGACGGATGCGATTGAGGGCGTCATCAGGGAGCTTCACTTCCTCACCGACAAGAAGGTCATCTACTGCGCGAACGTCGCGGACGACAACGTGACGGGCGAGGGGAACCCGCACGTCGACGCGCTCAAGGCCTATGCCGCGAAGGAAGGCGCCGAGTGCGTCGTCGTCTGCGCGCAGATGGAGGCGGACCTCGCGGGGCTCTCCGACGCCGAGGCGAAGGAGTTCCTCGACAGCTACGGACTTACCGAGTCGTCCCTCGACCGCACGATTAAGCTCGCCTACCACACGCTCGGCCTCGCGAGCTTCCTTACGGCCGGGCCGAAGGAAGTCCGCGCGTGGACCTTCCGCCGTGGCTGGAAGGCTCCGAAGTGCGCCGGCGTTATCCACACCGACTTCGAGAAGGGCTTCATCCGCGCCCAGGTCGTCTCTTACGACGACTACATCAAGTACGGCGGCGAGAAGGGCGCGCGCGAGGCGGGCGCACTCCGTCCCGAGGGCAAGGAATACGAGATGCAGGACGGCGACGTAGTCGAGTTCATGTTCAACTAGCGCGCCGTGCCTTCGTTCATTCGTGGAAATCGCCGTCCGCCGGCGCAGGCCCGGGCGGCGCGGATGAAAGGTCCGCGATCGCCTCGACGATGCGTTCGACCGCCGCGTCGTCCGACACGAGCGGCGGCATCGCGTAGATGAAGTTCGCGAACGGCCTGAGCCAGACTCCGTGCTTTCTGATAACGCGCGAGATGTCCTCCTGCTTCGGCAGCCTCTCGACTTCCACCACTCCTGCCGCTCCGAGAACCCGAACGTCGCGCACGTTCGGAAGGGCGAGCAGCGGGGACAGTCCCTCCCGGAACAGGCTTTCGATTTTCGCGACTTTCGACTGGTAGTCGGAATGCTCGAAGAGGTCCAGCGACGCGCACGCTGCAGCGCACGCGAGTGGATTCGCCATGTACGTCGGGCCATGCATGAAGGCCGACGGCCTTCCGTTCGAAATCGTGTCCGCCACCTTCGCGCTCGCAAGCGTCGCGGCGAGCGTCATGTGTCCGCCGGTGAGCGCCTTGCCGACCGTCATAATATCCGGCTTGATCCCCGCGCGCGAGTGCGCCCACAGTGGACCCGTGCGGTGGAAGCCTGCGGCGATCTCGTCGAAGATCAGCAGAGTCCCGTGCTCGTCGCACAGGCGGCGCATCTCGCGCAGATACTGCGGATGGTAGAAGTTCATCGCATTCGCCGCCTGGAAGACCGGTTCGCAGACGACCGCGGCGATTTCGCCGCGGTGCTCCTCGAGGACGCGCTCCAGCGACTGCACGTCGGCGGCATTCCATTCGCCGTCGATCGTAATGCCCGGCTTCTCGGCGAAGAAGTGTTTCGTCATTATGCCCTTGAAGAGCGTGTGCATTCCGTCCGGATCTGAAATCGCCATGCAGAGCGAGGTGTCGCCGTGGTATCCGCCTTTCAGCGCGACGAGCCTGTTGCGTTCGGGATGGCCGAGGGCGTTCTGATACTGCACTGCCATCTTCGCGGCGACCTCGACGGAGATCGAGCCCGAGTCCGCGAAGAAGACGCGGTCGAGCCCCGCGGGCGCAAACTTCGCAAGTTTCTCGGCGAGCTCGATCGCCGGATCGTGGGTGAAGCCTCCGAACATGACGTGGCACATGCGCTCGGACTGTCTGCGTATCGCCTCTACGATGGCGGGGTGGTTGTGTCCGTGCGCGACGCACCACCAGCTCGAGACGGCGTCCACGAGTCTGGAGCCGTCCGCGAGCTCTATCTCGACGCCAGAGGCGGACTTTGCGTGCAGGACAGGCGGAGGGTTGCCGAGGGAGGCGTACGGATGCCAGATGTGCGTGCGGTCGTATTCGAGCGGCGTCATGAGAAGATCTCCGAGAAGTCGATGTCGGGGTAGGGTCCGTCCATGTCGAACTTCGGCACCCTGACCACTGTCTGCGGGAATCCCCACTTCGCGAGGTAGCGGAGCGTCGTCCGCGCCGTGTCGCGATCTATCGTGGGGTCTGCGCTGTCGCACCAGTTGTGGACGACACCAGCAACTTTCATGCGGCGAGATTTCGCGGCCTCGAGGGAGAGGAGCGTGTGGTTTACGGAGCCGAGCCTTCCGCTTGTGACGAGGACGAGAGGCCAGCCCTCCGCGGCGGCGAGGTCGACGGAGAGCATGCTGCCGGTGAGCGGCACGTCGAGTCCGCCGGCCGACTCGACCAGCACGATTTCGTGCCTTTCGGCGCACTGCCTCACGGCGCGCGCTATTGCGTCCGCGTCTACTGCGCGTCCCTCGAGTGACGCCGCGAGGAGTGGAGAGGAGGGAAACTTGAAGATCTGCGGCGCGGTGAGGCGTCGCGAGTCCTCCTCGTACCGCACTCCGCCCTGTATGCGGCGGTGCATCTCGGGGTCTTCGGAGAATCCGTCGTTGCCCGTCTGCACCATCTTAACCGTTATGACGTCGTGCCCGCGCTCCGCGAGGCAGCGCGCCATCAGTCCCGTCACGGCTGTCTTGCCGACGCCCGTGTCTATGCCTGAAACGAAATACGCCTTGCCCATTTCTGTGTCTTCTTTCCGTTGGCGAATATTATACCAAATGCTCCCCCGTAATGGATTGGTCGGTTGCGCGGTTACGGCACTCCGCCTAGCCCATGATCACCTCGCGAGCTACCCTATGCCCACCTCGCGAGGTACCCTATGCCCACCTCGTGAGGTACCCTATGCCCACCTCGCGAGCTGCCAGCTACCTTTGGGAATATTGCGGGACTGTCCCCACTAGATCGCGGGACTGTCCCCAGTAGATCCGGGTCTGTCCCCAGTAGATCCGGGACTGTCCCCACTATATCCGGGACTGTCCCCACTATATCCGGGACTGTCCCCACTAGATTCCCTGGTAGATTCCGTGCCCAAAGTGGCGGGTTTTTGATATAATTTCCTCCGTAAAGACAACATAAGGGGACAATTAGATGAAATCTGGCAACCGATTCGCCCCAGCTGGACGTGCAAATAGGTAAAATAATGAAATGGCTGATGGCAATTGCAGCGGTGGTGGTCGCGATGGTCGCGCGGGCTGAGATGGCAGATGACGCTGAAAACGATCATGCGTCCGAGCCGCAGAAGAAAGCGGAGGCAGTGAAGGACATCGTCGCCGCGCCTGGGGCGGACGCGACGATTCGTCCCGGCGACTCGAAGGACGCAGTAGCCGCGGCGCTCTCGAAGCTCGGACCAGGCAACGTCCTCACCATCGCTGCAGGAGACTACTCCAACATCTTCGGACTTGAACTGAATGCCGGCGGCACGAAGTCGAAGCCCATCGTTATACGCGGCGAGGTGAAGGACGGGAAGCGTCCGGTCCTGACCGGAACCTGGCGGCGCGAGAAGCCCGCGAAGGGTCCGGTGTTTCTCACGCTCAAGCCCGGCGCGAGCTATGTGACGATCGAGAACCTCGAGCTCAGGAACTTCAGGTCCGCGCTTGTCGCCAACGGACCCAACCACGGCGTCAAGGTTACGAAGGTAGATCTGAGCTACTGCCGCGACGGATACGTCCTCGACGGCGGAATGGTCGACGGACTTCCCGACAGCGGATCGTCCGGATTCGAGATGGCCGACTGCAGAATACTCTTCCACACGAAGAAGGGGGTGCGGACCTCCAACGGATTCCATCACGCGAAGTTCGTGCGTTGCATCGCGGACGGCGGCGGAAAGGACTACGCGAACATCGAGCCGCGCGACATCTTCTCCGTCGGCTTCCAGCTCATGGGCAGCTACCGCAGCAAGGGCGGGCGCAAGGCAGACCATCACATCGTGTTCATCGACTGCGAGGCGAACAACAACTACTACGACCCCGCGCCGAAGCGCTATTGGAACGCGGACGGATTCTGCACCGAGGCCGCGACGGAGGACGTCAGCTTCATCAGGTGCAGGGCGTCCGGAAACACGGACGGCGGATGGGACGTCAAGACGGTGCGTCCGAAGTTCATTGAGTGCATTGGCGTCGGCAACAAGCGCAACTTCCGCGTCTGGACGACAAAGGGCGAGGTTGCGCTCTTTGAGAAGTGCATTAGCCAGGACAGCTGGAACGTCGGACGGAGCGGACACCAGTGCGGATTCTGGGCGCTCGGCGGTGGAGAGGTCGACTACATTGGCTGCACGTCGAAGGGCGACGACGTTCCGTTCAGCGTCGAGGCGCACGGCGAGGAAGGCGATCCGCCGCCAGAAACGCTGATGAAGATCCGCAACTGTAAGGTCGAGCCGAAGGGTGAACGCATCTACGGACGCATGGACGGAAACATCACCGTCGACACCGACGGCTCTGTCGCTAAGCCGAAATGACGCGACCAAGAAAAGATGAAGACAAGTCGGTTAATTTCCACATTAACTAAAGGGGATTTCTTCAGGGACAGTCCCTCAGATTTCACTGATTTCTTCGGGGACAGTCCCTCCCAAATCCCCCTGGGAGGGCCGAGCTCCGTCTTGGCCGCAGAATTCACTCGGGGACAGTCCCCCTCATAACCAGGGACAGTCCCCCACATAACAAGGGAAATCTCGGGGACAGTCCCTCTGAAAACCCCAAACTGACGGAATTTCATGTTGACGAATTTTCGTGAATTTTGACCCTGCGCAGGGGAGCCGAATCGGCCACATGCGTTTCGCCCAGTGTTTTCAGGCCTTTCGTCGAGGTCGGACGATCCCGCCATGCGGTTTTCGAAAAGCTTAACTGACAAAATTATCAGTGAA
>Ga0129306_1001254_pt1 | contig 30320 bp, 30 predicted proteins | sample P827metagenome_FD_94438 | JGI IMG/M metagenome (GOLD analysis project Ga0129306, IMG submission 94438) | Capybara group fecal microbial communities from Wisconsin, USA - P827 metagenome | ecosystem: Host-associated > Mammals > Digestive system > Large intestine > Fecal | place: USA: Wisconsin...
ATTGTGGCAATGGGAAAGATTTGGGAATATTATGATAAATAAAGACTCTGAACGCATTCCTCTTTCCGTGGATGAACGATCCAAGCTCTCCAAAATATACGATTATTATGGTGCTTCTGGTGTTATTGATAAGGTGGATAACTATTTATTTGATAAGCCATTACTTTTGATTGGCGAAGATGGAGCCAATCTTCTTAATCGAAGTACTCCAATTGCATTTATAGCAACTGGTAGATATTGGGTAAATAATCATGCCCATGTTTTAGATGCTCCAAAGGGAATATTATTACAATACATAGCATTTTATATCAATTCTATATCACTTGCAAAATACGTAACTGGAACAGCACAACCTAAAATGAATCAAGCTAAAATGAATTCGATTCTTGTGGCTGTTCCGCCGTTACATGAACAAGAACGAATAGTAAACAAATTAGATTGCTTAATTCCATATTGTGATAGATTATAAGACTAAGCGTATGCTTATAAACATTTTTTGAAGCATACGCTTGTTTACTTACCAGTCAATTATCCTATCCACAATTTCACGCTGCTCAGTAGCAGTTTTTCTTAAATAGATTCGAGTAGTTTCAATACTTTCGTGTCCCATAAGATCAGCAAGGAAAGCAATATCATTGCATCTTTCAAGAAAGCTTTTGGCAAAGCGATGACGGAATGAGTGTGGATATACAACAGCTTTATCTATACCATACTTTTCTGCAAATTTCTTAAGCTGACCAGAAATTCCACGTGTAGTGATTCGTTCTCCATACTTATTCAAAAAAAGAAAACCACTTTCCCGATTGTTTTCTTCCAACCAGGTAAGAGCTTCCTTCTGTAATGACTTAGGTATATATATACGCCGAAGCTTCCCACCTTTTGCATATAAATCAAAATATCCTGCTTTTACATGTTCAACTTTAAATTGTATTAGTTCACTAACCCTTGCTCCTGTAGCAGCGAGAAATCGAATCACAAAATACCATGACATTTCATTATCCTTTTTTAACCGTTTTTTGAAGTATTTATAATCGGCTTCACTGATAACGTTTTCAAGAAATGGTTTTTGCTGAACCTTTACAAAGGATAGTTTCCATTGCTCCTTTCCGAGACTCTCCAATAAGCAATTAATACCTCTAAGTCTCAAATTTACTGTCTTGGGGTTGAAGTTTTCAATCAACCAAACCTTGTAATCACGAAGATTCTTTTTCGTGATTTTGTCATCATATCTCTTTTGGTATTGCTTTGCAGCAAAGAGGTATGAATCTTGTGTGTTTTCCGAAAGGTTTGTACCCTTCAGATATTTTTTAAATTCGTCAATCATCTCGAAAGACCTCCTTTCGAGATGAGGTTATAACATTCGTTATGATAATGCATTCATCGCTGTAAAAGAATCAGATATTTTTTTAACAATGCGAAATTGTTCGTCATGCGGTGGCAAAGGAAATAATAAATCAGATATTACACAAGGCTTAAGTTCAGTTTGATTTGTTGATCCCTCGCCCTGTTTCTCAAGGTATGGCTGAAAATATTTTAAAAAGTAATATACATACATTGTCGAGATATGTTTATTATTGCGGAGAATCGTCACATGAGAGTCTGGTACTATCTCTCCTGTCCCAATACGATCTGTATCATGAAATATACCTATTCTACCGAGCGTTCCGTTTCCTGTTGAATTTACAATAATGTCTTCGTCACGCATATACTCATCGGTAGGATATTTATCAAAGGCTTTATCAGATAAGAATTTTGCCAGAGTCATATCTATACCACCAGATTTCACATTACATTTTTGCGCAAAAACGTAGGCTTTACCATAATCCGCGTATTGAGGTGATTTGCCACGTTTTATCTCTTTAATAGCAATATCTCCAATTCGACACCAAGCCCATGAATCAGGTATTTTAAACGGTATTTCATCGTCTATACATCGCTCCATATCGTCCAACTTCTCATAATGAGAACTTTACAAAGCAGATATATTTTTTGTTACGGTCTGCAAAGCAGTTATTATTCTTAATTGTTCTTCATATGGTGGAATTGGAACAAGCATTGTTAGAACATGATCTAATTTTAGATTAGATTGGGCTGAACCACCACTTCTATGTGATACTGTATAATGAAAATATTCCGAATTGATGGCATAGTAAAGCCATTCAACAATATCCATATGGTATGTAGTCATTTTTAATACACGTTGATTAAGTAGTGCCGGAATACCTAAATCGTATATTGCTGTCTTTCCAAGAGGTTCAGTATTTTCTGATTGAGATGATAAACACATTAATAGATCTCTATCATGTATTTGAGATTCTAACATTTTTTTAGTTGGTGACTCTATATAGTTTGTTTTGTTATTAATCTTTACATGCAGAGTCATCAGATTATTGCTTTTTATAACGGGGACGCCTTTATCTTGTTTGCTGTAATCTGACTTACTATAAGCATATCCATTCTGATATGACACAATCTCTCCAAGTCTAACCCATGCCCAATTATCAGGTATTTCGAATGGTATTTCATCATCAATACACTGTTCCGTTCCATCTATCTTTTCATAATGAGAATTATCCCTACGATAAATGATGGACTCATGTTTGTCTTTCTTCAGTTTTCCGGCTTTAATCAGTGCAGCTTTTTCTTCACGAATTCTCTCCAAAAGAATAGATGCTGGCTCGTCATTCTCATCTTGTGGAACGAGTTTTCCCATTACTGCTTGTTGAAGTATAGATTTCTTTAATAATTCTGGGAAGCAATTATTAAGTTTTTTTAATTCGCTTTCTTTAATATTATATGTATCAATATAAGGATATATAGCTTGAAGTCTGGATACAATTCTGCTTTGTTCGCCTATTGGTGGTAATGGCACAAGTGCTGTAAGAACATCCTCACGAGATATTCCTGGAATCATGCTTTTAGCAGCGGCCTTTAAATCCTCAACTAATGTTTCTAAAACGAGTTTTATATAAAACGGATTTATTGTATCAAAAGCTCTGATTGCCATAATTTGTCTAGCGATATGTACCTGCTTTTCTTGTAGAAAAGCCATTGTTCCAACTGTCCCTTTGCAAGTTAATAACAAATCACCCTTATAAGCAAATGCTCTGCCATATTCTGTCCAACGATTTATAATAACATTTTCATTTTCTATATTACTTGCACCTGTTATATAAGGTATACCATTACCTACATCATTATATTTATCCGATGTTAGATCCTGACCAGACTGAAGATTTATGATAGAAGAAAGCCTTACCCACTCCCAGCTCTCTGGTATCTCAAACGGCACTTCATCAGCGATACATACCGGTTCATTTTTGCCGACCTTCTCATAAGGCAAATTATGAGATTAAATACATTGACAGAGAGTAGTGGACATATTTAAAATATTCATAATAATCATTTGTTATAAAGAAAGGAATATTGAACTTTGTATGCAGAAGCGGCTATTTCTGTTAATCCTGATATGAATGAATTCTAAAGTTTATTTATATAGTAAGAATGATAATATACTTGCAAGTAAAAAATAGATATATAAAATTATAAATTTTTATCATTTATTTTGTTGAAACAAAGCCGCTTTTATGGTATTGTATTTATAGAAATAAGTCGGAACGGAGACTTTAAACCCGTATCCAGTGGTCGGGATGAAGACCTAAAACTCATTCCCATTACAGAGTAAACTGCTAAAAATCAAGGGGTGACTTTAAAGTCATCCCTTTTTGTTAGCAAAGGGGATTCAATGACAAATATCAGTTTTAAAGAACGCATTCGCACAGAATTATTTAATGCAGCAAAACAATATAAGTTAGTATTTTTAGATTATGAATATCTTATATGTTCAGATGCTTTTTCTAAAAAAGAATATTATATTATTTCTGCAGCCAAGGACAATTTTATGCATTTAACTGGTGTTAATTCTTTAATAAGTGCTCAGGATTTTTTTGATAAATGCTTCGATGGAACTTTATCAGAAAATGATTTTGATTTTTCAAGAAGTGGGCAAAATGAGAAGTCTGTAAAAGGTACGGTAAGAAGAAAAGTTAAAGTTCTACCAGATATGATGCTACTGTTTCATGATGGCGTACTTACAGAGGAAGACTTCAAGAAGAATAATGTGCTTTGTTCTTTTGCAACAGCTGATGGAAGTTGTACTCTTGGTTTTATTGATGTTGGAAAAGCAAGACCAAAGTCATTAATCAAAGGAAATGAATTAAAAAATCCTTGCCCTGTGGATTTGATTTTGCGTAGGAAAACAGGTGCTCATTTATTCAACGAAATAATTGTAGGTGATGGTGCAGCTATCAATAAATATAAAGAAAAGATAAAAAGTTTTATTTCAATTGATTTATTGGATGTAGATGATTCAAATAATTGAGCTGAATAACGATAGAAGCTCGGGGATTTACTCCTCGGGCTTCTTTATTTTTGTGTCATTAATTATTGATTTAGCGCGGAACTGCTCGACAGTAAGCTGATTGCCTTCTTCATCGGTGATTATATAATCGGATGAAAGGCTTTGTCTTGAATTATCTCTATATTTCATATAAGCAGCGATAGCTTCATTAATTGAATCGTCATCAAATGAGATTTTTATTGATGAAGGGATATAATCACCATTCTTATCTTTCTTTCCGGACCACTGGATGCAGGTCTGTTCGTCAAGCTTAGCCAGCAGAGATACAATTTCTCCGGCAATATCCATCTTAAAATCAATAAATTCTGTTACACCGACTCCAAGAGCTGTAGCGATACTTTGAAGTTGCTCGAACTTAGGATTCCTCTGTCCAGCCTCGTATCTCCTGATCTGACTATAATCAATTCCAGATGAATTACTTAGTTCTTCAGCTGTCATTCCTCGAAGCTTTCTATATAGTTTCATTTTTTCAGCAATAGTATTTGTTGTTTCAATCATTTTCGTATCAACCTCCTTCTCGAAATGCATTATATCATATACGCAACCAAAAGGATACAAAAATTTTCGATAACACTTGACGCAACCAAATGGTAGCGTTATAATATGTTTAACAAGAGTGACCAAATGGTTGCATATATATTAAACACATTATTTATAAGAAAGTGAGGCATTCATATGATTAGTTCGATTTTAAGATTTTTAGGAAATGTAGTTCTTTGGATTTGTAAGCTGATTCTGGAAACAGCTAAACTGACGCTTATTCTTTTCAGTATGGTGCTTAGAGTTGTACTTGCCTTTGTAGGCGCGTGTACGGTGTAAAGGAGGAACAAGCTATGAGGAAAATGATACTTCTTCTAATAACAGTAGTGATTTTGATTACCGGATATAACGAGTTTATAAAAGCTGATAATAAGCCTAATAAATCAGATTCAGCGAGTAGTACAGTTGTCGCTTCAGAGGATGATACTGATAAGGAAAAAGATACAAAGGCTGTTGCAGTAAGTAAAGATATAGAGAAAAAATCCAAGCAGAAAAATGATAAGAATAAAAAGAGTAGTAAGAATACTGTTGTATCGAACGATAAATCTTCTAAGATTTCAAAGAGTTCTGATAAACAAGTATCAACAACAGAAACACCGACTATAGAAGCTTTTAGCAAAGAATCTTCTTATTCAGATCCGCCTTGTACTGAGGCTTCATCTACTGAGACTACAACAACCGAGGCACCTGCTACAGAGACGCCAACAACAGAAGTGCCTTGTCCTGAACCTGAGGAACCGGCAACAGAAGCACCACCTGCTCCTGAACCGGCAAGTGTATCTTACAGTCCTCAGAATGTTGTGTCTATGGCAACTTCGCAGTGTATAGCCGGTGGAATGATCCGTACTACTGACAATCTGGACAATCTTCTCGCAAATGGTTCCATAACTCAGGAAGAGTACAACGAGTATTATCCATATGACGGACTTGGATATTACAGCGTGTTTGTTGAAACGGATTTGAATAAGGCTTCAACAACTTCAGGTGCACTGTTGGGAAGCGAAGCAGGTATAGCAGATTACATTTCCGGAATGCTGCTTCTTGAGAGTAATCCATATTTCCTTATTGAATATGCAGGAACTACAGACTGTGGTGGTCAGTCATTTTATGAATTTAGATGTTATAGATAGCGAGTTATAAAATTCTTTGGGATTTATGTTGTAAAACATCCGTAAAAGGTGGGATTTATATAAGACATTTTACGGAGGTAATGCGATGAAGAACATTATTGAAACAATTGATCCTAAGAATCCCAGCCAGGAAGACCTGAAGGCTTTATGCGAGGAGCTTGAAAGACTCAGGCAGACCGATATCAGAACTGTGAAGAAGGAAGACCTTGTTGAACAGAGTACCGTTCATATTAATAGAAATCTTCCGAAGATAGAAAGAATTATTGATTATATCAAACAGATAAAAAATCCATATTGTTTCCTGGTAAATGGAGTTATTGTCAAAGTTTCTTATAAGGGTGAGAAGACACTTGCTCAGTGTTTGAAAGAAACAACATTTGCAGGTGGACTTACATTTCCAAGAGTTCCTGAGACAAGTACTAAAAAAGCAAGGTGAGAATATTGAAGGAGAAATACTTGAAAAATATAAAGGCAGCCGGTTATTACAGGCTTTCTCGCGATGATGGTGATAAGTCTGAAAGCGATAGTATCACAAATCAGAAGTCGCTTATATTGGAATATGCTGAAAAGAATAAGCTGAGTCTTGAAGACGAGTATGTGGATGATGGTTATTCCGGTACTAATTTTGATAGACCTGGCTTTATCCGGATGATGAATGATATCAGAAATGGCGATATTAACTGTATTATCATTAAGGACTTTTCACGACTTGGTAGAAATTATATCGAAATGGGAAAGTATATGACCAAGATATTTCCGTCTATGGGAGTCAGGCTCATTTCCATTAATGATAACTATGACAGTCTCAGAGATAACGATTTATCTGATCAGATAATCATTCCATTTAAGAATTTGATAAATGATGCCTATTGTCGTGACATTTCCATGAAGATTCGAAGTCAGCTGGATATTAAGCGAAAGAATGGCCAGTATATAGCCAGCTTCCCTTTATATGGATACGAGAAGGATCCTGAGAATCATAATCACCTAATTATTGATACTGTAGCAGCTGAGGCAGTGCAGCTGATATTTAACCTGAAACTTGATGGATACAATCAGCGTGCAATAGTCGCAAAGCTGAATGAACTTGCGATTCCGACACCTTTGGAATATAGAAGAATGCGCAGCAGGGATTACAATAACAGTTTTCCGAAATACAAGAATGGTTGGAACCTGTCATCGGTAAATAGGATCCTTAAGAATGAAATGTATACCGGTGTGATGATTCAGGGAAAGCATAAGAAGATTAATTATAAGGTCAAAAAGAGTCTTGAGGTTCCTGAGTCCGGCTGGATCAGGTGTGAGGGTACACATGATGCCATTATTCCGAAAGAGATATTTGACATTGTTCAGAAAGTTATGAAGCGTGATACCAGGACTGCACCAAATAAGGACGAACTCTATTTGTTTTCCGGTTTTCTTAAGTGTTGTGATTGCGGTCAGAACATGATACGGCATACAAGCACCAAGAAGGGTAAGCAATATGTTTATTACCGGTGCAGCAGTAATAAGCTGGGTGAAAAATGTACTGCACACCTTATTAGTGAAAAGATGGTTGAGGAAACAGTGCTTAAGAGCATTCAGAATATTTATTCTTATGTGACTGAACATAAAGAAGCACTTGAAGCTGTTGATAGCATTTCCGGAAATAATATAACAGTGAAGCTGCTTGATAGACAAATCGAGTCTCAGCTGAAGGAAGTCGAAAGATACAACAACATGAAGGTGAAGTTGTATCAAGATTATTCGGATGGAATGATTACAAAGGATGATTATATCGAATTCAGTAATTCATTTAGAGAAAAGGTCGCTCAGATTGAGACTTCTATTGAGGCGAATAAGCAGAAAAAGGATAATCTGTCAGACATAAATCTTGATAGTGTTCCCTGGGTTAAGTCACTTATGGATATGAAGACATTTGATAAGCTTGAAAGAAGAATGCTTGTTTCTATGGTTGAGTCTATTGTCGTTTATGACAAGGACCGTATTGAAGTTAAGTTTAATAATGGAGAAGCGTTGGAAGAACTGATGCTTCTCGTGGATGAATTTAACGAAAGGAAAGCTGTGTCAGTATGATTTGCGTAGGATATTCCAAGCGTGCTTCATGTGATCCAAACATGGGGCTGCTGTCATTAAAAGAACAAAATGACCGGATAAGAGAGTATGCAAGAAGTAAAGGCTGGAAGCTTTCCTCTTTTTATGAAGATCGGAGTGATTCGCCTGATGGAGATAATGGGTTTCAGAAACTGAGAGAAGCAGGTCTTAGAAGAGAATTTGATGTCGTTATTCTTTTATCCGTTTTCAGATTTGGAGCAAATGTGTCCTTTGCGAGAGAACTACTGCTAAATGCATTCTACAAGGCAGGAATTCGATTCGTGATTATTGAGGATGACATTGATAGTTCAACTATGAGTTATGAAGAATTAAGTGAATACTTCTTTTGTAAAAGGCAGAAGCTTAATGCTGCTTTTAAGAAATATAAAGAACGGAAAGAAGTTCAGGAAAATAACCTGCTTTCGGGATTTAATCTCTGTTATGGATATAAGCTGTCGGATGATAAGACTGAGTTTTTAATTGATGAAGTGGCGGCTTCTGTTATTCAGAAGATATTTGATATGTATGACGAGGATTATAAAACCAAAGAAATCTGTGAGTATCTGAATACTTCGGGATTTGATGCTCCTGCGTATCGTTTATATCAGGTGTTCCCTCAGAAAGGGTTTACTGGCATTAATAAGTGGTCGCCTGCAATACTCAGCAGATTAAAACGGAACAATAAGTATATAGGGGCTGATATAGAACTGCAGTTTAGAAATGCCTGGTATCCTCAGATCATTTCAGAAGAACAGTTCATACGAGTAAATGAAAAGGTTAAAGGTAATACGAGAGGAAAGAAAGTCAACGTTCGCACAGAGAATGTCTTTGGGAAAATATATTACCTTAATGAAGATAATGTGCTTAAGTTTGAAACTTGTTCGGATCTCAAGAAATATCCATATTTTCATAGAAGAAGAGATAGGAATGTGATCATAACTTATGCCGAGCTAGAGGATGCAGTGAGGACACGACTGGCAGAAGAAAAGGCTAAGTGTGAGAAGATAATTCAGCTAATTGAGTCTGGGCGTTCGGCTGAACTTATAGCAGATATTGATAATGAATATTCTGAAGCCTTTATGGAATATGCGGAGGCATGTGAGAAATATGCCAATGAACGTCTTGAATTATATTCAAGTAGTGAGTTAGAAGATAAAGATTCTGAAGATTATCATTCCCAAGAGTGTTATTCCCAAGCGCATTGTTCCCAAGGTGACGAACTGCTTCAAGCGGTGGATGAACTTACTCAGAAGCTTCAGGATAAGGCTGATTTGTGTGAAGAAAGGAAGAGAAATCTTAGTGCTGAGAATGCATGGATCAAGCGATATATGCAGTATACTGATGATTTTCAATTTACAAGAAAAATTGCGAGTGAACTTATTGATAGTATTACAGTACTGGCTGATGGAAGTATAGATGTGAAGCTTTATTGTGACGAGGCAGATGCTTTTCCTGCAGATTGGAGGTGTGAGTAAAATGGCAAGAAAAAGCAGAAGAAATAATATCATTTCCATGGAAGAATACATGGATAGTAAAAGCGCTGTTGTTGAATCTCCCATACCCAATGAACGGTTTCCAACAGCAATATATGCCCGGCTATCTGTAGAAAATAATGGTTATGATAACGATGTTTCCATAGAATCCCAGGTGGCATATATCCACCGATATATCCTTGATCATCCGGAATATGAGCTGATTGATACTTATGTGGATAACGGAGTGTCAGGTATGAGCTTTGACCGTCCAGGATTTAAGAGTCTTCTTGAGGATATAAGGAAAGGACGAATTACATGCGTAATAGTTAAGGACTTATCTCGATTCGGTCGTAACTATTTGGAGACAGGCCTGTACATAGAAAATGAATTTCCGAAGCTTGGAGTTAAGCTGGTTGCTATTAATGATAACTTTGACAGTTCAAGGGAAGAAGACAGAAACAGCCTGTCAGTTCCAATCAAGAATATGATCAATGAAATGTATGCCAAGGACATGTCAAAGAAACAGATATCTTCCAATCGTGCAAGGAAATATAACAGATCTGCAAAGCCACGAGGCAATGATCCGTATGGCTATAGGTATGATAAGAGTCTTGGAAAATATGTAACGGATGATAGATATGCCAAGTATGTAAAGCTTATTTTTTTATGGATGGTTTTAGGTACTCCGGCAAAAGTAGTTGCAGACAGACTTACATCCCTTGGTGCACCGGTTCCTGGAAATGTTACCGGGGAAAGAGACCTTGATGAATATGGTTTCAAGTGGAAGGTATCGAAGATATATAACATCGTTAAGAATCCGGTATATACAGGTGACACTGTACTAGGCAGATATGAAAGAGACAAGCTTGGAGGAAAGTCGGTTGAGGTGCCATTTGACAGATGGGTTATTCATAAGAATACTCACGAACCGCTAGCTACAAGAGAGGACTACTGGAAGATCAGAAACATGTTAAAGGATAATTACAAAGATAAAAAGCGAGGTAGAGACATGGATATTAAAGACAGAGCAAATTGTCAGGATGATTTTAAAGGACTGGTTTATTGTGGTGATTGTAATCATGCAATGTATTTCAACAGATTCAGCTGCAAAGGTGCAGATGGTCAGTATACCAATAAGGAATATATATGTAATCCCAAGGAATATAATGAAAAATCCTGTGGTAAGAAAGTCTCGGCTGACTATCTCAGCATTATAGTAAATGAGCAGCTAAGTAATTATATCAAGCTTATGTGTGATAAGGCTGATGATATTAGGTCAATTAAATCTTCTGAAGCTTCGGATTCACTTGATAATAAAATCAATTCAGTTGTTATCAGTATCAAGGACAATAAAGCACGAAGCCTAAAGCTGTACGAGGACTATGTGAATGGAATCATAGATCAAAATGATTATAAGCTCTTTAAGGATAAGTTTTCTGTAGAAGAATTAGAGAAAAAACTTGAGGCATTAAAAGCAGAGAAAGACGAAAGAGATAGAAAGATGGAATCATTCCTGTCATTATTCGATGATATCAAAGATAAGCTTACTGATGGTAAATACGGTCCGGAAATCTATCAAGCTTTAATTGATAAGATTATAGTTTATGGTGATGAAAGACTTGAAATTCTATTTAAGTATGAAGATGAATATTCTTCGTTGCTTGATAGGGCGTCATTGTAAGAATGAATCTTTATGTAGGTGATTTTAATGAACATAGCTATGTATCTCAGGGTATCTGATTCTGACCTTGATCTATCTGAAACTAAATACGAAAGTGACAGCATAGAGAGTCAGCGTATTTTGGTACTGAATTACATTTCCAATCATCCGGAATTGATTGGAGAAGTTAAGGAGTATGCTGATGATGGCTATACTGGAGTGAACTTTAACCGTCCCGGATTCCAGGCAATGATTAACGATGTCAAGAAAGGAAGCATAGATACTATTGTCACTAAGGATCTTTCAAGGCTTGGTCGTGAATATATCGGAATGGGAGATTATCTTGAACAGATATTTCCGTTACATGAAGTCCGGGTAATAGCAATAAATTCGCATTATGACAGCAAGAATCATGAGGGTGATGTTGCTGGAATAGATAGTGCGATAACTAATCTTGTTAATTCATTGTACAGTAGGGATTTATCTCAAAAAAGGAAGACATCTAACAAAACAAGATGGGCTAACGGAACTGTGAAAGCTACAGTTGTTCCATATGGCTATGATAAAGATCCTGATACTAATGAATGGGTTATCGATGAATATTCTGGTCCTGTTGTGAAGAAGATATTTGAGTTGGCTGCTGAAGGTCTTTCAGTAACTAAAATAGCCAATAAGCTCAATGAGCAAAAGATTCTTCCTCCAGGATTGTATAACAAGAAAAAACATAATTATAAATATACTTTTATAGTATCTACAAAAGAGAACATTTGGGCAGGATATAAGGTGAGAGCAATACTGAACCGTGAAGAATATTTAGGATTCTTTATCGTTCATAAGAAGGAAACTGATGATGTTGAGATAGGTAAGGAACGCCTCGTTCCTAAGAGTGAATGGATATATCTTTCAGATCATCATCCGGCAATCATCACAAAGGAGTTATATGATTCTGCACACGCATTTATGAAAAAGGGGGTGAAGCATAAGTCTCGTAAGAGTAAAAAATATCTTCTCAGAAACAAACTTCGTTGTGGTAACTGTCGGCTGCATATGGCTTACTCGAAGAATGTTGGAGATGATAAATGCTATTGCAGACATAAAAAGGAAATTGGTTCTCATGCCGGTTGTAATGATAAAATATTCAACTATCGCATCATAGAAGAAAATGTATATAAAAGTCTTGCTGCAAACCTTGAAAAGCTAAGAGATCTTGATAAGGAAATCAATAAAGTAATACAGAAGGAAATGCCTGAAAAGAAAGATGTATTGGAAAAACTTGAAATACAAATAGATGTCCTAAAAGGCAGGAAGCTAAGACAATATGAAGAATATGCTGATGGCAAAATGGCAGTGGAGCTTTATAAGTCGGAAAATGAAAAGATAACTGAGGAGATAACTATTATAACAGATCAGATTACAGAGATCAGAAAACAGATAAACGATGACAAGTCTCTATCTATGGAAGTGAAGCTCCGTAGCAAGTTGGCTGATGAAGTCGTAACTGAAAATAATAATTCCGGTAAGTTGACTCAGGAACTGGTAGATATGTTTATCAATATGGTATATGTGCATGATGAAGACCGGTTGGAGATAGAATACACATTTGATGACATTATGGATAGGGCAATGGAAAGATTTGATAATAATGTCCGTTAATGGACAGAAAGAAAAGGAGAGAGTTTAATATGAATGTAATAATATATGGACGCCAGGCGTCAATGGATGATGACAAAAAAGAATTAAATGCACAGATGGAAAAATTGACAAATTATTGTATAGATAAGAAATTTGCAATTTCAAAAACTATATTTGAGTATAGATCCGGATCGAGCATCAGTCCGACTCTGAAGGCTGCAATAAATGATAGTATAAACATAGATGCACTTGTTGTTACAGATATTAGTAGGATAGCGAGAAACTTTATTGAATGTACAGATTTTGTTCAGGATATGAGAAAGAAAAAGATTCGTATTATATATACAGAACAGAAACGACCACTTACAATAAGTGGAATTTGTGATGATTATGGGTTAACAACCGAAGAAGAATTTGTAGCAAGTCAGATAGTTAGGCATTTGGAAAAAGAAGACATTGTTACAGTTAAGACAGCTATTAGTAATCCAAATGAAAGTGAGGAGTTTCTTCTTCATGCTTTAAGAGGCAGTATAAAAGATATTGAGAATGATATAACTGATAGTGATACGGATGAAAAAAAATATATTAAAAGAGAGTATATTCGGACGCTAAAATGTTTTCTGGATGAACCGCAGAAACTGAAAGATATAAATAAGTGTATTCGAGAATATTTTGAATTGAAGAAATAAGAGAAGAGTTGGATGATGGTTATGCTCCATTGTTTCAAATGGATTATATTATGATAATCAAGGGTGCAATTTGAGAGAATTGCACCCTTAAATTGCACCCTTAAAAAATGGCTCGGAAGGCGCATAAATAAAGGCTTTTCTGATTTGAAAGCTATCAAGAGTGCAAGAGTGCAATTTTGGTGATCTCTATATAGATTTAAAATCGTTTCTGTGATCAGCTTTGATGTGTTCCATACAATCAAGAAGAAACTTTCTTTCATCATCTGTACAGTCTGCAAGTATATCTTTTGCTCTTAAAACATATTCTTCATTCACATTTTCCTGAATATCACCAAGTAGGCAGTCAACCGTTGTATCAAGAACTCTTGCTATATTGATAAGTATAGTCAGAGATGGGTTCGCATTTCCGGTTTCAATTTCACTTATATAGGATGTGGAAGCTTCAACGAGGTTTGAAAGTTCATCCTGAGTGATTCCTTTCTTAGCTCTGGCTGCTTTTATGTTTTTTCCAATTGTTTTAAAATTGATTTTTTCTGACATGGCATAGTGCTCCTTTTCAGATTAAAAGTATTATAACTACAACTATGGTCGAAGTAAATTGTTAAAAAATTCGATTATAGTTGATTTTTTATATTGTAATTCATTTTTGATTAAGTTATAATAGGCTGTAATCGAAGTTTTAGGACAAAATATTCGATATCAGACGAAGTATAAGGACAAAACCATAATGAAGAATAAAAAAAGCAACATTTCCATAAGGTATTATTCAAGTGTAAACACTTCAGAAGTTAGTTGGTTGTGGTATCCATATATTCCATACGGAAAGTTGACTTTGATTCAGGGTGATCCGGGAGACGGAAAGTCTTCATTGGCTTTGAAACTTGCCTCCATTTTATCTGTTGGGGGAAGAATGCCGGATGGAACCAAGCTTTCTGAACCTGTGAATATAATATATCAATGTCTTGAGGATGATACTTCAGATACCATTAAGCCGAGGCTTGAAAACTATGGAGCAGATACTTCGAGGATTGCGTTTTTATCAGATGATATAAGCCCTGTCGCTTCATTTGATGATGATACATTGCTAAATGCCATACAGAAGATGAATGCTAAGTTGCTGATTTTTGATCCGATTCAGTCTTTCTTTAATAAAGATTTTGATTACAGGAATGTCGGAATGGTTCGAGTATATTTGAATAAGCTTGCAGTTATAGGTTCTAAGACTGGGTGCGCAATTATTCTTATTGGTCATCTTAATAAGAACGAGAGTGGCAAGAACATTTATCGTGGACTTGGAAGTATTGATATATCTGCTATATCTAGAAGCGTTCTTCAGGTTGAAAGACTTAGAGAGGATTCAAAGGTCAGAATTATAAGACATGTGAAGTCAAGTCTTGCACCGGAAGGCGGTACATTTGGCTTTGAAATTGATGATATAAATGGCATTTCCTGGATCGGTGATATTGATTTGGAAAATGAAAGCGAAAGTATCATAAGTCAATCTATTTGTTGTTATGGGGAGAAGACAAATACCGTTAAGAATCTGTTGGTGGAATGGCTTGAGTCGGAAGATCTTCCTTATAACGAAATTATTACAAGAATGAATAAATATAATGTTAGTTTACGAACAATAAAAATGGTCAAGAAGGAGCTGGGGATTTGTTCTATACGAAAAGGTGATGGATGGTACTGGCACCTTCCTGAACTGGAAATAAGTGAGGAAAATGAATAAAGAAATTGTTTCAGTAGCTGGATATGTCAAACTCGCAAAGCTATGGGAAAAGAATAGGGATAAGGCTGTGGAGTATCATCATAAATATTATAAAGATAAATATGCTGATGACGATTCAGTAGAGCTTTATGATGTTTATATTGATATCACAGGTCAGAAGAATATCAGAAAGCGTCCTGAAATGATAAGGCTTCTTAAGGATTGTACTGAAGGGAAGATAGATATTATTTCGACTCAGACAAGAGCATATCTTGCTGCTAATAACGCTGAGTTCTGCTTACTTCTTCATTATCTGTTTAATCTTTCGCATAGAATTGAGATTGTAACCGAGGATGAGTATTTGAATATAAATACTATTAAGAATGAAGAAAATCAAAGGGATGCGCTTATAAAAATGGCTTCTGATTATGTGAAGGTTTTTCCGAAAGATTATGAAAAATGGATTAAGGATATAACAGACGCAATGGAAACGTGTAAGGACTAATTTAATTGCTTGGATCGGAGGACTATAAAGTGAATGATAATAATCTCGATTCTGTGAATAAGGTATATGAAGGTGAAGTGGTTGATTCGGATGAGTTTATAGACGATGCGGCTGAATCTGATGAGAAAACTGAGTGGGTTCAAAGGCATGAAGAAAGAGAAAAACTTCGTGCCAAGATTAAGCAGCGTGTCAGGAATTCAACAGCAAATAATGAGTTTTTCCATCCAGGTAAGCCGACTCCAAAGATAAGTGATGAGTCTAATAAGCAAGTTGCTGTTTATGCCAGAGTCAGCACTACGAGTCTCGAGCAGACTTCTTCAATAGAGAATCAGCAGATGTTTTATACAAAGAAGGTAAATGAGACTCCTAACTGGAAGCTTAAAAATATATATAGTGATGAAGGTAAATCCGGTACCAATGCTGAACATAGACCTGCATTTCAGCAGCTAATTTCTGATGCTCTGAAGGGTGAGGTGGATATTATACTCTGTGCCAGTGTATCAAGATTTGCAAGAAATATATCTCAGTGTCTTGATTATGTAAGTGAACTTAGGACGGCTAATCCTGATCATCCGGTTGGAGTGTATTTTGAAACGGAAAATATATATACTCTGAATCCTGATAGCGAGCAGGCTCTAACTATGCATGCAATGCTTGCTGATTGGGAATCGGCAAATAAGAGTAGAAGAATGATTCTGTCTTATGATCAGCGCATTTGTACAGGACAGTACCAAGTTGTAGATTTACTTGGATACAGACATACCAAGGAAGGAGAACTGATTATTCAGGAAGACGAGGCTAAAACTGTACGCTTTGTATTTCTTGCACTTGTTCTTGGGAAAAACTGTAACGAAATAGCTGTAGATCTTTCTAAAATGAAACGAAAGACTCTTACTGGTAAGGTGGAATGGAGTGGCAGTATGGTTCGAGATCTTACTCAAAATGAAAGACGGTGGGGTGACCTTGAAGCGAGAAAGAGTATCGTCCTTGATTATAAAAAGAAGAAAATCGTTAAGAACAATGAACTGCGTGACTGGGCTTATGTCCCGGATCATCATGAAGGAATAGTGACTAGGGAAATTGCCAAGGCTGCACAGCTCATGGTTTCTTCTTCAGGACTTCTTAGGAAAGGAGTTCCAGAGCTCAAAGTGATTGATAAGGGAGCGCTAAAAGGATATGTGAGTGTCATACCTCATTGGAATGAGGTGGATTCGGACGAATATTATAATGCTTGCAATTCTGTGTATTCTGATGAAGAACTACAGAAAATCACAAGAGATATGCGAATATGGACGGGCAAAGAAAAGAGTAATGTTTTGTCTATGACATTTACAGGATACGAGGTCCCACCTGGAATTGTGTTCTTAACTAACAGTATGCCATCTATGACAATTAGCAAAAGAGGCATCAAGTTCAATAAGGCTTGCGTTAAGAAGCTGGATGAGGCTGAATGGATTGAAATGTTTTATCATCCTTTATTAAATTCAATTATTGTCAGGGCTTCTGAACCGGAATCCGTTAATTCATTTAAATGGAAAAAAGAAAATGGTGCTGCTTTAAATAATATTGAAACAAAAGCATTTTCTTCTGTTGTCTATAAGAATATGGACTGGTATAAAGAATATTCCTTCAAGTTTCGAGGAATTTTGAAAGAAAGAGGTGGAGCAAAGCTACTTTGTTTTTCTTTGGATGAACCTCAAATTCTTGTTGGTAATAGAAGTAAAATCAAGGCTTCTGATAATTCTGATGTTCATTATATCGATTATACAAACGACACTGTAACAGAAGCAGTTGATGATAATATTATAGCTTTTCCGTCTGAATGGAAGGGTAAACATATAGGTAAGAATATAATCATGCGGAATAATCGTGAGGCAGTTCTGACTAATCTGTCAGAGGATGATATTAAAGAAGAGGGGAGACCTGTAAATGATTCTGTCGCTTCATTGCTACCGGATCGTCAGGAACTTGTTAAAGAATTAAATGAGCTGCTTCAAACAATGTAAATCGAAATGGAGAATGGCAAATGGAGAATAGTACTGCTGTGAAATTGGAAAACAATTCAAATATGTCCGAAAAGGAATTTATGCTGATTCAAGCTTTGGTAAAAGAACAACTCGAAAGGGGAGAACAATTAGAGTACGAGAAGTTTGATGGGTACGAGCTTCCTCCAAGTACACAGTTCTCCATGATTAAGAAGCCAACAGTAACTATTAAGTATGGGAAAATTCGTTTTAATATGGCAGCTATAAAGCTGTTCAGCGGTATAAAGTACATTTTACCTATGATTCATAAGGATAAGAAACGATTGGCTGTTGTTCCGTGTAAGGAAGAAGAGAACTCTTCGGTTGAATAGGCCAGAAGGCGTAAGAAAGATGACGCATGGGTGAACAAAGAGATTTCAACAGTAGATTTTGTAAATAAGATATTTGAAAGAATGGGCTGGCGTCGAGATTGCAGGTACAAGATTATTGGTAGGATTGCAAACTCGGACAAAGGCCTGATTTTGCTGTTCGATTTAGAAGAAGCTATCTGCTTTGAACCAACCAAGAAAGTAGTTGTCAATCCGGTTACGGGTAAGAAAACAGTGGTCAATAATAAGATCTATCCAAAGAAGTACGAAGGAAAGATTGGAATGGACTACAATGATTATGTTTCAGGGGATATGAACAGTAAGTTTGAGAATCTGGGTGAGTATATTGAAGACTCGCCGGTCGGTGATGCTTCTGAAAATGTTTCAAATGATTCAACTGTCGATATGACTTCTATTATTAGTTCTGAAAACTCGCCGGTTGATAACACATATAATAATTTAGATTCTAGTTTGTATATTACTGCGGGAGAAAACAATAAAATAACTGATAAACAAGGATTGTTGGGTTCTGATTCTGGACAATCCTCTGGTTTTGATGCAGGTAATTCACCCTCAGAGTAATTTAAAGGGCTGATTGTACCACTAAATAAGGTAGGTGTTTGAATGAGTACAGTTAAACTTAGACCAGGTATAAGCCTTTGCTTTACAGAAGGCTGTATTAGTGTTGGAAAAGATGTAATTCGAGCATTAGGAGAACCCAGATTTATCAGCATACTCAAGAATGACGAAAAGAAAACGCTACTTATTATCCCTTGTGGAGAAAATGATCCGCTTTCTTTTAAGGTGCCTGAAGACTTGCTGGAAAACACAAATAAAAAGCTCAGAATATATAGCTTTAGGTTCGTAGAGGATCTAAGAGTAATGTATGGCTATCCTAATATAAAACTTATTCGTTTGATTGGTGTGTATGATAGCTCTATGAGAAGCGTAATATTTGAATTGGGGACAAGAGAAGAGTGATTTTGTATTACTGATACAATGACAAGATGATTGACATTATATATAATCGTAAGTGGGTATTGATAGAATTATAATTTTTTGCTATAATGCAACCAAAAGGATGCAATACCATAACTGCTTGGATTAAATATAATTCTGCAGTTTTGATAAATAGCAGAGTTATATTTAAATATGAATTATATCAAAAAAATCGAAAATACTGTTTTATATACAAAATAACAAAAATATTTTTGCAAAATGGATATAAAACTTGATTTGGGCCGTCTTTTTGTGTTATCATCTTTACAAATGGAGGTGATATCAATGCTTTGTCAGTTTTCTTTTACAAATTTTAGATCGTATCGAGATGAAACAACCTTTGATTTTCAAGCTTATAATCTATCTGAGTTTAATGATAGTCTTATTGTTACTGATAAGGCAAGTGATGTATTACCTGTAAGTGTAATATATGGTCCAAATGGTGGCGGTAAGACTAATCTTCTTGCAGCACTTAGCGCTGCGATTTCATTGGTCGTTAGTCCGGTTTATGAGCTTGAAAAAACAAGTAGTACATTTATTATTCAACAAAAAACTGAACTTATGCCTTATATGTTCGATGATACTTCGAAGGAAGAGCCTACAGAATTTCAGCTTTTCTTCCGTGTAAATAATAATGAATATAGATATTATATCGCTGTTTTGAATAGTGTGATTGTTTCAGAAAGCCTATATAGAAAGACAATTGGAGGTAAGAAGCCTGCATTATTATTTAATAGAGAAAACGGAAGTATTGAAGTGGGGCCGACTATAAGTAGTAAGAGCATAAATACTTCAGTAAATCCTAAGATGCCATATGTTTCATTTTTAGCAATAAATTATTCGATTCCGGTAATAAGCGAAGTGATGGGATGGTTCGAATCCTGTATTATTCGTAGTTATGCTAATCCTGTTGCAGAGAGTCAGATATTACTTACTGAAAATGAAGATTCCAAGAAGAGATTTATCAATATGATGAATGATATGGGAATTGAGATTAGCGGATATCGATATGATAAGGAAAATGAGCAATTCCTTCTTCAAAGAATTATAGGTGATAAGGAATATGATATACCATTTATAAATGAGTCAGATGGTACAAGAAAGCTTTTTGCTGCGTTGCCTGTAATAATTATGGCTCTTAGAGAAGGAAGACTTATTATTATAGATGAGTTGGATGCAAAGCTTCATCCGAAGCTTTTAAGATATGTAATCAAGCTATTTACTAATCCTGAAATAAATAGGAATGGTGCGCAACTCTTATTTACATCACATGATTTAACTACAATGAAGAATACAGTATTTCGCCGTGATGAGATATGGTTTGCTGCTTTGAATGATGAAAACAGTAGTGAGATATTTTCTTTATATGATATAAGACGCGAAGATAATGAGCATGTAAATAATACTGCAGCATATGATAAGCAGTATTTAGAAGGTCGTTATGGAGCAGATCCATATTTGAGAAATATGCTTAGTTGGGAGGCTTTAGATGAGCAAAAAGCCACTTAAAAAGTCTGATTTGGGTAAATCCTGGCTTAAATCAAGAAGTGATAATAAAAAGAAGATGGCTCCTGAATATCATTTGATTGTATCTGAGGGAACTGATACTGAGCCGTTTTATTTTGAAACTATAAAAAATAAGATAAATAATAACTTCAGGAATAGAATCAGTCTTGAAGTTGAAGGACTAGGGGACAATACTCTGAGTCTTTTTAGAAAAGCTAAGATGCATGCTGATAATAGTGCGAATGTATATAAGCATGTTTGGATAGTTTATGATAAGGATGATTTCCCTGCTGCTCATTTTGATCAGACAGCAAAAATGTGCGAAGAGAGCAGCAATAATGAAACAACCTATCATGCATTATGGTCTAACCAATGTATAGAATTATGGTTTTTGCTTCACTTCAGTTTTTTACAGTCAGATCTTCATAGATCAGAATATTGGCCTAAATTATCAGAGTGTTTGAAATCGATTGGAGCTGGTGATTACAAGAAGAATCGTGATGATATGTTTAAAGTGTTATATCCATATATCGATTTTGCGATTAGTAATGCAAAAAAACTTGATGAAATAAACTCTGGAAAGAAACCATCAGAGTCAGCTCCAGGTACGAAGGTGTATCAGATAATTGAGCACTTAAGGAATTACTTATAATAAATTTACTATTCCTATGACAAAGGAAATAGAGGAGGAGGTGTTAGAAATGTGCAATCTAGGAATGGCGGTTGAATCAGCTGGGGCTGAAAAGACTATGATTAAAAATATTAAAAATTTAATGGAATCAATGAAGTGGACTGCACAGCAAGCAATGGACGCCTTAAAGATTCCTAAAAATGATCAAGCAAAATATGCTGCAAAATTATAAAGATATTATTGACAAAAGATGAAAAATTAGGTATCATCAAAATAATAAAAAGTGACCAAATGGTTACATAAATAAAACTGCATATATTGTGATTTGAAAGTCTATTCATGGTATTTGAAAAAATACCGTGGGTAGGCTTTTTTGTCTTAAAGTTCCGCTAACCGGTAATGTTTTAGGAAGTAATGGTTCTGTAATTCTTTTGTTTAAGGAGCAAATAAAGAAGGGGGGTCCGGTTACGGTTACACATCCGGATATCATAAGATATTTTATGACCATTCCAGAGGCTGCATCCTTGGTGCTAACTGCCGGAACATTTGCCCATGGTGGGGAAATATTTGTTCTTGATATGGGCGACCCGGTTAAGATTGATGATTTGGCAAGAAACTTAATAAGACTTTCGGGCTTGAAGCCTGATAAGGATATTAGGATTGAATATACTGGACTTCGTCCGGGAGAAAAGCTTTATGAAGAGAAGCTTATGTCGGAGGAAGGACTAATTAGAACACAGAATGAACTTATTCACATAGGTAAACCTGTCCAGTTTGATGAAGACAGGTACCTAAATGCTCTTAATATATTAATGAGAGTTGCATATGAAAACACTGATGCCATAAGGCTTTTGGTGGAGGGACTAGTTGATACATATCATCCGAGCGAGCCACTGAGCATGGAGGTTAAGGCTAAGTATGATAAGGAGATAAGCAGGATTGTGAATGGGTGGTAAGAGGGTGCCCAGTTATGGAAAGATAGTTTTTATGAGGCTGTCAAGAATATTGTTATAGGGACATATAAGGTTGCATGCGCTACCCATTCATCGGTCTTTCACTAGGAATGTCATTTCGATCTGCTGTAAAAGATTATAAGGACACGTTAAACGAGTATACTTCTTCGTTGTTTTCTTTATCTATATCAGTAGCGGTTGTTTTTTCAATTATTATTTTAGGGTTATCTAAAGTGATAGATATGAAAATGTCAACGGTTATGATTTTTTGTTGTATAGTACAATCATATATGCAATATGTTTTGAATGCTATATGTGTTAAGTATATGATGGAGATTAAATACATAGAACGATCATTGTTGTTATCTTTACCTAATTTGCTTACAGCAATTATTTCAATAGTAATGATTCATTTTTTGCAAAGTAAAAAATATTGGGGAAGGATAATACCATATGTTTTTATCTATACCATTTTTTCAATTCCAATTTTATTACATTATTTTTGGAAAGGACGTACTTTTTATAATTGGGGATATTGGAAATATGCTTTATCATATTCGTTACCTTTAGTTTTTCATTCACTTTCTGTAGTTATTCTTTCTAGTTCTGATAGAATAATGATATCAAATATGAGGAATTCTTCAGAAGTTGGTATTTATAGCTTGGTATATAATTTAAGTATGGCAGTTACCGTTATTCAATCAACTTTAGAGGCGATTTGGATTCCGTGGTTTACAAAGCATATGTTAAATAATGAGAAAGTAATTGTAAATAGAATTGTAAAATATTATATAGAAGTTGTTTCGATATTAGTAGGTGGATTGTTAATGGTTGCTCCGGAAATTATTAAGTTAATATCACCATCAACATATTGGGATGGTATTAAGTTAAGTATCCCTATTATTTTAGCTTCGTTTATTATATTTTTATATAGTATTTCTGTTGATTTAGAATACTATTATAAATCAACAAAATTTATAGCAGTTAATACAGCAATCTCGGCTTTTATAAACTTAGTATTAAACTATATTTTTATTCCTAAATATGGAGCTGAAGCGGCTGCTTACGCAACGGTTGTATCGTATTTGGTGTCTTTTATACTTCATTATTATCGGGCTAGAAAGATTGATAATGAATTATTTCCAATAAGCAAATATATTCCATCTATTATATTTGTAGTTGGAGTTTCTAGCATTTCATATATTTTTATTAATGTTTGTTTGGTTAGATATATGTTTGCTGCTATAATTGGTATTGGATATTTGCTTATAGTATTAGTTACAGATAGAAGAAAAATATTAAATTATGAAAAGTAGGAGTATATTATGAAAAAAATAGCTGTAGTTCCAATGAAGTTAAATAATCGACGTCTCCCACAAAAAAATACCAAATCTTTTACAAATGGTAAACCACTTTGTTGGTATATATTATCTACATTACTTAAAGTAAAAGGGATTGATGAGGTCTATGTGTATTGTAGTAATCCAGATATAAAGGATTTTATTCCTGAAGGAGTTAAATTTTTAAGGCGTTCTGAAAATCTAGATAAGGATACTACAAAAATGAATGAGGTGCTGAGATGTTTTTCAAATGATGTAGATGCAGATATATATATTATGACTCACACTACAGCTCCTTTTATTGGAGCTGAGTCGATAATGAAGGGACTAGAGGCGGTAGAAGAAGGTCGTTACGATTCGGCATTTGCTGCAAAAAAGGTGCAGGATTTTCTTTGGAAGGATGGTAAACCATTTAATTATATGCTTGACAATATTCCTAGAACACAGGATTTACCAGTACTTTATGAAGAAACCAGTGGTTTTTATATTTATCGACGTGATGTCATAAGAAAATATAACCGTCGAATCGGTGATAAACCTTATATTGTTGAGGTTGGCGAAATTGAGAGTGTTGATATTGATGAATTAGAAGATTTTATTATTGCCGATGCGATATACAATCATTTATTTTATAAGGAATGAGGAAAAATATGTCAAAAATAAAAATTCTCGATTGCACACTCCGTGATGGAGGATATTGTAACGAGTGGAATTTTGGATTTGAAAATATAAAGCAGATTATAGCAGGTCTCGTAGAATCGGGAGTTGAGATAATTGAGTGTGGTTTTTTGACTGATAAAGTTGTTTACGATAAAGATATAACAAAATATACTAATCTTAAACAACTAGGGGGAGTGGTATCTGCAAAGCGAAGTGAGCAGATGTATGTTTGTATGGTGAATTATGGGGAGTATATGATTGATAAACTTCCTGAATGTGAAAAAACGCCTATAGATGGTGTAAGACTTGCTTTTCACAAAAAGGATATGGTCGCTGCGCTTGATTTGTGTAATAGCATTAAAGAAAAGGGCTATAAGGTTTTTGTTCAAGCAATGGTTAGTCTAAATTATAGCGATGAAGAGTTTCTTGAACTTATTCAGCGGGTGAATGAATTGGAACCATATTCTTTTTATATAGTTGATAGTTTTGGGGTAATGAAAAAAAGGGATCTTATCCGCTTATTCTATATGGTGGAGCATAATTTAAAAAAAGATATTGTTATAGGTTATCATTCGCATAATAATATGCAATTGGCTTATTCGAATGCTCAAGCGTTGGTGGATATGCGTACCGAGCATGATTTGATTATAGATTCTAGTATATTTGGTATGGGACGTGGAGCCGGCAATCTTAATACCGAATTATTTGTTGAATATTTGAATGACAATCTTGCTTGTGAATATAAGTTGAAATCGTTGTTGAATATTATTGATGATATTTTGATTGATTTCTATCAGAGAAATTATTGGGGATATTCGTTGCCTAATTACTTATCTGCAAAGCATAATGCTCATCCAAATTATGCAGGTTATCTTGACAGTAAAAAGACGTTAACCGTGGAAGCTATGGATGAGATATTTTCACTTATGGATGATATGAAACGTGTAGAGTTTGATAAGAATTATATGGAAGAACTATACACAAAGTATATGGCAAAGAGTAGTGTTCAGGAAAATCACTTGTCTGAATTGAAAGAAAGACTTACAGGTAAAAAAGTATTAGTGATAGCACCGGGTAAAAGCTCTGTTGAGGAAAAAGACAAGATAATTGCTTTAGCAGAAAGAGAAAACATCATTTCTATAAGTATAAATTTTGATTATTTGTTGTACAATACGGATTATATTTTTATAAGTAATTTAAGAAGATTCCGTGATCTTGATGTAAATAAGCATAATAAGTGTATAGTTACATCAAATATACCTACGGTTGATGTGTATTTACAAACTAAATATGGAGAGTTACTTAATGATGAAGATGCGGTGCGTGATAATGCTGGCATGATGTTGATAAAATTTTTAATAAAATTGGGTGTAAGAAAGCTTTATCTTGCAGGTATGGATGGTTATTCAGTTGATCCTATGCAGAACTATGCAGATCAGAATATGACATTTTATACGCAGAAAGCTATTATGGATTCTATGAATGATGGTATAAATTCTATGCTCGGAAAATTTAGTAGAGAAATTGATATAGAATTCATTACTAAATCGAGATATATGAAAATAAAGGAAGAATGTAAATGAAGAAAGTAGTTACATTTGGGGAGATTTTGCTGAGGCTTTCTTCTCCTGGGTATACAAAGTTGTTTCAAAAGGAAAATTTAGATGCGACGTTTTGTGGAGGTGAAGCAAATGTATCAGTGTCATTAGCGAATTATGGTGTAAAAACCGCGTTTGTAACAAAACTGCCTGATAATGAAATAGGAATAGCAGCATCAAGATCGTTAAATTATTTTGGTGTAGATACTTCGGATATAATTTATGGTGATGGAAGAATGGGACTTTATTATCTTGAAAAGGGAGTTTCACAACGTCCGTCAAAAATAATATATGATAGAGCATATTCAGCAATAGCTCTTGCTAAACGATATGAGTTTGACTGGGATAAGATTTTTGATGGAGTTGATTGGTTTCATTGGACAGGTATAACTCCCGCGCTTTCAGAAGAATTGGTTGAGATATGTTTAGATGCTTGTAAGTTTGCTAAGCAGAATGGAATAACGATTTCGTGTGATCTTAATTATCGAAAAAAGCTATGGAGTAGTGATAAAGCTAAAGATGTTATGACAAGGATGATGCCGTATGTTGATGTTTGTATCGCAAATGAGGAGGATGCCGATAAAATATTAGGAATAAAGGCGGAAAAAACTGATATTAAATGTGGAATTATTAATAAAGAAGCATATGAAGTTATAGCTATAAAAATATGTGATGAATATGATTGCAAATATGTGGCGTTTACATTTAGAAAGAGTTATTCAGCAAGTAGAAATGGTTGGAGTGGAATGCTATATTGTAAAGAAAAGGAAAAAGCTTTTTATTCAAATGAGTATGATATTCAGATTGTTGATCGTGTGGGTGGTGGAGATAGTTTCTCTGGAGCACTTATTTATAGTATTTTAACGTATTCAGATAACCAGAAATGTATAGATTTTGCTACTGCTGCGAGTTGTTTAAAACACTCCATAGAAGGGGATTATAATAGAATTTTTGTTGATGATGTGGAGAGTCTCTTGAGTAATGGTGGAAATGGGAGAGTACAAAGATAAAGTAAGCTAACTATAAAAGATAATTCAAGGAGCGAAATTATGATTATAAATGAGGCATTTGCTAATAAAACATTAGTTATAACTGGTGGAACAGGAAGTTTTGGCTCAACAGTATTAAAACACTTTTTAACATCAGATATTGAAGAAATACGTATCATTTCAAGAGATGAAAAGAAGCAGGATTGGATGAGACATACATTACAGTCAGCTTATCCTGAATATGCAAATAAGGTACGTTTTTATATAGGTGATGTACGTAATTTAGATTCTGTGCGTGATGTTATGTATGGAGTTAATTATGTATTTCATGCAGCAGCATTAAAGGAAGTTCCTTCATGTGAATTTTTTCCTATGGAAGCAGTAAAAACTAATATAATGGGAACTGATAATGTTATTACAGCCGCTGTTGAAAATAAGGTTGAGAGAGTTGTATTTTTAAGTACAGATAAAGCAGCATATCCAATTAATTCTATGGGTATGACAAAAGCTATTGGTGAAAAAGTTGTTCAGGCAAGAGCACAGAAAGCTTTTGAACGCGGTGGTACAGTTCTTTCTTGTACAAGATATGGAAATGTAATGTGTTCTAGAGGTTCTGTTATTCCTTTATTTATTGATCAGATAAAGAGAGGAGCACCTATAACAATTACTGATCCAAATATGACTAGATTCCTTATGAATCTTGATGAAGCAGTTGATCTCGTTGCATTTGCTTTTGAACATGCTGAACCAGGAGATTTATTTATCCAGAAGGCTGATGCTTCAACTATTGGCGATTTAGCTGATGGTGTAATGAAAGTATTTGGTGAGACTGAGAAGAAGATTATTGGAACTCGTCATGGTGAAAAGTTATATGAAACATTGATGACTAGAGAAGAAAGACTTCGTGCAACTGATATGGGTAATTATTTTAGAATTGCTCCAGATGGACGTAGTTTGAATTATGATAAATTCTATGTGCAGGGTGATGTTTTAACAGAAAGTGATGAAGCATATACATCTCATAACACTAATCTATTAGATGTTGATGGAGTAGTTAAGAAAATTATGAGTACAGATTATGTTAAAGAAGAGTTAGAAGGTAGACCACACGTAGTGGAAGCATAGAGGTGACATATGGCAAACTGGAAAAATAATGGCAAACTTAAATTATTAATAGTTGTTGGTACAAGACCTGAGATTATTCGTCTTGCAGCAGTTATTAAGAAATGTAGAAAGTATTTTGATACAATTCTTGCTCATACAGGACAGAATTATGATTATAATTTGAATGGTGTTTTCTTCAAGGATTTAGAACTTGATGAGCCAGAAGTTTATATGGAGGCAGTAGGAAAAGACCTTGGTGAAACAATGGGTAATATTATTGCTAAGTCATATCAACTTATGGCTGAGATGAAGCCAGATGCCGTTTTGGTTTTAGGTGATACTAATTCATGTTTATCTGTTATTGGAGCAAAGCGTCTTCATATTCCAATTTTCCATATGGAAGCTGGTAATAGATGTAAGGATGAATGTTTGCCTGAAGAAACTAATAGAAGAATTGTAGATATTATTTCTGATGTAAACATGGCTTATTCAGAACATGCTAGAAGATATCTTGCTGATTGTGGATTGCCAAAGGAAAGAACATATGTAACTGGTTCTCCTATGGCTGAAGTTTTACGTATGAATCTTGATAAGATTAAGGCATCTAATATTCATGAAAAGCTTAATCTTGAAAAGGGTAAGTACATTCTTTTATCTGCACATCGTGAAGAGAATATAGATACAAAGAAGAACTTTGAATCATTATTCACTGCTATAAATAAGATGGCTGAAAAATATGATATGCCTATTCTTTATAGTTGTCATCCACGTTCTAAGAAGAGACTTGAGGAGTCAGGTTTTAAACTTGATAGTAGAGTGATTCAGCATGAACCATTAGGATTCCATGATTATAATTGCTTACAGATGAATGCATACGCTGTAGTATCAGATTCTGGTACTCTTCCAGAGGAATCTTCATTCTTTACTTCTGTTGGAAATCCTATTCCAGCGGTATGTATTCGTACTTCAACTGAAAGACCTGAGGCGCTTGATAAGGGATGCTTTATTCTTTCAGGTATCGATACGGTGGGTCTCCTTCAGGCAGTTGATACAGCTGTTGAAATGGTTAAAGATGGTGATAATGGAATTCCTGTACCTGACTATGTTGATGAGAATGTTTCTGATAAAGTTGTAAAGATTATTCAGAGTTATGTTGGTGTAGTTAATAAGATGGTATGGCGAAAAGATGGTTTATAGATTGGGTGTAATATGAAGGTACTTGTTACGGGAGCAAAGGGCATGGTTGGTACAGCCCTTGTTAATAATCTAAAGAATATTAGGGATGGAAAGAATCAGACTAGACCTAATATTGTTATTGATGAGATTTATGAATATGATATAGATTCTAGTCGTGAGGAACTAGATGAGTATTGCGCGAAGGCGGATTTTGTTTTTAATCTTGCGGGCGTTAATAGACCAGAGAATCCAGAGGACTTTATGAAGGGTAATTTTGGATTCGGTTCGGTTCTTCTTGAGTGTTTGAAGGCTTGCGGTAATAAGGCTCCTATTATGCTTTCTTCGTCAATTCAGGCTACGCTTTCAGGGCGATTTGGGGATTCTGAATATGGCCGTAGTAAGAAGGCAGGGGAGGACTTGTTCTTTGAATATGGTTTTTCTAATGGTGTTGATGTTTATGTTTATCGTTTTCCAAATTTGATGGGACATTCAAGACCAAAGTATAATTCTGCAGTTTCAACATTTTGTTGGGCTGTAGCTAATGATGAAGAGTTTACAGTTAATGATAGAGCTACAGAGCTTGAACTTTTATATATTGATGATCTTGTAGAGGGAATGTTTGATCTTTTAGAAGGCAAGGAACAGCATTGTGAGTTTGATGGAGTAGAGACGGTACTTAAGGAAGATGGCAGGTATTGTTGTGTGCCGGTTACTCATAAGGTGACTCTTGGTGAGATAGTAGATTTGCTTGAAGAGTTTAAAGAGCAGCCAAGTACACTTATGATGCCGAAGATGCCGGAAGGGTCATTTGCCAAGAAACTGTATAGTTTATATTTATCTTATCTTCCTACGGATAAGTTTAAATATGCTTTGAAAATGAATGTAGATAATAGGGGCTCATTTACTGAGCTTGTACATACCGAAGATTGTGGTCAGGTTTCGATTAATATAAGTAAACCGGGAATCACAAAGGGCCAGCATTGGCACAATTCAAAGTGGGAACTTTTTATTGTTGTTGCCGGTCATGGTCTTATACAGGAGCGTAATATTAATACGGGTGAGATGGTTGAGTTTGAAGTGTCGGGTGAAAAAATCGAGGCGGTTCATATGATACCTGGTTGGACTCATAATATTATTAATCTTTCTGATACGGAA
>Ga0129306_1001255_pt1 | contig 30302 bp, 39 predicted proteins | sample P827metagenome_FD_94438 | JGI IMG/M metagenome (GOLD analysis project Ga0129306, IMG submission 94438) | Capybara group fecal microbial communities from Wisconsin, USA - P827 metagenome | ecosystem: Host-associated > Mammals > Digestive system > Large intestine > Fecal | place: USA: Wisconsin...
CAAAGAGAATGAAAAAAAGTGAAAAGCCAGAAAAAATACAGGTAGATGAAATGAAAAAACATTCATCTAAAGGTGCCATAAAATTAACTGAATAAAATAATAAAGATATGTTTTATTAAAGTAAATATATAGTTTATTATGGGTGCACTATTTATAGTACACTCATATTTTATGTTTATAGCTTATTTATAAAGAATTAAATTATAAATAAATTTGTAATTATTTAAATAAATATAAAAAAATCGATTTAAAACGATATGTATTTTTCTCTTAGATTGAAAATATGAATAAAAATAATTTAAAATAAAAAACTATAAGAGAAAGGAGAGGATTAAAATGTATTCTAATAGTTATAAAGGAGAAAAACATAAAAAATCAAAAGAATTAGATGGGCATAGGCCACAATATGATGCAGATAATAGAGAAAAAAAGGCGCCTTCTAAATATGAGAATTTTAAAGGAGAACCTATAGAATAAATATAAATAAATTTTTTAAACTATAAAATTAAAGGATATTTTGAAAATATATGATTTAAAAGAAAATAATACAAAAAATTCATTTAATTCACTAGAGTAATATCAAAAAAATAACACAAACTTATATTACAAACTTAATTAAGTTTGTAATATTTTTAAAGATAAAAGGAGGACGATTAAAATGGCAAACAGAAGTTCAAATCAATTAGTAGTACCAGAAGCTAAACAAGGATTAAAAAATTTAAAAATGGAAGTTGCTAACGAAGTAGGTTTATCAAACTACGATACTGTTGATAAAGGAAACTTAACAGCAAGACAAAACGGCTATGTTGGTGGCGGAATGACAAAGAAAATGGTAGAAGCATACGAAAATAGCTTAAAATAGTAATTGAGTTAATTAAATTAAAATATAAAGCTTGTTAATTAAAACAGCTTAAGAGATTAGATATATTTATATGTATCTAATCTCTTTTGAATTTATGGATAATATATTATGCATTTATAGAGTAGTTATAATTAAACAGTTATATAGTAATACCAATTAATTATCAAAAATTAATTGATTTGTTGACTAAAAGGTAATAATATGTTATTATTATAACGTTAAATCATTCTTGCCGGAGTGGTGGAATTGGCAGACGCAACGGATTCAAAATCCGTCGAGGGTAACTTCGTGCGGGTTCGACTCCCGCCTTCGGCACCAATATAAATATGCTTAAAGACTTTGGATTAGATTTCCAAGGTCTTTTGTTTTATGTTAGTATAATTATTAAAACAAAATAGCATTTATTTAATAATACATTATATTTTTTACATTATACATCAACTTCCTGAATTAATTTTATTTTATCTTCGGCGAATTTTTCAGAAGAAGTTTTTTCTTTATTCAGTGTAAAGGTATCTTTTTTCTCATATATTATTTCCCCATCTTTTTTTATACTTAATACCCCACTAAAATTAAACATAAATTAAGACCCCTTTCCCAAATCGAACATGTGTTCAAGTATATTTTAATATGTTTTAATAAAATTTGCAAATTTTTTAATTAAATTACTTTATGTGAAAATTATTACATATTTATTCTGAAAATGTAATTGTCTGCATACAGAATTTAAGGACAAGTATTTACTTTTTTAGACAAAATAAAAAGCTAACAAACATATATGAGTTACATGTAGTTATAAACATAACATCATGAAATCTCTATATATTTGTTAGCTTTACATATCTGCATTTTAATCTCAGATAATTAATTTTTAGTGTATTTTATTTATTTGGATTGAAATCAAAGCCAGCTTCTTTTAATTTTCTAGATAAATCAGCTTCTTTTTCTAACTCTTTATTTCTTTCCTCTAGCTCTTTAATATAATTTATCATTTGTTCTCTGGTTATTCCATTTGGAAATATGTTCTTATCTAATTCAAATTCATAATTATTCCCATTTATATTAGCTTTAGAAATTATACCATTTCTATTTTCAGATCTTCCTAAAATATAATCTACGGAGCAATTAAAGAAGTCAGCTAACTTAGATAAGGTAAGAGTATCAGGAATTCTGTTACCATTTTCCCAATTAGAAACTGTTTGTTTTGATACATTTAGAAATTTTGCCAATTCAGTTTGATTTAAATCTTTTCTTAATCTTTCACATTTCAACCTATCTTTTATTTCTGCCAACTTTTTCACCCCTTTATTTATACTATATTATAAACCATATGTTGACTTTTTAAAACTGATGTAAACTATAAGAATATTTTTTGGGGAAAATGATAAAATACAGTTGAAAGTATTCTTAATGTTGACTATAATAAAAATATAAATAGTATTCGTATAGTTTACTTAAAAGCAGCTATTAAGGGGGTGAGTTTTATGGCAACAGCAAGAAAACTAAAAGCTTATAGATGCTTAAAAGGTGCAAAACAAGAGAATATAGCAAGACTAATAGGAGTAGCTCTAAATACTTATAATTTTAAGGAAAATGGCAAAAAACCTTTTACTTTAAATGAGGCCAAAATTATATCGGATTTTTTTAATACTACCATAGATGAACTTTTTTTAAAAAGAAATAGTAAACTTTAAGAATACTTGAAAATTTATAGTTTAATATTAAGAGGAATAAATCCTAAGGAGGAGTCCTCAAGTGGCAGTAATAAAAACAAAAGAATATAGAATCATGAGAAACTTATCTATTTCAAAATTGAGTTGCAAAAGTAAAATAGCTAGAAGTTATATTACAGAGTTAGAAGAAGGTAAATATGAGAATCCAGGGTTAAAGGTTATTTGTAATCTATGCAAAACATTAAAAATTACACCAAATGAATTAATTGATCAAGAACTATGGAAGTGGTGGTAAACATAGTAAATCAATAATTATTGGATAAGTATAAAAAACTATATATAAATTATGGATTAATTTAATTATAGAAATATTTTATTTTGTATACTATGGATAAAAAAGAAAGTGGGGATATATTGGCAGAAGTTAAGTGGATAAAGATAACAACTAATATGTTTGATGACGAAAAAATAAAATTAATAGATGCTATGCCAGAAAGAGATACTGTTCATTATATTTGGATAAGGCTTTTAGTTCAAGCAGGTAAAACAAATGCAAATGGATATATTTTTCTAAATGATAATGTTCCATATACAGAAGAAATGCTAAGTACAATTTTTAATAGGCCATTAAATAGTTTAAGGCTTGCGTTAAAAGTACTTAGAGATTTTGGCATGATACAGATACAAGAAGATAAATTAATAAAAATAACTAACTGGTCCAAACATCAAAATATAGAAGGTATGGAGAAAGTTAGACAACAAACAAGGCAAAGGGTAGCTAAACATAGAGCTAAGAAAAAAGAATCATTGGAAGAAGCTAAAGGGGAAAGTCTCATAAGTAATAAAAATAAAAAAAGTGTAATGTTACATGAAACGTTAAGTAACGGTAGAGATATAGATATAGAAGATATAGATATAGAAATAAAAGAAGATAGAAAGAGTGATATAAGAAAAAATTTAGATAAAATCAATGAAGTATATTTTAATACTTTTTATAGGCAAATAAGTGCTACTTATTTAAATCAAGTATTAAAAATTATGGCTAAAGAAGATTATACTGATCTATTAATATATGCATTAAATATTACAAAAAAAAGAGAACAGGAACAGGGCAAAATAAAAGGCTTTAAATATACAATGTCAATTTTGGAAAGCTGGATAAATAAAGGATATAAATTACCACAAGATGTAAAGAAAAACGAGATAAGTAAGAAATGGAGGGAAGGCGAGGTATATGAAACAAGTAGGAGAAGCTTTGGAGAAGACCTTAAAAAACAAGGAATTGGATTATAATATTGCTGGTCAAAATGAAAAAGTTGAAATATGTTCTGTATGTGGAGAAGCTATTGAAAAGATTACTTATATTCCAGGGTTAAATAGGTGTATAAAAGGTCCTGTAATGTGCAAATGTAAAAGGGAGGCTCTAATAGCAAAAGAAAAAGAAGAAATAAATAAAGAAAAGCAATTAAGATTAAAAAGGATTATTAAAAATAGTTTAATAGATGAAAAATTTAGAAATAGTAAATTTGAAAATTGGGATTTTACTAAAGGTAATGACAAAATGTATAAAATAGCTAATAAATATACTAAAAAATTTGAAAACATGAAAAAAGAATCTGTAGGACTGTTATTATATGGTTCCCCAGGAAATGGTAAAACCTATACTGTTGCATGTATAGCAAATTGTCTTATAGAAAAAATGTTACCAGTTATATGTGTAAATGCAGATAGCTTATTGAATAGAATTAAAGACACATATAAAAAATGGGGGAAAGAAGTAGAAGAAGATGTATTAAGAGGATTAGATAATGCAGATTTATTGATAATAGATGATTTAGGGACAGAGCAGGATACAGAATGGACTAGAACTAAAATCTATAATATTTTAGATAGTAGATATAGAAATGGATTACCACTTATAATTACAACAAATTTATCTCTTATGGAGCTTAAAAATAGATATGAAAAAAGGACATACTATAGAATTTTAGAAATGTGCACTCCTATTTTAAATGATGGTAAAAATATAAGAGAAGAAAAGGCTAAAGAGAAAACAGAAATATTAAAAGAATTGTTAAATTAAGAATATTGATTGTCTTGAATAATATAATAGAAAATTAAGTATGGTGGAGGGATAAGATGTCAACTGTATTAGTTAAGGAAGTAGAAAATAAAGTTTTTGAGGAGATAGAGTCATTTAGAGAAGAAAATAAAGTACTGAAAATTTTATTAAAAGAGTATGTAAAGAAAAGCATAGATTATGAGAAATTATTAAAGGAAAGTATGAATTTATTAGACAAATATCAAGAGGAATTAGAAATTTTAAGAGTTGGAAAAAATAGATGGACGGATGAAGTGGTCAAGCATTACTTTAGAATAAAAGACTTGCAAAAATCTCTAGATAGTATAGGAAAAGAAATAATGATATATGAGTTAAATAAAAATAATAAGAAATGTAAGAAAATATATAAAGTTTAAACTAAAAGGCAATTCTAAAGATCTTTAAAGATATCAAAAAGTAGCATTATAATTATGGAAAATATAATAAAGAATTATTATAGGAGGCTAGATATGTTGGATAAAAAATTATATACAAGAACAGAAGAAAGATTATATAGGTATTTTAGAAGTAAAAAAGAATTGAGTAAATTAAAAAATAGGGTAAATCATCTTTCTAATAGAATAGAAATTATAATGGATAAAATTAAAAATAATAATGTAACATTAGAAGAAGAGTCTAGAAGTAGAACATATGATGAAATAGTACAAACCTCTAGTAATGGAACAAGCTATGCGGAGAGGGAGTTAGTAAGGCAAATAGAGAGATTAGAAATAGAACTAGGAGAAAAAATTAAGAAGAAAGGAAAAGTAGAATATAAAATAAGAGAAATAGAAGAAGAAATATCCGTAATGGAGGATAACCTTTCATCACTAAATGAAGAAAATAAAAAATTTATAGAGTTTAAGTATGGAGAAAATAAAAGTGTAGATTGGATAGCTATAGAAATGTTTGGAAGAGCAAGGAGCACAGCTTATAGAAAAAAGAATGAATTAGTAGAACGTGTAGCACAATTGAATAACCTTATAGTATAAACAGAGTTCTTGGCTTCAGAGGGAGTTTTTACTCTCCCTAAAGGATAACGACTTCTTAGGAGTTTTACTCCTTAGAAGTCGTTATCCTTTAGGGGAAATCGTTATCCAGGGACGTAACCGCTCTTTACTTCCACTTTGAAGAAGATGGGAGTATTAGAGCGGGTAATCATCGGATAAAAATATTTTGGGACAAAAATGGGACAAAGTTGGGATAAATAAAGTATTGAAATGAAATATAATAGTATTATAAAAATAGCAGAGGTTTTATTGTATAAGACAACTGCAAAGTATTCATTTAAAAAATAAGTGAATAGTATGAAAGCAAATTAAAATTTACAGCCTTTAAGAATAAGTTAAAAAACTAAATAATTTGGATTGAAAATTTTATCATCCTTAAATAGTGCATTAGATTCGCAAAATAAGTTTTAATGCTTATAACTTCTTATAAGTAAAGTTATAAATTAAGACTTTTATAAAATCTAATGCTTATTTATTTCAAGAAAACTTAAAGGTTGTACAGTAAGCATAGGAGGTGAGCTATATTCAATAATTTATCATAATGAGGATGATTTAAGGTTATGTAATAGGCTGACTAAATAAATGATTAAACTATTGTTAAAAATATTTGCAGAAGAATTAGTAACCTTAAACAAATAAAATTTAATTGAGGAAGGTGAGAAAAAGTGAGAACACCTTTAGAGATTTTGAAATTTAATTTACAAGAAAAACAGTATCCTTATTTTGAGGATAAGGAGCTAGAATTGCTATTAGAAATCAATAATAATGATGTAGAAAAAGCAAGCTATAAAGGGTGTATTCTTAAGGCAATTGCAGATGATGGCATAGAAGTTGCAGGTATAAAATTACAAAGCAATAGGGTTTATTGGTTAACCTTAGCAGAACATTTCAAAGAAGAGCAAAAGATTCTAAAGAATCAGACCCCTATGGAAAGAGTTGATGAACATTAATGAATAATATAAATAGGGCAAAAATAAGCAAAAATATATATGAACAGCTAGAAAAAAGAGATTTATTAAAAGAAATAAAAATATTAAGAATAGGTAAAAATGCTTTTGAAGAAAAACTAGATGAAGTATATGTATGCACTATAAAAGGATATTATTATAAAAATAATAGTAATATAATTACAACTTCTATAGAGGGATTAGAAGTTAATAATTTGTATAATGACAAATTATTAATTATCTATAATGATATAAGCTCTAAAGTACAAAAAGATGATTATTTCATATTAGATGGAACTAAGTATGAAATAGTTGACACAGGAAATATTCAAAACCTAGTATTTGATATGATACTAAACAGGGTGTGATTATATGAGAGAATTTGAAGTAAATATAGATAGCATTATTGATGGATTATCTGAATTTGAAATTCAATCTAAGACTGCTATAAGTAGGTATGCAGATATTGCTGCAAAAAAACTAGAAGAAGATGCTAAAAAAAATGCACCTTGGAAGGATGAATCAGGTAAGGATATTGAAACAATTAAAGGTGGAAAAGAGTGGAAATGTGATAAATGTAATATTTATATTGCTGGAAACAAGGATTACTATCAGTCATTAGAATTATGTAATGATAAAAAATATGCAATATTAAAACCAACTATAGATAAGTTAAGCCCACAAATACTTAAGGGAATGAGTAATTTATTTGGGAAGTGATGTAAATGTCTAAATTTAATTACAAAGTTCCAGGAGATTCCATACAACAAGACCTAATTAATAATGCTATACCTGAAACTTTATGGCAAAAGGTATATTTATATTTAAAAAAATTAGGATATAATGTGTATGCTCCTGGACAAAAGAGAAACAAATGTACAGAAAGCTATGTAGTTATAAAGGAAAATGGTGTCCATGCCCTAGTTGGAAATATATCTGGTTATAAACTATTTGATATTATAGTTTATAGCCCTATGGATCAATATTCCACTATGGAATTTTATGTAGAGAATTTAAAAGAAGCTTTAGAAAAAATAAAAGATTTTAGACTTACAGGGAATGAGACACCAAGCATTATAGATTATGATGTACAAGCTTACACTACAAGCATAGAATATCAACAATTTAAAAGTTTAAGGAGGTAATTTAATGATAAGTGGAAAAACTTTAGTTAATGTTGTAAAAGTTAATTTTATTGATGAGGTAACAAATACAAAACATACAATAGAAACAAGTAATGAAATAGATATAGAACCTATAAACAGTAAGGGTAAAAGAGATATATTAAGGATTAAAAATAAAATTTATGGAATAAATGAAACAGATGATATTGTTATAGGTTACAAGTTAAAAATGAAAGACAATCTATTTAATATAGAAACTATGGCTTTGATAGATGGAGGAACTATACAAGATAATAAATATTGTGGAACAGAAGTAGGTATAGCAGTAGAAAGACATCCATTTACTATGGAAATATTCACAGAAGAAAAAGACTATTCTAGAACCACAGGCTATGTTAAGTTCGTGTATAAGCATTGTAAAGGTAAGCCAGCTAAATATAAAATTCAAGATGGAAAATTTTTAGTGTCTTCATATGAGGCTGAAAGTATACCATTTAGAAATGAAAAACCTGTAGAAATAGAATTTTTAAATAAATTAGAAGAAAATAATAATGGAGAAAAGCCAGGAGAATCTACTCCAATTGAAGATATAGGGGTAGAAGGTGGAGAAGTAGAAAGTAAAAATCCAGATGTGGGAGTAAGTATAACTAACAGGGTAGTGTGGAGTTTTTCAAATAAAATTAATCAAGACGATGTTAACCTAGAAAACTTTATTATAAAGAGAAAATCTGATAATTCTAGAGTAAATGGAAATGTAACTATAGATGATACTAAGAAAATAGTAACATTTGTACCTTATTCTTTAGCAATAGATACAGTTTATATTGCTGAAGCTAGGGAGATAAGTAAATTAGATGGAAGTGGTAAAACCACAGCATTATCCACAGAATTTAAAACAATAAAAATTAGATAGTGAGGGGATAATAAAATGGATTTAAAGGTAACTAATATAGAAGATTTAAAAAAAGTAGCTCAAGGTGAAGTGATTCAGTTGCCACAATTTAGCCAAGGGATACCTTTTAATGCTAGAGTTAAAAGAGTATCTCTTTTAAATTTGGTAAGAAAAGGAGTAGTACCTAACAAATTATTAAGTGCAGCAGAGGAACTATTTTATGGTAAACAGAGTTCAAAAGAAAATGTTGATTTAGCACAAATGACAGATGTTATGTATATTATGGCTGAAAATGCACTTGTAGAGCCTTCCATAGAAGATTTAAAAAGTGTAGGATTAGAGCTTACAGATGAACAAATAGTAGCATTGTTTAATTATACACAGGAAGGTGTTAGTGAATTAGACTCCTTTCGTGAAGAGCCAGAGAATACTGAGTGTAATATCGATAAGTAAACAATATAGACAAAGGCCCAGTGAAGTTATAGGGTTGACTAATGATTATGAGGCCTTTTGTTTTGATGAGGCCTGTGTTTATATATTAAATGAGATTAGTAAAGAAGATGCTAGAGAGCCTAAGTTTAGAGATGGAGATAGAACAAATAAAACTAATAATGAAGATGTTATTCAATGGTTAAACGCTAATAGCAAAAGTTAGTTTTTAACTTTTTGCTTTTTAACCATAAATAAATATTAAAACTATATTATATAAATTTAAAAGGAAATAATAAATATAAAAAGAGATTAAAGTAATAAAAATTTAAATTATTATTTAAATGAAGCTAGAAAACTTTTTATTCCCAAAGGTGGGAGGTGAGAAAAAATATGGCAGTGAGGGTAGGAGAAGCAGTTGCTCAGCTAACATTAGATACTACTGAATTTACAAGGGGCATTAATGGCGCAGGAAGAGAATTGGAAATATTCGTGCATAGAGTTGAGGAAGAAAAAACTAAAATTGAAAAGCTGCAGAAAGCACTAACCAAAAAAGCAAAGACTTTCAGTAACATAGGAAAATCTATGGAAAGGCCTAGTGCTGCGGCACAAAATCTTCTTAAAACTGGGATAAAAAATACTCTTGATGAAGAAGCAAAGAGTAAGAACCCAAAAAAAGGCCCTGCTAATATTGCAAAGGGCAATTATGAAAAAATTCAAAAGGATATACAAGCTTCCATAAAAAAAGTACAAGATTCTTTTGCACAATTACAAACATCTATAGTAAAACAATTAATACCGATATTTAATAATCAGTTAGTACCCATATTGAATAATAAGTTAATCCCAATATTTGCAAAGGTAGCTAATAAAACAATAGAATTAATGAATTCATTTAATAAATTACCCAATCCTGTAAAAAATGCTATTGCAGTAATGATTGTATCAATAGCCGGAGTTGCTAAAACATTTACCGTGCTTGGTAAAATTGTAAGCACTATAAATAATGTAATAGGTGTATTCGGCAAACTAAAAAAAGCTGCTGGAATATTTAGTGTGCTACGAACTTTAATTACTCCCCATACACTTATAATTGTAGCTGCTATTGCAGCAATAGGATTTATAGTATATGAAGTAATCAAGCATTGGGATACTTTGAAAAAATATGCAACTCAGTTTGGAAAATTCATAGGAAATGTATTTAAAGGAATAGGTAAAGTTATAAACTCAATTATACAAGGAGCTATTCATGCATTTCAAGGATTCATTAAAGTACTTCAATGGGTAGGTGGAATGGTACAAAACATAATAAATGGATGTATAGCGATATTTCGAGGTGTTGGAAATATATTACATGGAATTGTACAAGGTTGGATTAATATATTTAAGGGACTAGGTAATCTAGCAGGAACACTTTTTAATATAGGTAAAAATATAGTTGATGGCCTTATAAATGGTATAAAATCTATGTTTGGAAATGTAGGAGCAGCAATAGGAAGCTTAGCAAGTAAAATAGCAGATGGATTCAAAAGCTTTTTAGGTATAAATTCTCCATCACGTGTATTTTCTAATTATGGTAAATCACTTGGAGAAGGTCTCATACAGGGTATTGATAACCAACAAAGTGCTGTAGATACTAAAATTAAAGATATGGCCGATAAGATCAAAGGCTTAGGTAATGTAAGAGCAAATTTTAATGGATTAAATAATATGTCACTTAGTGGAGCGTATGGTGGTACTGGAGCATATGGTGGTACTTATGGATCTCCATATGGACTTAATAATATGAGTAAAAGTATGGGACTTACACAAGATATAAAAATGTATGTAACTATACCAAATGCAGATAAAGAAGGGGCTACTAAGATAGCTAATGAATTTAAACAAATGACAGAAAGTTCTATGAAAAATGTTATGACAGGATTATTTATGAATGATGTATTAAGAGATTAGGAGGTGGCTTGTATGAACTTAAATAGAATAAAAGATTTTAAAGTAGATCTACTTTATGAAGATGGAAAAAATACAGGTGGCGTAATAACTAATTATAAGCCACCTCGTCCTGCTTATTTTCGTAAGGGTATTAGAACAGTACAAGGATACACATATTTTGAAAAAGGTGTTAAAAGTGATTGTATTATTGAGTTTACAGTTGTTTTTAATATAAAAGGAGAAAATGATGATGAAACACAAAGTAATATAACTAAGTTTTTAAACTTTAGAAAAAATTATTCAGGTAGATTCATATTTGTAGATGAATTTGGAATTCAATACAAAGGATATTTACAAAATAAGTTTGAGATAGATACTCCTATCGAAGGTGATATATATTATATAAATTTAGAGCTTTTATGTAATCATGAAGCTAGTGGATGGGTGAAGGATAATGGCAAAGTGTAAAGTAGAATTTTATAAAAAAAATGGATATCAGGCTTTTGAAGATGGTGATGCTAATAAAATAATATTAGAACATTGTTTAGTGTCAGTAAAAATAAATAGAAATTTAACTACACCTACTGCTGAAGCTACGATTACAGCGCAATATGAAAATCTACCTACTGCTATTTTTGCAGGAGGAACGCAAGGCGTAATAGATAATTTTGCACAGGTAAAAATTTATATAGAGGATGTACTTCAATTTGCAGGTGTAATAAAAAAATATGATTATAATACACTTGATAAAACGATAGAAATGACTTGCCATGATATGTATTATAGAATGCTAAATTTATGTGATAAGGAATTAAAATTCTATAATAAAACTGCAACAGATATAATTTCTACTGTTGTATCAGATGCTAAATGTAGTTTTCAAAGAAGTGGAGGAAATAATTATACTGTACCTAAATTAGAATGCGAAATAGGTACTATGTATAATGATATAATTGGTAATTTAGTAGAAACTATGTATGCTAGAATAAGGGCAAACAAAAGCGGTACAATAGTGTTAGAAGAACAATATCCTGCTTATAGTGAATCAAATCATGAATCAAATCATCATGATTATGTCTTATCTGTTGATACTAATTTATCTAGTGAAACTGCCAGTAGAGATTCTAATTTAATGAGAAATATATTAAAAATTTGTTGTAATGATAAATATTCTATTTTTGAATCTAAAACCATGACTAGTTATTTAAATGGCGAAAGATGGGTAGACATAATTGATAATCCATTAGCTAGTACTTCATTATTAAAACAAAAGGTAGCAGGATATAAATTTTTAGATATGTGGAGAGAAAGTACTGTTTTAAATGTAGTGCCAGTAGCTGGAATACCTAACATTGATTTAGGACAAGTAGTTAAATTAGTAAATAATCAAAGAGGTAGTGGTTGGTATTTAATCGTTGGAATAAGTACAGAAATAAATGCTGACACATATGTAGATACATTGCAATTACAAGGTATGAGAGATAAAAGGAAGGTATATGAACAATGCACCCAAATAGGCGGTGGAAAATTAAAGCAATAGTAGGTGATTAACATGGCACATATGGGATATAAAAATTTTAGAGAGCCAGTAGTCTATATTCTAGATCAAGAATTAAGAAAAAGGGATTTTAAAAATCAAATAAATACAAGTCAAGATTCAAAGTATACTGGTGAATTACCTGAATATCCATGTAGAATAATTAGAGATAGCAATAATAAAGCATATAAATTTATATATGCTAATGGAACAGATATGCAATGGCAAGAAGAACTAATTAGAAATGCAGAAGGCAGAGTATATAGAATCAAAACAACCTATCCTAATAATATAAATAAAACAATACAATTAATTAAAGATAGTCATGGTAAATTAGAAATAATAGATTATGTATAGGAGGTGGCAATAATATGGGATTACCTTCCTATGTAGTTAACTTTGATGAACTTTCAGATCTTATTAAAGATTATTTACAAAATGGTGTAAAAGTTGACATAGGCAATATAAATTTTTCTACTAAAGATATGGAAAATTTATTATCACAAATTAAAGATAAAATACAAGGTGTAGATTATAATGATTTAATAAATGCTTTAAATGCCTTAGGTGTAAAGTTAGATAATTTAAGTGGAAATTTAGGTATATCAGGTACACAAAAAATTTATGGAAAAATGCTAGAGATTCCTGCAATAGAAGGACAGCATATAATAGGATTTAAGGGAAATGGACAAATAACAGGTATAACATATTCACAATCAAGCTGGAGATTTGAAGATAGCTGGGATTTGCAAATAGGCAATGATAAATTATTTGAAGGTGTACGTACTAAAGAATATGGTGAACATAAATTTTTCAATGTATTTTATCCTATAAATGGGACAGTTGAGTTTATTTACAATAATATTAGTGGAACGAGTAAAGTTTTATGGGTAGATTTTTGTGTATTGGAGAGTTAAATTATGAGTTTACCTAAATATATAATTAATTTTGATGAGCTTACAGATAATTTAAAAAATAATTTATTAAGTTTGATAGATGATAATATAAGAACTAATTATCCAGAAATAAATACAAATAATATACAAGAGTTATTACAACAATTAAAAGATCTATTGCCAAGCGTACAATATGAAGGTCTAAAGAAGAAAATTGATTCTTTAATATATAGAAAAATTGAAGGCATTCAAAAGGTAAAAGGTATATTATTAGACATCCCAGCAATACAAAATGATTATAAAGAGCAATTTAGATTTGATAAAGATGTATATATTACAGGACTGCATTTTAATCAAACAGGCTGGAAAAAGGATGATAGATATAGCTTAGAAGTTAATAAAATGAAAATAATAGATAATGCAACAACTAAGGAAATAGGAGAGCATAAATACTTTAATACATTTTATAAAGTAAGTGCTAATACTCTTATTTCTTTTATTTTGCATAATTTAAGCGGCAATAGTAGGCAAACAATGATAGATCTAGAGTATATAGATGGAGAGGATTCTAGTATTACAGTAGAACCACCGCCAAACATAGAAGATATTCCAAATGATTGGGACATAGCAGTAGTAATGAATTGGGAAGAGAATACAGACGCAGATATAGATTTGCATGGATATATAGAAGATAAACATGTTTGGTATGGTAATAAATACCATGATGGATTTTATCTTAATTTTGATTATACAAGTCATAAAACAAACAAAAATCCTGAAATAATAAGTGTTAAAGGATACAAAAATAAAAAGCTTCATATAGGTGTAAAGAATTTTAATGGAGTAAAACTAAAGGATCCTGTAACTTTGGAAATATATCAATATAGACCTTATGGTAATAAATTGCTTAAAAAATTTAATGTGAATTTAGATACAAATAGAGGGTTAAAAGATATATTTACAATAGACTTAAATACTTTAAAAATAACAAATTTAAATAAATAATTGATAACAGGGGGTAGATAAAATGGCTACAGATAATTTTTATTGTGTAAATGGGAACACAAGTGTAAAAGATATAATTAAAAACTTAACAAAAGAAATAACACAAAATGCTGGAATTTATAAATGGGATTTAGTTTGCCCTAGTTCAATAGATAAAGTTAGAAATTTTAGTTTGATAAAAGCTACTACATCTTATGGAAAAGAATTTTATATTAGATTTGAAAGGACAGCAGCATTAACTCCAACAAGTGAGGAACAAAAACTATTGGATAAAGAAAGGTACAGTAAACCATTTACTGAACAGGAAATAATACTTCTTAATAGATATGTTGAGGCTATGCCTTTAACAAGCTTTGAGAAAAATTTAATAAAGAAAAATTTAGATTCATTAAATATAGATGAACAAAATAATTTGCAACAATTACGAATGAGAAAAAATATAACAAATGATAGAGAGCTATTTTTGCTTAGAAAATATTATAATGGTGAAAGTCTTTCTACTGCTGAACAAAATGAATTAGACACTTATAGGAATGCACACAATTTAACTGCTCAAGAATTGATAGATTGGAGTAAACTCAAAACCAATACAAAACTTTATACTGATTCTATAATAAATATACTTTATAAACAATATGCTGGATTGGGATTATCTCAAAGTGAACAAAATTCTTTGGCAAGTTATAGAAATAGTATGGAACTGACACAAAGCGAAAAAGAAAAATTAGCAATGTTAAAGGGTAGAATGGACAATAGAAACCATATGTATATAACTATAGGTAAAGAGATGCATGACACTAAAAAAATTGTAGAGGTAGATGGAGAACAAAAAGAAATAGATATTAAAGATTTAGTAGAAGAGAGTTGTTCTGTACCATCAAGATTTGCATGGTATAAGAAACTTGCACCAGAAATAGGTGAGTGGCTACCTATAGAATATTATATAAATATCACAAAAGATTCAGTGAATATAATACTAGAAGGGGATAAAAGTGCAGATAACTACCCTTATAATAATAATTTAACAAGTTATGCTTATATTGGGGCTATTAGACCAATGGAAGATTCAGCATCCACAGATGATAAATATAACTTTGGAGTAGTTACATCTTCAGATATACCACCATTTTTTACAAAAAAGTTTGGTGAAAGAACTGCTACAGGAATTACAGATGTATGTATGATAGGTAATAAAATAGGTATGCCGATGCAGCCTCATTATCCTGAATTTAGTACAACAACAACTTTTGTAGATAAATGTAATACGGAAGGTAGCAGGTGGAATCATAAAAAACATAAATTTGATGAAATTATTTTGTTTCATCCTGTTGATGGTGAAAGAGGAAAGCTGATTAATGTATTAGCTGGGGATAGTAATGGAATATGGGATAAGGATACGCTAGTTTATAAAAAAGGTACAGAGGAAGAAGAAAATTATAAAAAGTTTAAAATTACAGCACCATATAGTTTAATGAACAATAGTCCTAATCCATTGTATTGTATCGCAATCAGATGGTATAAATCAGAATAGAGGTGGTATAAATGCCCCTACATAAAATTCCCCTATGTAGTTTTAAGTATGTAGGGGATAATACTCTTTCTAGTGGAATCTTTATATATGATACTAGAGAAGGTATTGCTAAAAATAATAATATAACTAAGTTATATTATAAAAAAAATATAGAAATAGAAAAAGGTAGTATCTCCAATTTGTTATATAAAGGTGATACTAGAATAGAAAAACTTTATAACAAATTATTTTATAAAGAAAATAATTCTATATATAAAATATATAATTATAATTTAAGTGTTAAAGATAGAAAGATAACTAAAGGATTAGCTAAAGATTTAAGTGTTAAAAATAGAAAGATAATTAAAGGCTTACCTAAAAATTTAAGTAAAAATGATTTTAAATTTATAAAAAACAAAAATTATAATTTGGAAAAAATAAAAATTAATGAATTTACAAGAAATAAAATTGTTCATTTAGACATTTATAAGAATTTAGGATTTACTAGAGAGCAGCTAAAACAAGTTGGAATAATTAATATTATCGAATTAAATAATTCTAACAATATTTTAAATTTAGAGGATCATAAAAAATATAAGGATATTAATATAGGCTATAATATTAGATCATTAACTAGAAACTTTTTTAAAGGTATTGATATAAACCATAGTGTTAATTTGCAAATATATAATAAAGCTACAGAAATAAGTAAAGGAAAAATTATTATAGTAGATAAATTAAAAATAAGAAGTCTTCACATTATTAGAAATAATATAAATATAAATATTGATGTCATTAGAAAGATAGGTATTAAAGAGAATATTATTAATGTTAGTAGAAGACATGAAAAAAGAGTAGATATATCAACAAATATTTACTTATATAGAAAGATAGGAAAGCAAATATATTTAAATAATTATACTAAATTGTCATACAAAACAAATAATTTTAAACTTAATAAGCATAATTGCATAAATGTATTAAGAATTTATCCTACAGATATTATGAGATATATTTATAGAAAGTTGTTCTATATTAATACTCTAAATACAATATATAAAACTAATAATATTTTAGGATTAAATAAAAATAATTTTCATAAGATAGGGAAGCACAGCATAGTAGTTTTAGAAAAAAATATTACAACCAATATTGTTAGAACTGGTCTATTTCTTATTGAAAATAATAAATTTGAAAATATCTATAAGGGTGAATCATTAGGTTTAAATAAGGATAAAATTAAAATTTCAAAAAGAATTCATATGAATTTAATTAAAAAATCAAAAATAAATATTTTTAAACGGTTTTTTAATTTCAGAGATTTAAAGATAATTAAGAGATGGTGGGTATTAGAAGCAACTGACCCTAGAGATGAGAAAATATTACCTATAAAAGATTATAATTATTCTAATAAACCATTATTAGTGAACAGTAGGATTAAGCCTTATGGAAATTTAATAGAACAGAATAAACATCCTATATCTTATGCACCATATATGGATTCCCAAGGAACTGATTTAAATTATGGTAAAGAAGAAATGCAATTATCTATAGAAATAATGATAGATATGATAAATATAGTAGGAATGATAGTCCAGCATAGTTCTAGTCAATTAGCTAATGTAAGTGGACAAGAAGCTATAGAATTTATTATGGAATTATTATTAGATTGGCTTAATATGGAGACTACAATAGAAGCAATGAACAAAAGTGGAAGCAGAGAACACTATTTAAGAACATATAGATGGATGAGATGGGAAGCTGAAAAAATATGGTTTATGGCGGACAAAGATCATACACAAGATAAGATGATGGGAATTAAATATGCAGGTATGTTATTTGCTAATTTAATAGACTACATGAAATATCACCATTTTGATGTAGTACCATTATGGAGAAATTTAAAATATATGGATATAGAAAGACAGTTTAATCGTGTAGCATTTAATGGAGATGTCATAAAGACTTTAGATAAACTAAAGGGAAATAGGCACTATATGATAGAAACACAAAATTTTGAAAAGAAAAATATATTAGGGGGTAAATAAATATGGCTTATGGGAGAAATGAATTTGGATATTATGATGGATATCAAGCAGTAGCAAGTAGTAATCAAGGGAGTTTTAATAATCCTAGACAAAAAATGTGGATGGTACAAAGACGAAGTGATTATGGATGGAGAATTGAATTAATAACTAACTCCTTTGAAGCTGCAAAAGATAAAGCTAGATTTTTGTTAGATTGTGGTGGAGAGTATATGAATATAAATAGAGTTATGGTATCTGAAATAGTACCAATAGATAATGTTATTACACCATCTGTATAGGAGTTGATATTGTGAAACTTATACAAGTTAAAAATGGATTATTAGAAGCCGAGAATTTTTTCTTGGCTTCTTCTTTTTCTGATTTCGCAGGAGAATGTAATGTAACTAGGGACATTAAAACAGGTAAATTAAAATTAATAAGTAATAATAAAATGGAAAGAAAATTTGATTATAAAGAATTTGTTCTTGAAGTTGAAAAAGAAAATTTTAGTGATATGAAAGATATGGATTATTCTATGCTTTATTTAGGTAATAGCGACTATATTTTTGGTATTAAGGATTTAAAATTAAGTGAACAAAATAGATATTGGAAAATACTTAAGAAAGATAATTATATACAAGCTTATTCAAGTGATGATGGTAAAAGTTATACAAATATAGGTGGAATGGAATTTATAGAGCCACTTACAAAGCAAGGTCTCATGAAGTATAGTGATGAAGATTTTATATTAAATAATTATAAGGTTTACTCTAACCCCTATGTAACTATTCAGAATTTCCCAGAAAATACTTTATGCGAATTATATGATTTAGATAACAAATTAATTAAGACTAGATTATTTAATTCAGATATGGAATGTAAGGTTTTTATAGATGGTAACATGATGGGATATTTTACATTTAAAGATATGGATGGAAAAGTAATATATACTAGCGATACTCTTAATTTACAGTATGGGGATATGTGGGTATTCAGTCCATATAATTTTGAGATTATATATCATGGAAATGTTGTAACTAATATTAATCCGGCTATGCTTCAAGATTTAGAAGAATTAATAACAATTAAAAATATAGGTGATAAGGATTATAGAAATATTAAAATAGGTACAGAGACACCGAGTAATGATTTAATTCAGTTGTCTTTTCATGGTGTAAATTATACAGATTCTTTAATTATAGATAGTATAAAACAGGGTGAAAGTAAAGAGATATATGTAAAAATAACTAAAAATGCAGAAAATCATAATTTTGCAGTTAGGGATTTTCACTTAGTTATCAATGAATAGGGGTGACTATATGAGTGAATTTTTTAATGTTACTTTAGCTAAAGATGTAGTTATTGATGATAGTAAAATCTCAAGGATTACAACTTGGAGTAGTGAACAAATCATGGAGCAAATTTTAAACTATACAAATAGTTCACAAAGAGGTGATGGTTCAGGTTTGAAGTATATGGAGATAAATGATGTAGTAAATATAGATGCTGGTGGGACTATAGATAAAGATTATGATCTAGGAGAAAATTCTTTTATAATAACTACACTTTATTTAGATGTAGCTGATGGTAGCAATTTTGAATTTAAGATTTTTGATAAGTCTACAAATGGATTTTTATTATATGACACAAATAGAGTTTCTCATTATACAGACAGTGTATTTGTTCCTTATAAAGATAAGGATGAAAAAGAAAATAAAGAGAACAAACTTCATACACAAATGGTAAATTCAAATCAAAATTCTTCAGTAATTTTAAATATAAAAATTTTAGGTCTAGAGATTAATTCAAATGACTAAATTCAATTTTATAAAGAAAGGATGACTTTTAATGTTAGTAAAAGGAACTTGTGCAAAAAAAGATTTAATGACAGAAATATATAAAGCAATTTTATCTCCAGGTTCAAATTGGACTGAAATTTCAAGCAATAAAATAAATGACTATGTAGTTGGTGGCAATGATGGATGGATTTTTAAAAGTCCTCAAATAGGTTATAAAAAAGAAAATATATTTATGAGGTTGAAAAGTCCAGATTTAAGCAATCCTAAAATATCAGGAAATCATTTATATATATGGTTAAGCGATAATTATATTCCTAGTAATACTACAGGAGAAAATGGAACTTTTACAAAATTAGGAATGAAAAATAGAATTCTATTTACTCCTAGTAATATAGCAAACCATAATCCAGATACACTATACAATTATTATGTAGACATACTTGATTATAGAATATTAATAATAATTGAGCTTCATACTGTTTCAATGGTAACATATCCTAATTTCATATATGTAGGATATCCAGATATAAATACTAATTTAGAGGGAGAGGAATATACTAATCAAATCATTGCTGCTTCTAATTTAGGAGATTGTCCTAGTAATACTCCGAGGGTATATTGGCATAAAGCACCTGGTTCTACAGGCAATGGAAGTCAGTATAATAAATTTGCTAAAACTTTCTGTTCACTTAATCTGTTTAATCCTAATCCTATGGGATTATATTTATTAAATCCAATTTATTTAATGGCAGATAATTTAAATAATAATGTGCCTAATACTGGATTTTTGGGTATTCTTGATGGAATATATGGTTTGCCAAACACTAATATAGTAAATGGGGACATAGTAAAGATAGATAATGACCAGTATAAAATATTTAATATTGGTCAATATCTAATTAATCAAAATAAGGATTATGAGGATCTAGGAGAAGGCAGAGGGATAAACTATTTTAATTCATTACAAGGTGTTTCTTGTATTGCTATAAAGATTTAAGGAGGTAGAAGTTAATGGAAGTATATGATGGTTGCATACAACCTAATTTAATAATAGTATCGGCTGAAAGAGATACTACCTCCAATAACGGTCACATTAATGATTATATAATTTCCAAAAATGGAGTTATATTAAGAAAGAGAAAAGGATCTATTATTAATTATATGATACCCCAAAAAGGTACTATAACAAGATTAAGAAAAGGAATAAATACTAAAGATTTTCATATAGTTCCTTTTAAAAGAATACCGAGAGAAAGAGTTTTAAATAAATATGCTGGCAAAAATATAAAGATATAATTTATACAAATAAATGAGGATTTTATTATTGAACAGGAGGTGACTATATGAGTGAATTTTTTAATGTAACTTTGGGAAAAAACATAGCCTTAGATGATGCAATAATTTCTAATAAAACTGGATGGTCAAGCGAGAAAATACAAAAAGAAATAATGGATAGAAGAGTTATTAAATTTGAGGAGCTTCAAGATGTAGATGTTATAAATAAACAAGACAATCAAGTTGTGGCTTATTCAAAAGATACAGGCAAATTTACAACTATAAATTTGGAAACATTAAGAGAAGCTACAGGACTAAGTATAAAACAAATATGTAGAACAGGTGTAAATGGAACATCAGATAATCCAGAAAGTATAGAGATTCCTATAAAGACTTTAAATTTTAGAGTTTTACCAGTTGATGTACTAAGATATAGTACAGAAAATAAAGATGATATTGTAGAAATAAAAAATGATTTTAAGAATACAGAAGTTACGCAATTTCAAAAAGATAACCAAATTTTATTTGATGATAAAGCACATTTAAAGACAGAGTATGATTCTACATTTAATTTAATCAATGAATTTGATGAAGATGTAGAATATTCAGTTAGATTTAAAAAATCAGATTATAAAAAAGTTGATAAATTTAAAGTATATGAAGATGGAGTAGTACAAAACTTAAAAACAATAGCAGTTCCATATGATAGATTATTAATACCTATAAATAATCTAAATTTAAGTAATGTTAGAAACATTGATTGTTTTAAAATTGAAGCTTTAGGAAATAACTTTAGGATTGTTTGTAGTGTTGATGATGGTACAACATGGAAAACTTTTAAAAATCAATCATGGGAAAATATTGAACTAGAAATAGAATCCATTAAAGAAAAAGGGATACCTATAGAAGTATTTAATTCTATAAATTCACTGTTTTGGAATGAACTAATTACTGCTAATAAAATTAGATTTGCTTATTTATTTTCTATGGATAATATACAAAATATTGAAGAAATAGACAAACTAACTTTGCAATATGATAAAAATGGTAGTTGGATTCAATGCAATTGTAATGAATTTAAAGCTACTTATGTGTCAAATAGTTTGTTAAAAGTAGATTTATATTTTTCAGGAGATGTAAAAATTAATTATGGAACAAATAGTGAATGGAATACCTATGAAGAGCATTGGACAAAAGAAACCTTTAAAGATTTAAACTTATTGGCTAATATTAAGGATATTTTTACTATCAATAAATATTATGCTACTTCAAGCAGCGAGTTTATTATAAAAAATAATATAAAGAGTGTAAATAAAGATATAGATATGAAAAAAGAGAATCAGCTTCATTTAGTGATAACGGATAATGATATTGTAATTTTAGATGTATTTATATCACCTGAAGATAGTCAAAAATATCTATTAGGAATAAGTCCTAATATAAAAGTTTTTGTAAAAGGACAATTTGATGCAAATCTTTATATGATAGTTTCTTAAAATTTTTTAGATATTAGAGAGGAGAAAAAATTATGGCAAAAATTCTTAATTCAGATTATATAAGTGGAGAAGTACAAAGGGTAGTTGAAACACCATTAGGTTATATAATAAATGGTATATATTATGATAAAAAGACAATGACTCCCAAAGCATTGCAGACATTTCCAGCATATGGGTGTAGGTTATGTTTAGGGATGGATAAAAATCTTTTGCTCAATAATAGTTATTTTAATCATTATAAAACAATGAGAAATAGTATAATAAATGATAGATACGATCCAACTATAAGTTATATATTTACTACACATTATAATAATGGTACAAAAACAATTCTAAAAATAAGAGAATATAATGGTAAAGTTGATATTTTAAAGTATCTTAATTTTGGTGCTTTATCAGGTGGCAATCACCATATAATAAATTCTTATGTTGGACAAGATAAAAACTATATATATGTGTTAAGTAGTGGTACTTACTCAACCAGTAATTACAATGATTTTTTATATAAAATGGACAAGGAAACATTGGCTATTGTCACAATAGATACCATTACATCAAATTCTTGGCTAACTCCAATAAAAGAGACTGAAGAATATATATATTATGGACAAACTAATGATAAAGGATCTCATTATATAAAAAGGTATAATAAAATAACAAATAAAGTAGAAAGCTTACCTTTGCCAGTAATGAATGATCAAAAATATTATAGTGTTAGTTATTCTAATTTGTTATCAAATTCTAATTTGGATTTTTATATGTTTTCAGTATTTCAAGATTCTAAATCTCATAAAATGCAAATAGTTAGATATTATTTTGATATGACAAAGAATGATATTAAAGATATTTGTACAATAAAAACTTATAAAATGGGAGATGGGGAACAGCTTATAACACAGCCTATTATTAATGTAGATGGTATGAATACACATTATGAACCATTTATTACTACTATGGATAATAAATCATATTTAAATATCGCAATTTATGAAAAGGTTAGTTCTACTTCGAATAATATATCGTATTATGGAATTTATACTTTTGAAATTGATAAAACAACAAAAGATATTACCTATAAAAGTTTTCTTAACATAAAGGATTATTTTAGAGGCTTCATAGGAGTTAGGAATAATACATTTTTAGTAGGAGCTTCTGATGAAAAATGTTATTTGTTGAATTTTGAAAAAGATAAGTTTGTTATAACAAATGTTTTAAATAATAGACCTCAATATATAGGCGCAGATTTAGCGGAGAATATTTGGATAGTTAATAAATTAGGTGAGGTAGAAATGTATTCTCCATTTGTACCAATACATGTTAATATTGAATACGAATTTGAAAACTATAATTATGAAGGAAAAGATATAGAAACATATATATCTATAGAATCTAAGAACTATTTAAATGAAAATATAGCATCAAAGTTAAAACTTACTATAAAAGGAGAAGCAGTATTCTCAAATAATAGCGATAATATAATAATTGATACCACATTGGAAACAGGCAAAAAACGTATTCCGATTACTATAAAAGGTGATGGCGCTATAACAATAGATGCAGAAATGGCACCTTAAAAATAGGATGAAATTTATATGTTTTTAAACAATACAAATCGTAACTCTGAAAAAGATAATATAAAGATAATACAAATCGATAACACTAGAGTAGTAAAGAATATAGTTCATATGCCTGAGCTTTTGATGTTAACGAACGATGATAATAAAAGAAAAAGAGTAGTATATATATATAATAAAAATTTGTATAATAAAATAATACAAAGCGATAGCACTAGAATAGTAAAGAGCACAGTTCAAATGCCTGCCCCTTTTTTGTTAGATAATGAAGATAGAAAAAGAGAAAGATCAGTATATATATATAATAAAAATTTATATAGTATAAAAAATTTTTTAAATAAAGCAACATGCTATGTTAATAATAATGATAAAGGCATGTTATTTTTTAAAAAATTAAATATAAAGTATGTAGAAGTATCGACTTATGTTCATAAGAATGTTAATAAGGAAGTAGTTATTAAAAATAATAATATCATGATTAAAAACATTAATAATAAAATAGTTGCTAAAGATAATAATATAGTAATTAAAAGTAGTGATATTATGATTAAATATTATGTTCCTTATTCAGGAAATATTTTAAAGTGTAATGAAGAAAAAACAAATGCTGAAGGCAAAATTAAAGATTTCAGAATAGTGGCACAGAAATATTCTTATATAGAATACCATCTCGGATTTGATAAAAATATAATAGAGGATATAAAAGGATTACCACAAGGAATGATATTTGATAAGAAGTGTTTAAAGGGAACACCTATGATATCAGGTGATTATTTAATAAATATTAAGCTAAATAATGGAACTATAGTAAAGGGAATATTGAAAGTACCACGCCTACCAAGACAATTATAAATAAAATAATGGAAAATATTAAAATAGTTTTTAAAATATTTTTATGGATGAAGAAATCTTAACTGAATACAATGTTTGTGCATATAAAGATTTATAAAAAATATTAGGACTGAAAGAAAGAGTTAATAAAAAATTAAATTTGAAGAAAAAACACTCAGTAATGGGTGTTTTTTTTATAAAGATTAAAGGAGTGATTCAAATGGCAGAATTTTTAGGAACAGTTAAATTAGGTACATTTTATCATAGAGGAGAAGAATTACCTTTACCAACTAGACCTTGGCAATCAGGTACTTATCCAAATGCTTTATCGAAAAGAGGTGAAGGAGACACACCTAAATTTTCAGGTAATATAAGTGATTGGACCATAGGTGATACTTCTTCACATGATAATAAAAAATTAAAATGGGTAAAAATTAAAGATGGGGATAAAACATTATTAATTTGTGATAGGATTGTTTTAAATTCTATTAATTGTGATGAATTAAATAGTGGTGGATATGTAGATGGTACGAAGATAACCATTGATGGACAAAAATATCTTTGTAGATTACTTAGTGGTGGTAATGATTGTAGAGATGATAATAGACGTTATTCTGCAGGCTGTACTCCTACTAATAATGAATGGGATAGATTCATATGTAATGAAGATAGTATAAAAGGTATACCTAAACCTAATTCTAATGATTTAGATTGTATAGACGATACCTATAAATCATTAGATGGAGAACATAATAAATTATGGAATTGGTGGGGAAGTTATAACTGGTGTAAAGAAATATATAAGAAAAATTCTAAATACCGTGTTGTTAGAGGTTTCAAATCTGCCCGATATTTCAATGACGATTATGATGGCTTTTATATTGGTAATGGCGTGGGTTGGCGACCAGTTCTTGAAGTTCTCAACTCTGATAACGAAGATTCAGAAGGTAATGACTCAAGAGATTCTAATACCGAAGATAATAACCCTAAAGATACAACCACTAAGAAATTCTTAATAAAACAAAATGATAATTATTATACAATAGATAATGAATATATTGATTTAGGTAAAATAAATACTAAAAATGATTTAAATAATCTACTTGATAAATATGGTTTTCAGGACTTATCCTTAATTACTAGAGAATTTGATGGTAAAAAGGTTCATATGTATAAAGATAAAAATGATATCTGGGAGACAGATTCTGAATTAGATATGAAGAATGTTGAAGACGATATTCAATTGGTCGAAGAAAATAATGAGAAGTATATTAAATATGGATTTACTAAGTGTAATATTCCTGATGAAATAAAGAATATTAATGATGGTAAATTTGAAGTTTTTATGAAGGAATAATAATGAGATATGTAATATATTATTTAAAAAATTATAGGATTGGTATAGAACATTGTGAGGCTAACATCGAAACAAAATATATAAAGGACAGGATAGAATTTATTGTGAGGATTGGAGGAAAAAGAAGTGAAGTATTTGTTCTATAAATATTCTTTAAGATATGATAAACCAACTGAAACTTATATTGGCTTAACAGAACATCTAGCCAGCTATGACAGGTGGGAAATATTTCTAAAATATAAGTTTGAAGAAGAAAACGGGTTTAGATTACTAAATTCAATTGGAGGTTATAATGCAAAGAATTTAAGTGTTTCCGATGTTGTTTATTCAGATAGATTTAACCGTAGCGATATTACGTCAAATTATAAAGAGTTAAAAGATATTGTTTTTATATGTAAAATAGTAATTAGATATAAAGGGGATCCACATAAGTGGGGGTACCCTTGTTGTAATTTTGAAGAATATGCTGTTGCATCAAAAATCATTCCTAATATATTGTTAGAAAAAGTTATAGGTGATGAAAACCAATATCCTAAAGATGGGGCTCACACCGATGGATATTATTATATTAGAAAAAATAAATTAAATAATAAATTTTTAATCAAACAAAACAATGATTATTATTTAATAAAATCTAATTTTTATAACATTGGACAACCTATAGACAATACTCAATTACAAAATTGGTATCATAAATATGGTTTAGATGATATAAATACAATTACTCAAAGTCTGAATAACAAAGAATTTCCTATGAGCAAAAATGAAAATGGAATATGGAAAACTGATTTTGAGTTAGATATAAATGAAGTTAGAGATAATATAGAATTAGTTGACATAGATGAAAACAATAAATCTATTAAATACAATTGTAATGATTATAGAATATTAGATTTATGCGATGATGAGTTTGATATTAGAATGTTGAAAGAAAAATAAATATTATAATAGTTAGATGACCATAATGGGTCTTTTTTTATTGGAAAAATTAAATGAATATAGTAATTATATTTCTATAATTTTTGTAATATAAGATAGGATGTAGAGTAAAAGTATATACAAAAGATGCATTTTATTTAATGGAGGTATAATGTGGAGTTAAAAGTTTGTGAAGAAAAACATAAAAGATTAGAAGAAAAAATTGATGTACATGATATTAGACTTAATAATCATGGAAAAAGAATTGATAAGATAGAACAAAATCAATCAAAGATAGATACTAAAATTGAGAATCTTTGTGATCAATTAAAGCAACTTGTATCTGTTTTAAAATGGTATATAGGATTATCAGTAGGAGCCTTAGTAAGCTTCTTTTTTTATGCAGTTCAGTATGGGATTTTCAAATAGAAAGTGAAGTGAAGTACATTGGAGTTTTTACAAATAAAAAAGATTATAGCATTGGTAACTACTATAGTATTTTGTTATTTAAGTATTAAGGGGAGCTTATCAAGTACAGAATTTCTTTCTGTATTTACTTTAATAATAGGATTTTATTTTGGTCAAAGTTCAGCTAGACAAGCAGTTAAGGAAAGTAAAGAGCAGGAGTAAAGCCTGCTCTTTTTATTATTATTATGAAAAATATTAGCTATAAATTTTCATGAAAATTTTTTATTTTCAATTCAGTTATACAAATGATTATAGAAATTATTATTATTATTTAGTTATAAAATACAATAAAAACACAGGGGGTAATTTTAATATGTTATTTAACTTAAATCCAGGACATACATTAAGTGGTGGAGATGTAGGAACTAGAGGAATAAATGGATTAAAAGAAGAAGTCTTAACAAGACAATTGGTAAATGAAATAGATAAAGAACTAAGAGGTAGAGGCCATAGTACTAGTATATGTAGAGTTGATTATGCATCTACATTACAAGAAAGTTTAAATAAACAAGTAGCTTTATGTAATTCAGTAAATGCAGATTTTAATATTTGTATACATTTTAATACTACGATAGGTGGATATGGATCAGAAGTATATACTTATAATGGTAAGTATTTAATAGAAGCGGATAGAGTATTAAAAGAATTAAATAAACTAGGCTTTAGAAATAGGGGGATTAAAGATCAGCCTTTAGCATTAACCAAAAGAACTAAAGCTAAAACAATTTATGTAGAGGTATGCTTTATAGACAGTGCAGGAGATATGGCTATACTTAATAAATATGGAATGAATGGAATTGCTAAAGCAATAGTAAATGGAGTGTTAGGCACATCATTAAATGTGTCATCTAAGCCAGTTGAAGAAAATACAAGTACAGGGTGGATAAATTTAGATGGGAAAACAGGTAATATATATACTCCAAGTGGTGTAAATGTTAGAGATGGGAAGTCTACATCAAGTAGAATACTAGGAACTCTTCCCAATGGAGCCAAAGTACAATTATATCGCAAGGAAGGGGAATGGATGCATGTATATTATCCTCCACATGGTGGGTACATATATTCTAAATATATAAGATACTAACTAAATTAGTATCTTATATTAAATTTCTATACTAAATGTTAAAAATAACATTGTTTCAAATAATCTTTTAAGTATTAGTAAAATACGTTATTAATTTAGTGTATAATAGTTATAGTTTAAAATATAGGGGAAGTGATAATATGCTTAGATTTTTAGATGCAGGAGAATCTCATGGAAAGGCATTAACGGCTATAATAGAAGGTATACCATCAAATATTGATATAGATATAGATTTTATAAATAATGAACTAAAAAGAAGACAAACTGGCTATGGTAGAGGGATAAGAATGGCAATAGAAAAGGATAAAGTGGAAATATGGTCTGGCATTAGAGAGAATAAGACCACAGGAAATCCTATAACTTTAATTATTTATAATAAAGACTATGAAAATTGGAAAGAACTTATAAATAAAAAAGCAGAAGATAAAGATAAAATTTTTGTTCCTAGACCAGGGCATGGAGATTTAGTTGGACACATTAAATATAATACAGGAGATATAAGAAATGTAATAGAGAGAACCTCAGCTAGAGAAACAGCTATTAGAACAGCCGTAGGTGCTATGTGTAAATATATATTGAAATTATTAGGTATAGATATAAGAAGTAAAATCCAAAGTATAGGAGAAATATTTGATGAAAACGTAGATATATATGATAATGATGTATATAGAGAAATAGAAGATAGTCTTCTAAGATGTTACAATAAAAAAGCAGAAAAAAATATGATGGATGAAATAGATAACTGTAAAAAAGAAGGAGACACTATAGGTGGAAGTATATATATATCCGTAAAAGGTATGCCAGTAGGTATAGGAAGTTATACTCAATGGGATAGAAAACTCGATGCCCTATTAAGTTATTCTATTATGTCTGTGCAGGGAATAAAGGCAATAGAGTTTGGGGAAGGTTTAGATTTAAATAAAAGAGGTAGTACATTTAATGATGAAATATATTATGATGAAAATAATATAAAAAGAAAAAGCAATAATGCTGGAGGAATTGAAGCTGGAGTATCTAATGGTGAGGACATAATAATAAAGGCTTATATGAAACCAATACCATCTATAAAAAAACCTATAAAAACTATTAATTTAAAAGAAAAAATCAATGTAGAAAATAGATATGAAAGATCTGATGTTTGTGGTGTTGTTCCAGCTTCTATAGTTTTGGAAAATGTATGTGCCTTTGAAATATTAAAAGAGATTTTAAGCACATATCCTTGTGATGATTTCAACACGCTAAAAAAATATATAAGAGAAATGTAAAATTTGGAGGTTCATTTATGAATAAAGAAAGATTATTAATATTAGACAGTAATAGTTTATTAAATAGAGCTTTTTATGCACTTCCTGATCTTATGACTGAAGAGGGAATTCATACTAATGCTATATATGGTTTTGTAAATATGCTTTTAAAAATGAAAGAAGAGATAAAACCAGATTATATAGTAGCAGCTTTTGATAGAAAGGCACCTACCTTTAGACATGAAGAATATAAGGATTATAAAGCAGGTAGAAAAAAAATGCCAGAGGAACTTGCTCAGCAGTTTCCTATA
>Ga0129306_1001257_pt1 | contig 30263 bp, 27 predicted proteins | sample P827metagenome_FD_94438 | JGI IMG/M metagenome (GOLD analysis project Ga0129306, IMG submission 94438) | Capybara group fecal microbial communities from Wisconsin, USA - P827 metagenome | ecosystem: Host-associated > Mammals > Digestive system > Large intestine > Fecal | place: USA: Wisconsin...
TCAAAATTAATAGTTTTTCCAGAACTCTCTATAACTTCTTATACTTGTGGAGAACTTTTTTCACAAAGTCTATTAATATCCAAAGCCTTAGATGGAATACATAATATATGTAAATATTCTATAGACAAAGATGTTTTAATAGCTGTAGGAGCACCTTTATTATATAAAAATAGTCTTTATAATTGTGCTGTTATAATATTTGGAGGAAAAATACTAGGTATTGTCCCTAAAAGTTATTTACCTAATTATTCAGAGTTCTATGAAAAAAGATGGTTCACAGAAGGGTATAAAATAAAAAGTGAAAGAATTAATTTACCTTTCCAAAAAAATATTCCTTTTGGAACTAACCTTATTTTTTCTGATAAATTTTTCAAATTTGCTTTTGAAGTATGTGAAGATCTTTGGGTTACAATTCCACCTAGTAGTTATCTTGCATTAATGGGAGCTAATATTATTGGAAATTTATCTGCCTCTAATGAAATAGTTAGCAAATCAGATTATAGACGAAATTTAGTTGCATCTCAAAGTGGTAGATGCTTAGCCTCCTATGTATATTCTTCATCAGGTGTATATGAATCTTCTACAGACTTAGTATTTAGCGGTCATTTATTAATTGGAGAAAATGGCTCTATATTAAAAGAAAATAAAAGATTCCAAAGAGAAAATGAAGTTATTACAAGTATTATAGATATAGATAAAATTAATAGTGAAAGGCTTAAAAATGTAAGCTTTACAGATAACTCAATGAATATGAATTTGGAATTAGAAGAAATAACATTTAAATTTACAATTAACGATGTTGGTGTCTTTGATAGACCTATAGATAAATACCCTTTTGTTCCTTCTAATGAAGAAGAAAGAGCAGTAAGATGCAAAGAAATATTTAATATACAAACCTCAGCTCTAGCTAAAAGACTTGATCATACTAATATGAAAAAAGCAGTTATAGGTATCTCTGGTGGATTGGATTCTACCTTAGCTTTATTAGTTATAGCTAAAACCTTTGATAAATTAAATATTCCTAGAGAAAACATAATAACTATAACAATGCCTGGTTTTGGAACTACAGATAGAACCTATAATAATGCTGTAAGTCTATGCAAACACTTAAATACAACCTTAAAAGAAATAAATATAGTAGATGCAGCATTGCAACATTTTAAAGATATAGGCCATGACAAGGATATACATGATGTTACCTATGAAAATGTTCAAGCAAGAGAGAGAACTCAAATACTTATGGATATAGCCAATAAAGAAGGTGGCTTAGTTATAGGAACCGGTGATTTATCTGAATTAGCTTTAGGTTGGTGTACATATAATGGAGATCATATGTCCATGTACAGCGTAAATTGTTCTATTCCTAAAACCTTAGTAAGATATTTGGTAAGATATGTAGCTGAAAATGAAGTAGCAAAAGAAATATCAGAAATACTTATAGATATTTTAGATACACCTGTAAGTCCTGAACTACTACCAAAGGATAAGGAAGGTAACATTTCTCAAAAAACTGAAGATATAGTAGGCCCTTATGAGTTACATGATTTCTTCCTTTATTATTTTATTCGTCAAGGAACTACTCCAGATAAAATAAAACAATTAGCTAAAATAGCTTTTAAAGATTCCTACGACAAGGAAACTATTGACAAATGGTTCTCTTATTTTATAAGAAGATTCTTTACTCAACAATTTAAACGTTCTGCGGTACCAGATGGTCCTAAAGTAGGAACTATAAGTTTATCCCCTAGAGGAGATTGGAGAATGCCATCAGACGCAAGTTTTAATCTTTGGAAATAAAAAACAAAATAACATAATATATTTACTTTTGAAATTTAATAACGTGTCTCAAAATAAATTTAATTTTGAGGCACTATCTATTTTTATAACTAGCCTAAATAACAATAAATAGACATAAAAATTATTTAATTCAATGATTTAATAATTTTTATGTCTATTTATTAAGTAAAACACTTATTATTTATAAAATGATAAATAATAATTATATTATTTATATATATCTACAATGAGTCCTGTTATATCATCTATAGTTTTTGCTATATCTAAATTTTCTTTTTCGGCGCTTAATAACATTTCTGTTAATTCCTCAAGTTTTTCATCTACTGTTTCTACTGTAATAAAGTATTGAGTTTGCCAAAAACTTATATCCTTTTTTACGGAATACATATATTCTAAAACTGATTTTAAATATTCTTTTATCATTCTTTTATATGCTTTGACATCAGCATAACACTTAGTTATAGCTAACCTATTTCCTTTTTTGTTTATATCCTCCAACATTTTTTTTAATTCTTGCTCTGATTTCTGCTGACGAGCAAAATTAAAATTTTGTGAAAATCCTTTTTTATTTTCTATTGTTCTTTTATTTTCTGTTTGTATCGGTGAATTGGTTCCTACTCTTTTGATTTCCAAATAAAATCACTCCATTAAATATTTTTATGTTATATATATTATAGCTAAATTTCTTTTAAAAATATAGATAAATATAATATGTTTTGTTTGTAAAACAATTATATTTTTCATTTAATACTTTTTTATTTTTATAAAATATAAAAAAAGTATTAAATATGCAATATAAATTTAATACTTACAAAAAAATTACTTTATATAATTTTAACATTACAAACCAAAAAAGACTGATTTAGAATCAGTCCCATGATATGTTATATAATCTCTCGACCTATGCCGAGTATGTTATTCAATTTAAAGAAAGGATATATGAGATATAATCTCCTAACCTCTGCTAGGTATGTTTCTCTTGAACACAATTGTTATTATACCATTAAACAAAAAATTATACAACATAAATTTATAAAAATTTAATATTTTTTTATTAAATTCTTTATAATTTTTGTTTTAACTACAAATCTAGCGAAATTTTTATTTTAGAATCTAAAAGTTGCATGAATTTGTCTGATAAAGTAGCTACGTGTCTTCCAAGTCTAGCTTTTGACACAATTCTTATTTGTTCCGCTAACACTGTTCCTGTTATTTCCATTTTTTCTCCCTTAACTAATTCAAAATCTCCATTTCTTATGGAAATATGTACAGCTATCTTCTTTGGCCTATTAGAAATGGGTACTACTATGGTTGTAGGTGCATTTTGGTTCCCTGTGTCATTTTGTATGATAATAACTGGTCTAATTTTATTTTCTTCTGATCCTATATTTTGACCTAATTCACAGGTCCAAACTTCACCTCGTTTAGGAACTATCCTAATTCTATTCTTGACATTATTATTCATTTCTATACCATCATTTACCCATTCTACATATTTATATAATTTACTTAATGCGTATGATTTCTCTTTTAAAGTTTTAGCATTCTTATTTTTATCTATTTTATTGTTAACCCTATTTATGTATTCATCTAATAACTTATGTATTTGACTTTCTGTATCTTTTATGTATTTTCCTAATTCTTCACTGTTCATATCATTTAAGTTTTTCATTGCTCTTTCCCCCTATAACAATTATATAATACCAAAATTTGAAAGAGAAATAAAATTTATTAATAATCTATTTATCTATCATTTACCTACATTATTTATATTATTCTATTAGAAAATATAGTATTCATAGGTTATAATTAATTTGTCTTTTATTTTTTTATGAGGTGATATTAATGCTTAAATATTTAAAAATGTTTTGGAGTTTCTTTAAAATAGGTGCTTTTACCTTTGGTGGTGGCTATGCAATGATTCCACTTATAGAGGAAGAGGTTGTAAATAAAAACTCTTGGATATCTAAAGAAGATTTCTTAGATATACTTGTAATATCTCAATCTTTTCCTGGTGCTTTAGCGGTAAATTGTTCTACCTTTATCGGATATAAAATAGGAAATTTACCTGGAGCTATACTTGCTCTTTTAGGAACCATATTACCATCCTTCTTTATAATATTATGTATTGCAAGATTTTTTATGCAATTTAGAAATAATTATTATGTAGATTTAATATTCAAAGGTATAAATGGAGCCGTTCCTGTACTAGTGTTAGTAGCGGTAATAAGCCTTTCTAAATCTATTAAAAAAAATTACATTAATTATACCATAATTATATTAACAGTGGTACTTTTAAAATTCTTTAATATGCACCCTGTTATAATTATACTTCTTTCTGGAGTATATGGTTATATTTTTCTTAGAAAGAAGGTGCAGTAATGAAAATATTACTAGAATTATTTTTTTCTTTCTTTAAAATAGGTATGTTTAGTTTTGGTGGTGGTTATGCTATGCTTCCACTTATAGAAAGAGAGATTGTACACAATAAGCATTGGATAAATTATAAATCCTTTATAGACATTATAGGCATATCTCAAATGACACCTGGTCCTATAGCTATAAACTCTGCCACCTTTGTAGGATATAATGTAGCTGGATTCAAGGGAAGCTTAATGGCTACTCTAGGGGTTATAACCTTCTCTTTTATTTTGGTAACATTAGCAACCCATTTTATTATAAAGTTTAAAGAATCAAATGTTTTAAAATCTGCTCTAATGGGAATGAGACCCGCTCTTATAGGTCTTATAATATATGCTTTTTTAAACTTAGCCTCTCAATCCTATATAGATTTAAAGAGTATAATAATAGGGATAATAACCTTTATACTTTTGCTCTCTAAAAAAATACACCCTATTATAATCATAGTAATCTCTGGACTTTTGGGAATAATTTTTTATGGATTTATTCCACTTTAAAATGTTTTAATAAATATTGTACTTAATAGAACAATATGCTATAATTTGAAATGTCATGAAGACAAAGGGGAGTAGCAAAAGTTAAGTACTTTAAACTATTCGTCATTACGGATTAAAATCCCGGATAGTTTGCTCTTTAAGAGATTGCAAGACCTTTGTCCTATATAAATATAGGACAAAGGTCTTTTTATTTATAAAAATATAATTATAAATATTTTTATAATTATATTTTAACTTTATAATATTCTTGTAGATAAACTTTTAATGAATTTCAAATATTTTTTATTAATTTCAAATATTATAGATTTATTTTATAATATATAAAATTTTACAAACAATAATAGCGAGGTGAATATTATGTGGTTTAACAAAACTTCTCAAGAAATATTAGAAGAACTTGCTGTAGATCCTTCCAAAGGTTTAAGTTCTGAGGAAGTAGAAAAAAGAAAAGAAAAGTATGGTCTGAATAAATTAAATTCTAAAAAACAAAAATCTTTATTAAAAATGTTCTTTGAACAACTAAATGACATCCTAATTTATATACTATTAGCTGCAGCTATAATTTCTGGAGTTTTAGGCGAAATTAGTGATGCACTAATAATAGGAATTGTTGTTATTATTAACACAGTTATAGGGGTTGTACAAGAATCTAAAGCTGAAAAAGCTTTAGAAGCGTTGAAACAGCTTTCTACCCCAAAAGCCTTAGTAAAAAGAAATGGAGAAAACATAGAAATTCCATCAGAAGACGTAGTTCCAGGAGATGTAATAGTTTTAGATGCCGGTAGATATGTTCCTTGTGATTTACGACTTATAGAAACTGCTAATCTTAAAATAGAGGAATCTGCTCTTACAGGTGAGTCTGTTCCAGTTGAGAAACACGCTGAAGAAAAGCTTGATAATCCTAAAACACCTTTAGGTGATCAAAAAAATATGGCCTTTATGTCTACCCTAGCTACCTATGGAAGAGGTACTGGTATTGCTGTAGGCACAGGTATGAATACTGAAATAGGTAAAATAGCTAAAATGCTTGAGGGAGAAGATAAAGAACTCACTCCCCTACAAAAAAAGTTAGCTGAGTTAGGTAAAATTTTAGGGTTTGCTGCTTTAGGCATATGTGCTTTAATGTTTGTTGTTGGCTTACTTCAAAAAAGAGATATTTTAGAAATGTTCTTAACTGCCATAAGCCTTGCTGTTGCTGCTATTCCCGAAGGGCTTCCTGCTATAGTTACTATAGTCTTAGCCATGGGAGTTCAAAGAATGATAAAGGAAAATGCTATAATTAGAAAACTTCCTGCTGTAGAAACTTTAGGTGCTGTTAATATTATATGCTCAGATAAAACTGGTACTTTAACCCAAAATAAAATGACTGTAATCAAATTTTATACTAATAATGAAATACAAGATATAGATAAGTTAAATATTGAAGATAATATTCATAAAATGCTCCTTGAAAATTTAGTTTTATGTAATGATGCCACTTTCTCTAAGGATTCAAGTACTGGTGACCCTACTGAAATAGCTTTATTGGAGGCAGGAGCTAAATATAATATTGTTAAGAACAATATAGAAAATGAACATAAAAGAATAGATGAAATTCCTTTTGATTCTGACAGGAAATTAATGACCACTGTAAATAATTTTGATGATAAAAATTATGTAATGACTAAAGGTGCTATAGATAATTTATTAAAAATAAGTACTAATGCTTATATAAATGGAGAAATAGTTCCTTTAACAGATGAAATAAAAGAAAATATAATGGATGCATCTAATGAGATGTCTAAAAATGCTCTTAGGGTTTTAGGAGCTGCTTACAAAACATTAGAAGATACTAACTACAATAAAGAAAATTTAGAAATGGATTTAACTTTTATCGGTCTAGTAGGTATGATAGATCCACCTCGTGAATCTGTAAAAGGTTCTATTTTTGAATGTAAGAATTCTGGTATAAAAACTATAATGATTACAGGTGACCATAAAGTAACTGCTTTTGCTATTGCAAAGGAATTAGGTATAGCAGAAGATGAGTCTCAAGCCATATTTGGATATGAGCTAGATGATATGCCAGATTCAGAATTAAGCTCTAAAATTGAAAATTTAAGAGTTTTTGCTAGAGTATCTCCAGAACATAAAGTTAAAATAGTAAAAGCTTTAAAGTCTAAGGGCAATATAGTGTCTATGACTGGTGATGGTGTTAATGATGCTCCTTCACTAAAAGCTGCAGATATAGGCGTTGCTATGGGTATAACAGGTACAGACGTTGCTAAAGGTGCTTCTGATATGGTATTGACAGATGATAATTTCTCTACTATAGTATCTGCAATAAAAGAAGGAAGAAATATATATAATAATATAAAAAAATCTATTGTGTTTCTTTTATCCTGTAATCTTGGAGAAATTTTGGCTCTATTTATAGGTATACTTCTTGGTTGGCCTGCTCCATTAAGACCTATACACCTTTTATGGGTTAACTTAATAACAGATAGCTTGCCAGCTTTATCTTTAGGTATAGATCCTGGTGATCCTGATATTATGGATGAAGATCCAAGAGATCCTAAAGAAAGCTTATTTGCAGGTGGTGCAGGTATTTCTCTTATACTAAATGGTTTATTAATAGGTGTACTTACATTAGTAGCCTTTGAGGTTGGAAGAATAAGATACTCTGATTCATTAATGCATGCTCAGACTATGGCCTTTGTTGTATTAAGTGTATCTCAATTGTTCCATTCATTTAATATGAGACACCCTAAAAAGTCTATATTTCAATTAGGATTATTTACAAATAAATATTTGTTTGCTTCTGTGATATTTGGAATATTCCTACAAGATATGGTTATAACAATTCCATTTTTAGCATCTATTTTTAAGGTTTTTGATTTAACAATACAGGACTGGATATTTGTATGTGCGTTATCAATAATACCTTTAATAATAAATGAAATAGTTAAATTTTTCAAAAGACTAAAAGATAAATAAGTAAATATTACTTAAATAGATTGAAATTTAGCACTACCTAGATAAAAAAATACTTCATAAACAGAATTCTTGGCTTTAGAAGGAGACTTTACTCCCACTAAAGCTTAGGAAATGGTTATCCAGGGACGTATCCGCTCTTTACTCCCACTTTTAAAAAGATGGGAGTATTAGAGCGGGTAGTCATCGGATAAACTAATTCATATGTTTATGAAGTACATTTTTTATATTTGTTTATTAAGATTCAATCTATTTTTATAAATCCCCAATTTTAAGATATGAATTTTAAATAAGTATTTCCTATGAAATTCTTTCCTTTGTTTATATAATAGGAATATCTATTCCAAATTATTTCTTGATCCCTAATTATTAAATTCCCTTTATTGCTTGTTGTAAAAACTTCTATACCTTTGTTTTCCAATCTATCTATTATAATCTTATCCGGACTATAGATTCCATCACAAGTAACAATAGCAATTTTAGGTTTTGCTATATCTAGAAGTTCATTACTATTACTAGTTTTAAATCCGTGATGAGAAACTTTTAAAACATCACATTTTTTAATTTTTTTATTAGATATCATATCTATTTCTTCCTTCTTTTCACAATCCCCTAAAAATAAATATTTAATTCCATCTATTTTACCAAATAATACTATAGAGTTATTGTTTTCATTCTTACTATCTATATTCATAGGCACTATAGCCTTTAAATTTAATTTTCTCCCTTTAACTTCCCACCCATCTTCTATCCATTCATACTTAACCTTATGTTTTTTTATCATATTAATTACTTTTTTCTTATCATCACTATCATGTTTAGGTAAAAAAATCTTTTTTACTTTAGATGTTTTTAAAAGCATCTCTAACCCACCATAATGATCATCATGATAATGGGTTAATATAACTCCATCTATTTTATCTACATTGTTGGAATTTAAGTAGCTTAATATTTTCCCACTATAATATTCCCAACCAGTATCTATTAAATAATTTTCTTTTCCTGTTTTAATTAATATACAATCACTTTGACCTGTATCTATAAAATGTACCTCTGGACTTCTATCCTTTGCAAAAGCTTTTATGGAAAAAAAACTTACTACAACAATAAACACTAAGAAAGTTCTAGGTGCTTTTATTTTCATAATACACCTCCTCATTGTGTTTATTTTTTGTAGTAAGTTATATTTTATTCCCTATTAAAATTTTTATTTAAGGCTATATAATCCTCTGCTGACTCTTTTATACTGGCTATTTCTTCCTCATTAAGTTTTCTTATTACTTTTGCAGGTGATCCCATACATAAAACTCCTGATGGTATTTTTTTATTGGATGTTATTAAGCTTCCAGCTCCAATTATAGTGTTTGATCCTATTTCCGCTCCATTTAGTATAATTGATCCCATACCTATCAGAGAATTATCATTTATTTTACATCCATGTAATATAGTTCCATGACCTACTGTTACATTGTTTCCTATATGTATATTTAAATCTCCTTCATCTACATGCAAAACGCAATTATCTTGTATATTAGATCCATTACCAACATATATACTATTTATATCTCCTCTTAATACCGCCCCAAACAATACAGTACAATTTTCTTCTAATACCACATCTCCTATTAAATCTGCACTTTTAGCTAAAAAAATATTTTTCTTTATTATAGGTTTTTTCCCATTATATTCATAAATCATTCTTAACCCTTGAGTAAAACTATGTATTTATTTACATTTACATTATTAGCTATAATATGTATATCTAATATAACTATCTAAGTTTTACTAAGGTTATTCACCTCCTGCTTTGTGAATTTATATATGTATTTTGTAATTTCATTAGTATGTTTTAAGCAAATTTATATTTAAAAATAAAATTATAGATTCTAAAGCCCTGTACTCTTGCACAGGGCTTCTAATAACATTATTATATCATTACAATGAAGTATATGACACTTTTTTATTAAAAATATTATTATACTACAAAATTTATTGTTCTTTTCTTAATTTTTCCAACTGTTTTTTGTCCTTCATTTTCATATAAATATAAAATGGTATACCTATAAAACCTAATATTAGGCCATATAAGGCAGATTCAGCACCTGTTCCATAAACCGCCCAAATAGCATAAATAAATCCTATTAATGGAACGATGGAATTTGTAATAAAATTTCCTAAATTAAATTTTTCTTCCCTTTTAGATAAAAGTAATATATCTGCAGCATTAGTTATAGCATATACAGGTAAATATGCTAATGTAGCTAATAAAATCATAAAATTATAAGCAGAAACCATTGAACCTGTATAGTTCATCAAAAGAACAATATTAGTTAATATTCCATTTATTATAATCCCTACGTGAGGAGTTCTATATTTAGGATGGACCTTAGCAAAAGCTTGTGGAAACATTCCATCTATAGCTGCTGCATAGGAAATTCTAGCTGTTAACATTATCCATCCTGCTATAGTTCCAAAAATGGTTATAACAATAGCTAATAAAAACAGATTTACAGCATTACTGCTTAAATGTAAAGCTAATATATCACTCATAGGAGAATTACTTTTTGCTAACATATCCTGTGGTAATCCACCCATAGCTACAAAGCTTATTACTAGATATACAAGTACTGCTATTAGAAGTCCATAAATAGTACTCAATTTAACATTTTTTTCAGCACTTTTTATTTCTCCTGCTGCTATACTAGCGGACTCAAATCCAGAGAATGCCCATAATGTAGTTGCTGCTGCTAAAGGCACTGTACTAAACCCTTTGCCCTTTGGAAAAGCAGGAGTAATGTATTGTGGATTAAAATTAGCAAAGCCTATTATTACAAAAATTAAAAATACTCCTAGTTTAAATATAGTTATAACTGTTTCAAAGGCACTAGCTTGTTTTACCCCTATAATATTCAATATATTAAATGCCCACAATATAGCAGAGGTATATAAAAAAGCATATAATCCATTAGTTTTTAAAGCTGGAACTAAACTTGAAGAATAACTTCCTATAGCCGTTATTATAGCCGCATTGGATATACATGTAGCACTCCAATAAAGCCATGCATTAGTAAAGCCTACAAAATCTCCAAAGGCTATTTTAGCATATTGATAAGGACCTCCTGTTTTTGGAATTTTGGATCCTAATCGTGCAAAGGATAATGCTAAAAATATAGAACCTATACCAGTTATAATCCAAGCTGCCATAGTAGCGCCTGGTCCTGACACCGCCGCTAAAGTAGCTGGAAGCATAAATATTCCTGATCCAATTATATTACCAGCCACTATAAATGTAGCAGCAAAAAGTCCTATTTCTTTTTTTAATTTATCATGTCCCTCCATATTAATACTCCTTTCATCTCATCTTTAGTAAAAATCTATAAACTATACTATAATAAAAAAATTTTCATATAATTATTTAAATTGTATTAATACTATTATTTATTCCTTATGCAAAAATTATTACTTTAAAATAAATACATTTTTAAGAAACTTAAATATTTTCCTTTATTATCTAAATACGTATTATTTAAAAGCATTCAATATTATAAAATATCTTTTTTAATTTTAATCTAATATGTTCAATTAACTATAAATATAAAAAAAACCTGTATATTGTATATAAAATCTATAAAATACAAATGTGGTTTTTAAAGTAAAAAGCTATGAATTCAAAATATTATATTTCAAAATTCATAGCTTTTTATTCCTTGATTATTAAATTTTAAGTAAATATGTAAAATACTTCATTTGAAATCTATTTTAATAAATGTACTTTAATAAATTTAATCTTTAAAATTTTTCTTTATATTATTAACTAACTATAGTCTTTCATCTACATCTTACTCATTAGAGCATTGAACAATATTATCTATATCTATATCAGCTTTAGAAATATCTTTTTTATTTTTCAACTTCATATATATATAAAATGGAACTCCTGCTAACATTAACATAAATCCGTATAGTACTGTTTCAGCTCCTGAACCGTATATTGCCCAACAAGCATAGATAAATCCTATTAATGGTATAATAGCTATCTTTATAAATTTACCTACAGTTAATTGCCCCCTACATTTAAATAATAATAATATATCTGATGCAGATGTAGTAGCATAAACTGGTAAATATGATAAGGTGGCTAAAAGTATCATAAAATTATAGGCAGATACCATTCCCTTTGATGAATTTAATATTAATAATATATTAGTTAATATAGCATTTATTATTAATCCCTTATAAGGCGTTTTATACTTGGGATGTAATTTTGCAAATACTGCTGGAAATAATCCATCCTTAGCTACTGCATAGCTCATCTGTCCTGCAATCATAATCCAGCCTGCAATAGTTCCTAATATAGTTATAACTATAGCTAAATTAAATACTTTTACTACTCCACCACCAAAGAATTGAGCTAATATATCTGTCATTGGTGAAGGACTCTTAGCTAAAACTTCCTGTGGTATAGCCCCCATGGCAAAAAAGCTTATTGCAACATAAAAAAGAATTGTTATGACAAGACCTAATATGGTACTTCTACTTATATTTTTTTCTGGATCTTTAATTGTTCCAGCACCTACTGTAGAGGATTCAAAGCCTGTAAAAGCCCATAATGTAGTAGCTGCTGCTAAAGGTAAAGTATTCATTCCTTTTCCTTTTGGCATCATTGGAGTGACATTTTCAACATTAAAGTGAGTAGCTGCAAATACTATAAAAAATATAAACACTAAAAATTTAAATACTGTAATAACTGTTTCAAAACTTGCTGCTTCCTTTGCCCCCTTAATATTTAAAAAAGTAAATATCCATAATATAGCGCTGTTGAATAAAAGTGCATTAAACCCGTTATTTAAAGCTGGTATTAAATAGGATGCATAGCTTCCTATGGCTATTATAATTGCTGCATTAGATATCCAAGTAGCACTCCAGTAAAGCCAAGCATTTAAGAATCCTATAAAATCCCCAAAGGCTAATTTACCAAACTCATAAGGTCCCCCTGTTTTAGGAATTCTACTTCCTAACCTAGCACAGGATAAAGCCATAAATATAGCTCCCATACCCGTAACTAACCAAGCTATTAAAGTAGTTCCTGGACTAGATACTGCTGCTAAACTAGCTGGTAACATAAATACGCCAGACCCAATCATATTTCCTGCAACTACACAGGTAGCTCCAAATAGACCTATTTTCTTGTGACTATGACCTTCATTCTCCATTTTTCAAGTTCCCCCCAACCTCCAACTTCATAATAAGAAGCTTTGTTACTTTATATTTTATATTGAGTTATAATTTTGTCAATCCTTTTAATTTAATTAAAAAATGGAGGTGAACAATAAAATCTATACACTAAGTTTTTATATATTTTTTTGAAATAAAAAATATTTTTTTAAAATCTCCATATTTTTATTTGAATTAGTAAATTCATAAAAATACAGCCTTTTAATAAAATTACATTACTTTTTTATTATTTTCCTTAATTTATTTTTATAATTCTTTCTGTCTCTTACTGAATTGGATATCAACTTTGGTCAACTTTTAAAATCAGTTATAAATTTTATTTATTATTGTCATAATTTATTATTATGCACCATTATGTATTATTATAAGGCTTTGTGTACTACAATAATTACTTTTATTGTTATATAATTGTTCAAGACCTATAATTTACAATTAAACATTACCTTTAAAATATAAGTATATTAAAAAGTATTAATAATAAATATTAATTTAAGAATTAATTATATACAATTCAACCTTAAATATATTTATAAAAACTAAAAAACACACTAACCTCTAAAACTAGATTTTAGTGTGTTTTTATATAAGACTAAGCAATATTTACTTTTTTTTATTATTCTCTTTTTTATTATTTTCCTTTTTAATATTTTTTGCTCGATTTGGCTTAGCTTTAGGTCTAATAACTACATCATTCTTTTTCTTTTTTGTCCTACTCCCTGCTCCTATACCCATTAAATCTAAAAACCATAATGTAAGAATTATTACTATAGCAGATTGAACATACTGCCATATAGTACCATTAATATTGAATTTTATTAATGCAGGAAAAATTAATATAAATATAGATAATGCAAATACCAACCATTTGTTAATATTGATTTTGTCTAAAACATAAACTTTAAGAGCTGTATAACCAATTATAACAATAATAGAAAAGAAAAGTATTTGTAATGCAAATTTTAACCAAACTGGCATAACGTTCCCTCCTTAAAAATTTGATACTATACTATTATTATATATTTCATATAATATATCAATATATTAATATAAATACTTTTACTTCAAAATGTTTATACTAATTTTATATTATAAATATGTAACAATATAAAATATAATAACATATTATATTAAAGAATAAAAACTTTAACATAAAAGAGATTGTAAATAATTCCCCCTCTAAATTTACAATCTCTTTTAATATGTACTCTTATCCTATTATTTCAAATATTATTAAAGATAAAGTTTTACTTTTAAATAACCCTTCTATTCCTAATTATCGTTTATTTTATAATTCTTTTATTGTTAAAACCTTAGTTATTTTAATAGTTTTATACTATTATTATCACTATAATATACACTAAAAATTCCATTTATTTTTGAATTAATAAAATTATTAATAAGATAAAGTTTCAAATTTTAACAAATTCATAATTTTTTCTGGTATAATATTTATAATGTAATAAGATAAAAGTATATGTGATTAATTAAACTAACCATAACTTGGAGGTGCTCATATGGATTTAGATATAGATGGTTTAGACGAACTAGATTTACAAATTCTTGAAATTTTGATTAAAGATTCTAGAACCCCTTTTTTAGAAATAGCTAGAAAATGTCATGTTAGTGGTGGCACTATACATGTTAGGATGAAAAAAATGCATGACATAGGCATAATAAAAGGTACAAAACTTATAATAGATAATTCTAAACTTGGCTATGATGTTTGCTGTTTCATAGGAATTTATTTAGATAAAGCTTCTTACTTTAATTCCGTATTAAAAGAATTAAACGAAATTAAAGAAATAACAGAACTCCATTACACAACAGGCCAATATTCTATATTTGTAAAAGTAATATGTCAGAGCATAACTCATTTACAAGATTTATTAATGAATAAAATACAAAGGGTTGAAGGCATACAAAGAACGGATACATTCATTTCCTTATCCCAACTAATAGACAGAAACATAGACATATAAGGAAAGTGCGACGCACTTTCCTTATATTAATACTTTGTTAATACAAACTTAAGATAAATTATATTATTTGTTTTTTCTATTATGATATAATAAATTATAAATTAAATTTATATAAAAGGAGATCGTTTTTTATGCCATTTACAAGCAATAATTCTTGGAAGATAAGTGGAGTTTTGTTGTTTATATTAATTCTATTTTTAGCTAATTTTTTAATTTTTTCTGTACTTCCTGTGGTTATAGTAGCAGGTTTAGTATTGTTCGGGATATATAAATTAGTTAATTATATAAAATCATGGAAAATAAATAAAAAAGGCTTTAATAATAGAAAAAATAAAGAAAAAACCTTTGAGAAATTCGATAATTTAGGTCCTAATGATATACCTGATATTTCTGAAGAAAATGTAATTGATGTAGATTATAAAGAAGTTTAATAATGATTTAAATATACTTTTATACTTTAAATTTTAAAGTATAAAAATAAGCTATAGGAATAGATAAATTAAAAACTTAATATCTATTCCTATAGCTTTATATTTCTAATATATTCCCTGTATTGTTTAAGAAAAATTTATTCTTTAATTCTTTCAATTTTATTGTAGCAAATTCTCCTGTACAATGAGAAAGGCCTATAGTGCTAATATCTAATTCATTAAAAGCTTCTATGGTTTTATTTATTCTATTTTCATCATATCTAATCAAGTGAGCTCCTCCTAATACAGCGTATATTCTTCTGTTTAATCTTTTACTTATACTATTTAATATATTAATAATTCCTACATGACTACAACCAACTAAAACTACTAATCCTTTGTAAGTGTCTATAACCAATGCTACTTCTTCTTTGAAATTATCTAATATATACCCTTCTCCTTTTTTTATTACCATATTAGATGTAAACTCTTCAAAACTATTATCCTCTTTAAAATTTGTAACTATAAATATATTAGGTTCTATTTCTAAAATATCTTCCTCCACATAATTTATAGGTATACCATTATCTGTTAAATATTTCTCATCAAAATCTATACCTAAATATTTATTTTCTATCTCTTTCCCTATTTTAAATTTATTGCTATTTTCAAAAAAATTTTCACTTACATATAATTCTGGATAACATTTTATATTTTCTATAAAACTTCTTACTCCTCCACAATGATCATAATGAGCATGACTTAGTATCATATAATTAGTCTCATGTAAATCAATATTTAATTTTTCAGCATTCTTTATAAAATTTCCAGAAGAACCAGTATCAAATATTATATTACATCTAGGAGTATTTATGTACATAGAAAGCCCGTGCTCTTCTATCAATTCACTTTCTTCATTTTTAGAATCTTCTATCAGAGTAGTTATCTTAATACTCATATCCCTTTCCCCCCTAATAGGCCATGATTGTCAATTAATTACAAACATATTATAATTTTACCACAAATTTATATTTTTGAAATATATTTATATTATTTTTTAATAAAGTATTCATTTTTCATTATATAAGTACCAAAATTTATTTATATAAATATAATAATACTGATAAAAAATTTTTTAGGAGATATTTAAATGATCATTGCTAAGGATTATCCTTTTACGAATGTAAAAGGAATAAGTTTGAAACAATTAAATGAGCATTATAAATTATACGATGGTTATGTAAATAGACTAAATGAAATTTGGAGTATACCTAATAACTCTAAAGATTTTAAAGATAGTAATTCCACTTTTAGCAAATTAAGATGCATAAAATTAGGGGAAAGTTATGCTTTAGATGGAGTTAAATTACATGAACTATATTTTCAAAATATGACTTCTGGATATATTCCTATAAATGGACCTATACTAGATAAGATCCTAGAAGATTTTAATTCCGTAGAAAACTTCACGGAACTATTTAAAGAAACTGGTAAGTCTATGAGAGGATGGGTTGTACTAGGTATAGATCCTTTAGATAATAAACTTCACATTTTTGGCTCTGATTCTCACGATAATGGTGCCCTATGGCTTTCCTATCCTTTACTCGTAATGGATGTGTATGAGCATGCTTATTTTATGGATTTTGGAACAGATAAAGAGAAATATATGAATGCTTTTCTTCAAAATATAAACTGGAATTTAATAAATAACAGATTAGGTATATACTGCACTTTAATAAATTCTTTAAATCATAATATGATTTTAGCTAACACTATGAATTATGGAAATATGAATTACAGAAACATATTTTATTAAAGTTTATTAAAACTGAGATAAAATTTAAACCTATAGTAATTATTTCTTTATTATAATATAAAAACTGCTGACAAAAGATTTTATCAGCAGTATAAAAACAATTTATTTAACTTATAAGACTATAATTTGATTAAATTTTTTTACTTCCCACTTTCTATCACATTTGTAATACAAATCTCCACTTATTTTTATTTTATATGGTTTTAAACTTACTAACTCTAATATTAAATTTAGTTTTTCATTTCCCGTATCTATACAAATTTTTTTTAATGGATCATATGGATCCATTTCTTTTTTCTCTAAAGTATAATTTTTATACTTTAAAAATACACTAATCTCTTTATTTGCTCTAAAACCTATAGAAAATAAATCTAATTCAATTTTAGCTGTAAAATTTTCCTCCTTCAAATCTGTGCAATCCAATCTTTTTATATTAGATATAAATTTTTTATATTCTTTTTCTAACTGTTTTTCTTCTATATCACTAATTTCAAAATACGATATACCTATAGGGAGTAAATGAAATACATTCATATTTTTATCACCTTTCCCTGTAAATTTTAAAGGTTGTCCACTCTCTATTTCTTTTGTTTCATATATATTATATTATTGTTTATTAAAAAGTGTTACTAGCTTACTTTTAATATTACTATTTTTCATGATTTTTATACATTTATATAAAAATGCTTTCATATTCTAATTTTAATAAAAAAATAGCTTTAAAGGTAAACAAAATTTTACTAATTGAATATTATATATTGACAGGCTAATTTTGTACACAAAGGAGGTATCTTTATGTGGTGTTGTGGTTGGATATGCTGGATATTAGCATTTATTATAATAATAGCAATAATCTGTAGTTGTCAACGCCATCATTTCTGCTGTTGCTAAGAGTGAACTTACTCCCACTTATATAAGTGGGAGTTTCTTAAGTATAAATTCCTTGTAATCTTAAATTTACGACGATTTAATTAACAATGTGGAAAATAAGTTTATATTATAAAGGCAGTTTTGTATATAAAATATACAAAACTGCCATATATCATACAAAATTATTTCTCCAATATAGGAGAGTCAATTAGTGTGGTAAAAATAAACCTATGCCTATGACCATCATTACAGGTTGTAACACCAAATACAAAGTGCACGTGTCTACCATTTCCTACAGGTATTGCAGGACCAGTAATAACATTTATCATATGAAAGTGATCGAAAAAATCTGTATTTGTATTTATTCTGTGCACATGACTGTTACCTCTTCTTATAGCTTCACCAGTAACTCCTGCAAAACGATGGTTATGAGGCTCGGTTTTAATTTCAGCTAATTTGGTACTACCTAAGAATTCATGAACGTGAGTTTGTTTTTCTCTACAGCAAGACATATACTCACCTCCTTATATTCCCAATAATATATAATATGTTAACTGATTAGTAATTGATACATGTTTACTGCAATTGAAAAATAATAAATCTATAAAAATTTTAAAATGCTTTTATGTAGCATTTAGACAAATTATTTTTAGTTTTCAAACTAGTATTGAACTGTAGAATCAATATGAATAATATAACATTAAAATAAATATATTCACAAAATCTCTTTATATTTCATAAACTACATATAGTAATATTTCTGGGGGAATATAATGGATATATATAAAAAAATAATTTTAAAAGATGCTGTAAAAAATAAAAAAAGTTCTAAAGAAAATTTATCTTATACAAAAGATATAAAAAGAGATAACTTAGAAGGTTCTATTATAAATTTTAAAGGCGGCAAAGACTTTAATACTATTTTAGATATTGAAACTAATTTAGGTAAAATAAAATTTCCAGGCTGGATCACTTTAAATGAATCTAAAAATTTGGATCCATCTTATTCTGAACATAGTATAGCTACTTGGATAAAAGAAAAGAATTTTTCAGACAATTATAGGTACATTGTTTTTGAAAATGCTATTTGTTCTTTTTCTCTAAAATATTTCTCATTTTTTCCTGTTAAAATAACTGCAATAGATTCAAATAATAATATATTAAAAGTTATTGAAGGTAAAAAAAATTGGTGTGATGAAAAAGGTTATAGTAACCTTTCTGAATTGAACATAGATGTAGAAAATAATATAATTAAATGCATAAAAGTTGAAAGTTTCGCGGAATATATTGGTATTCATTCTTTAAAAGCACATAAAAAAATCAGTACTGAAATTCCTAGAAAAAATAATGAATATAAGGAGCATAATGATTTTGATACTTTTTTTATAGCTTTATCCATATATCTATTATTTTTTCATAGGGGAAATAATAATTATTACTATAAAAAAAATAAAAACAAAAAAAGATAAATATATAATATAATTTTTACTATAGCCTAGCTGTATAAATATCTTGTATATTATGTTACTCCCAATAAATAATTTAAAAAATTATTTTATAAAGAAAACACTATCAAATTTACTTATTCTTATAACTTTGATAGTGTTTTCTTTATTTATAAATACCTAAAAATATATATGTTATTTTAATTAATCTTTATATAAAATATATAATTTTTGCTAATATACTCCCAATCCATTTAAATATTCTTTATATTTTAAATCTGACTTTAATATATGGTTTTCTATCCAATTGACAATAAACGCCAGTAAATCCATTAAGAAGTTTTTTTGCTTTTCATCTATTTCTTCTTCATTTATAGAACTAATTTTTTTTATAAAAGCTTCATGCTCTATTTTATGATTCTCTAAATCATTATACTCATATTTTCTCATAACATCTTCTTCATAAGAAAAATGATATACTGTATATTCTTTTAAGGTCCTTATAGTTTCCATAATTTCATCAAAATGATCATATCCATCATTTACGGAAACTATAGTATAAATTTCATCTGCTAATTCAAATAATCTTTTATGCTGATTATCAATTTTACTTATGTTACAACTATAACATTCTTTCCATTCAAACATTAATATCCCCCTCTTTAATATTATATTTAAAATTTATATATTAATTGTTAAAAATAAATATTACACTACTTTTAAAAAATAAATCTTTATATTAATTATATGTATTTTAAATGCTGTTTTATTATTACATAATATTCATTATTTATAAATAATTATAACACATTCCCTTAAATTTTTCAGGTTTAAGATACTAAATAAATTTATTTTTTATCTATAACCTTATAATCTGCCTCTACAAATTTACCTTTGTAAAATTCCTTTGATTCCCCATATATTCTCACTTCTCTTTTCACTGCCTTCTGCTTTATAACCTTTCCAGTAAACTTACTAAATTTCACTCCGCCATCTAAGGTTATTCCAGCTATATTTAAAATAGACTTAGTTGTTAATGATCCTACCTTTCCTAATAATCTTCCGCTGACTTTTGCCCCTTTAGCCATACTATTATGATTATTTTTTTTTAAATTTTTATATAAAACTTCACCTGTATTTTCACATATATCTTCAATACTATTTCCTAAAAGATTTCCCGTAGACTTTATAAAATTACTTAATTTATTCATACAAACCTCCTATTTATAATTTATTAATTAAAATTTGATGATTTTTGTTTAAAAACTATATATAATTATTATAATGAAAAGATTTTCATTATTAAACTGTATTTTAACTTTATATTGAATATTTTCATGACTTGTATAAATATATGTTTTCTTATATTATAAAGTATATACTATTTAATACATTTTCAGCAATTTAATGTACACATTATTGTATATATAGCATATTTATATAATTAGTAATATATTATATTTAATTATATATTAATAAAAAAGGAGAAGAACTATGACTTTATATGATGAGAACAACTTACATATAATAAAAGATAATTTAAGATATTTAAAATTATTGTCCAAACAGTACCCTAGTATTTCAAGTGCTAGTTCAGAAATTATAAATCTTCAAGCAATATTAAACCTCCCTAAGGGAACAGAACATTTTATAAGTGATGTTCACGGAGAGTATGAATCTTTTACTCATATGCTAAAAAATGCATCAGGAGTTATTAAAAGAAAAATAGATGATGTCTTTGGAACTTCTTTAAGGGAATGTGACAAAAAAAATTTAGCTACACTAATATACTATCCTGAACAAAAATTAGATTTAATAAAAAAATCTGAAAAAAACTTAGAAGATTGGTACAAAATAACTTTATATAGATTAATAAGACTATGCCAAATAGTTTCTTCTAAATATACTAGATCTAAAGTTAGAAAATCTCTACCTTCTGATTTTGCTTATATTATTGAAGAATTATTAAATGAACAAGGTGATAGAGTAGATAAACAAGAATATTACAACAGTATAATTGAAACAATTATAGACATTGATAGAGCTTCTGAATTTATAATTGCTATATCAAATGTTATTCAAAGATTAGTAGTAGATAAACTTCATATAATAGGAGATATCTATGATAGAGGTCCTGGAGCTGAAATTATAATTGAAGCTTTAAGTAAGCATCATTCTATAGACATACAATGGGGTAATCATGACATTGTATGGATGGGTGCTGCTGCGGGATGTGAAGCTTGTATTGCCAATGTAATAAGAATATCTCTTCGCTATGCTAATTTATCCACATTAGAGGATGGATATGGTATAAATTTATTACCATTAGCTACTTTTGCTATGGATTTTTATAAAGAAGATAATTGTGAAAATTTTAAACCTAGAACTATAGATAAAAATTTAAATGAAACAGATATTAAACTTTTATCAAAAATGCATAAGGCTATATCAATAATTCAATTTAAATTGGAAGGTCAAATAATCAAAAGAAGACCTGAATTTAAAATGGAAGAAAGATTATTATTAGATAAAGTAAATATAAAAGAAGACACTTTGAACCTAAACGAGAAAATTTATAAATTAATTGATACTAACTTCCCTACATTAGATAAAGAAAATCCTTATGAATTAAATGAACGAGAAAAAGATTTAGTAGAAAAACTTACAAATTCATTTATTAATAGTGAAAAGTTACAAAGACATATAAAATTTTTATATAGTAATGGAAGTCTTTACTTAAAGTACAACTCTAATTTACTATATCATGGTTGTATACCTTTAAATGAGGATGGCTCCTTAAAAGAAGTAACTCTATGCAACGAAACCTTAAAGGGTAAATCCCTTCTAGACAAACTAGATCGTTTAGCAAGAGAAGCTTATTTTTTTAAGAAAGATCCAGAATCAAAACTATATGGTATGGACATGATGTGGTATTTATGGTGTGGTCCTAATTCTCCTTTATTTGGTAAGAAAAAGATGACCACCTTTGAAAGATATTTCTTAGATGATAAGAATACACATAAAGAAGAAAAAAATCCTTATTACAAATATAGAAATGATGAAAAAATGTGCACAATGATATTTGAAGAATTTGAACTAGATGCTGATAATTCGCATATAATAAATGGACATATTCCTGTAAAAACTAAAGAAGGTGAAAATCCTATAAAAGCTAATGGTAAACTATTAGTTATAGATGGTGGCTTTTGTAAGGCTTATCAGCCACAGACAGGCATTGCAGGATATACATTAATATATAATTCCTATGGATTACTTCTAACCTCTCATGAGCCTTTTAGTTCTATACACAAAGCTATAGTTGAAGGAAATGATATACTTTCATCTACTATAATATTAGAACATGTATCCTCTCGAAAAAGAGTATTAGATACAGATAGTGGTAATGAAATAAAAAAGCAGATACATGATTTAGAAATGCTATTAGTTGCTTACAGAAAAGGTCTTATAAAAGAAGAAAATGAAATAAATATAAGATTTTAAGTAAATTACAACTTTTATCCGATGACTACCCGCTCTAATACTCCCATCTTCTTCAAAGTGGGAATAAAGAGCGGTTACGTCCCTGGATAACGATTTCCCCTAAAGGATAACGACTTCTAAGGAGTAAAACTCCTAAGAATTCTGTTAATAAGCTTCAATGGGAGTAAAAACTTCTTCTGAAACCAAGAACTCTGTTTATAATATAATAAAAAAGACCGCTTGCTTTTTTATAAAATCAAGTGGTCTTTTATATCTTTATACTCCGTAAATAACCGATAAAACATTACCTACCTTTTTATTTTATAGTGTATAGTTTTTACATTAATTAAATACTACACTTAATTATAGGTTTTTTCAGTTTATTATTTATAATAAAATTTTTTATACTATCATTTCCTCTGCTTCTGCAACAACATCTAAATAAAATTCTAATTCTTTGCTGTATACATATTTGCTGAAAGCTTCACTTATAGCCTTACTAGATTGTCTGTAAAATATAGATGGTGAATTATTAACTGCATAATAGTATTTCCCATCTTTATTGTATATAGGATCAGATGCTGTAGTATGCCTTGCACCTTCTATAGCTTTTCCAAGATTAGCTGCTGCATCTATAATTAAACAATTTTTCTTTAATTTCATTTGATCTTCTAAAGTTAGTATATGCTTATTAGGATTATCCATTTCTATTCCATTTATTATTATATCAAATTCTTCCAATTCATCTTTTAATTGATTCATAGTTTTTCTATAAAACATTCTTATATCTGGATTAAATTTAGATATTGCTGAAAAAGCACCTTGAGATACATTGCCTGATCCTAATATGGCAACTTTAGTTTCTGAAGTTGGTATGCTTCCATAATTCATAACTGCATGCATAGTAGATGCATAACCTGCTATATAGCTATTTTTTCTTACAAAGTTAGATGGAATCCAATCCATTGGTATTACATAATTTTTATAATAGATTGAAGGATGAATATTATCTAAATCTACTATAATTAAGTTTTTAGGTATGCCCTGTTCTTCCATAAATGTCTTTCCTGAGCCCTCTGGATGGGTCCAGCCCACTATAATTTGACCTTCTCTTATATGCTGGTAGTCCTGAGGCTTTAAAACCTTTAATGAAAATACACCTTCACAAGTTTTAAATATATCTTCTCGAGAAGCTATAGTACAACCTGCCTTTACATATTCTTCATCTGAAATTCCTAGAGTTTCACCAAAACCTGTCTCTACAACTAGCTCATTGTTAAAACCCTTAACATGTTCTGGTAATAAAGCAACTCTTTTTTCATTTGGATGGTTTGGTATCAAAAATCCTAATTTCATATATTACCTCCTTTATTCATTTTTACAATAACTATAATATTTAATAATATTTATTATAGTTACAACTTTATGGCATATATAAAGTTGTTAAATATCAATAATATTATACACTATACGGATTTTTGTGTCAAAAATATAAAAAATGTTAAATTTAAACTTAGTACTAGTAGCATTAATATTCAAAATATAGTAAGATGTTATAGGGATACCATATATAGTACTCATATTTTTAATTATGCATATTAGGAGGAATCATTTATGAAAAATAGTACTGGTCCTTTATATAAAAATATAGCCTTAGATATAGCTAATCGTATAGTTAGGGGAAAATTAAAAAGTGACGAAAAAATAAGTGGTAGATCTACCTTAGCTAGTATGTATAATGTATCTCCTGAAACTATAAGGAGAGCTGTTGCACTATTAGAGGATATGAGTGTGGTAAAATCTACTAAGGGTAGTGGAATAGAAATATTATCTATATCTGCTGCTGAAAAATTTATAGAAAGAAATAAGTCTAATGTATATCTGGCTACAGTTAAAGAAAATATAGAGGATATTCTTCTTAGAAAAAAAAGATTAGATGAAGAATTGCAAGAGAATTTTAATAAGATACTAGACTTAATGGATCGTTTTGAAAACATTTCCCCTTTTACTTTAATAGAAGTAGCTGTTGAGGAGAATTGTAAATTTATCGGCAAAAAAGTTAATGAAGTTAAATTTTGGCAACAAACTGGTACAACTATGGTAGCCTATAGAAGAGGAAAAGAAATTATAATATCTCCTGGTCCAAATTATATATTTACAGAAGGTGATATTATAGTTGTAATAGGAACTCATAATGTTTACAAAAAAGTTTATAACTTCTTATATGAAAAATAAATATCCTTAATTATTTATACATATAAAATACTATCTTTACTATATTTTGTATTAATAATTAAATTATTATATAAATAATATTTAATATGAACAATTTTTAATATTAAATATATAAATATATTAGAAACTTCAAAAAGATTATTTTAAAATAGGTTTAATTTAAATATATCAAAAATTTTAAAATACACTTAATAAAATTATTAAGTGTATTTTTTATCTTTGCAGTATTAAAATTAAATTTTTTTTATTTTTAAATTCAATGTTTTTTATTTATATAAATTCTTGTAAAAATTATTTTTTATTATTACTGTTTAAAGCTTTGCATAATAAATTTTAAAAAGAGAAAACTAATAAAAAAAAGGAGGAATGAATATGGATTTAACAACTAAAGACATTATTAAAAAGAAAATATTAGATGCTCAAGAAAACGTGAGAGACTATCAAATGTACTCTCATAAAATAGATGATAAAGTTGTAGCTGATCTTTTTGGAGAATTTGCAGAAAATGAAGCTATTCAAGCAAAAAAACTTCGTAATGTATTAGACAAATATGACTCTTATTAAACATAAAATTAAAAAAATTATAACTTAACAAACTAAAAATATTCATAATTAAAATAAAAAGTACCTTTAGTAAAAATAACCATCTATAAAAATAAAGAATACTAATATTTGTGTCCTAATATCTAAGCTAAGGCACTGATGTCCCCCATACTAAATAAACATCTTGTTCCTTTTACACTTATATATTAGTACACAAATGAAGTATTCTAATTATTTTTTGATTTTTTAATATAAATCTTTAAATTTAATAAAAATTAATTTGCATATCCATTTTAAAAAATTATATTTTTATATAGCTTCAGATAAATTTACTGTATCCATCTTTTTATATTCCTTTAAAATTAAATATACTAATATAATAAATACTATTCCATCTATTAATGGACTTACAAACCATACAGCACTAATTCCTACTATAGAAGGAAATACTATAATTGCTGGCACAAACAATATGACCTGTCTTAACAAAACCAAAAGGCCAGCATTTTTAGCACTACCTATTGATTGAAAAAATGTTACTCCCATAATAAAGGTTCCTAGCGCTGGGAATAAACTGTACATTATTCTAAAATTAGTAATTCCTTCGTTAACTATCTCCACATCTGTTATCATTAGTGATAATACCTTTTGAGGAAACAGTTCAATAGGTATCCAAAATACACAAGCAAGAATAGTAGCTCCTAGTATAAATATGTTCATGCATTTTTTTACTCTTGGAAATAATTTTGCTCCATAATTTGTTCCAACTACTGGCTGTAATCCTTGGCTCATTCCCCAAAGAGGGATAAAAGATAGTGCTTGGATTCTTAATGTTGCTCCCATTAATATTAATTGATTATTACCGCCATACTTTGCTGCCATTCTATACATTAATGTCTGTTGTATCATACTCATAAGTTGCATCATCATAGCAGATAATCCTACGGAAAATATCTCTGGTAGAAGTGTTTTTTCAATTTGTATTTTATGAAATCTAACATTTTTACTTTTTCTTATAAAGTAAACCATTGTAATAACAGCTTGTATAACTTGAGATATTATAGTAGCTGTTGCTGCACCTTCAATTCCATATTCTCCAAAAACTGTTATTAAAATAGGGTCTAATATTATGTTCAAAACAGCTCCTATTGTCATAAAAAGCATAGCTTTCTTCATAATTCCTTCTCCACGCATTACCATATTTGCACTTTGAGCAAAATTAACAAAAATTGAGCCTATGAAAATAATACGAAGATATCTTACAGCTAACTCTAAAATTTCTCCTTCGGCCCCAGTTAAAAGTAAAAGTTCTTTTGCAAATACAATTCCTATAACCATGATAATAGTGGAAAATATCAATACTAGGCATAATAAATTCCCCATAATTTTATTTACTGTTTCTTGATCATTTTTCCCTATAGCTCTTGACAAAATAGATGAAGACCCAATTCCTATCAAAGTAGCTATAGCACTATTTAAAAATGTAATTGGATATGCGACTGCTACAGCACCCATAGCATTCTTTCCTATTAATTGTCCAGCAAAAACCCCATCCATAAATGAATATAAACCTATTACTACCATTCCTATAATTGCCGGAATGCATAATTTAAACATCAACTCTTTAGGTTCTTTGTGAAGCAATTCCTCTTTATTCTTATTCATAAATGTACCTCTCCTTTAATTAAACATATAAAAAATTGCTGATATATATAATTTTATTTCTCTCTTACTTATATATGTCTTAATACAATTATAAATGATTATCAATATCAATATCTCCTCCAAAAAATAAAAATGCTCCAAAAATTAAATTTAGAACATTTCATTTCATAATATATATTATATTAATTCCAAAACTCCTTTAAAGCCGTTTCTAACTCTCTCTTATTCTTTACACTAATATTAGGATACCAGTGTTTAGGAAATAGCTTCTTATAGGAATAACTATTAAATCGTTCATCAATAAGTAATATTATTCCTTTATCTATCTCTGTTCTTATTACCCTACCAGCAGCCTGCATAACTTTAGTCATCCCTGGATAAATATATGAGTACTGGAAGCCAGACTGTAATTTATCATCATAATAATTCTTTATTAAATTTCTTTCTACACATATTTGTGGTAATCCTACTCCTATTATTATAGCTCCTATTACTTTATCTCCTGTTAAATCAATTCCTTCTGAAAAAATACCACCTAATACACAAAAGCCTAGTACATTTTCTGTTCCTTTTTCAAATTTATTTATAAATTCTTCTCTTTCTCCATCACTCATAGAAGAATTTTGAACTATAATATTTTCTTCTGGATATTTTTCTTTATATAATGAAAAAACTTCTTTCATATATTTATAAGATGGGAAAAAAACCATGTAGTTTCCTTTTTTAATTTTGCAGGCCATATTTATATAATCACATATATTCTCATAGCTCTTGCATCTATTTTTGTATTTTGTTGAAACATTGTAACCTATTAAAATCTTATGGTTTTCTATTGGGAAAGGGGAATTTAATTTTAAAACATAATCTTCATCCCCTCCCCCTAAAACTTCTCTAAAATATTTTATAGGAGATAATGTTCCTGAAAAAAATATGCTTGCCTTTGATTTTTTCAAAGTTTCATTTAATAAACTTGAAGTATCTATAGCAAAAAGTTTAATTATAAAATCCCTATTGTATTCTTCTCCATAGGTTATATAATTATCTCCATATAATTCACATATCTTTAAAAAATATAAAGCCTCAAAATAAAAATTAAGTAATTCATCATTTATTTGAAAGTTTCCTTTCATCATAAGCACTTCAATCTCTGATGTAAAATTATTTAATAATATTTGTAATTTTTCTGGTTTCTCTTTTTCTATATAATAATTATCTAATTCATAAATTTTTTTTATGTCTAAAAGTTCATTATTTATTTTTCCTAAAATTCTAGATAAAACTTTACTTTTATCTTTAATAGACTTTCTTAAATTTAAAACATTATTTTTAGATATAGCTGAAGAAAACATTTCTCTAGATCTATCTAATAAGTTATGAGCTTCATCTATTAATAATACAAAGTCATCTTTCCCCTCAGAAAAGAATCTTCTTAAATATACCCTAGGGTCAAAAGCATAATTATAATCACAAATTATTCCATCACACCATAAACTTATATCTAAAGAAAACTCAAAGGGGCAAACTCTATGTTTTAAGGCATATTCTTTAATAACAGCTTCATCTATAACATTTTCATTATTTAAAATATCTAATATAGCTTCATTTATTCTATTAAAATGACCTTTAGCAAACTCACACTTCTCTGGTGTACATTTAAATTCCTCTTTAAAGCAAATCTTTTCCTTGGAAATTAAAGTGATAACTTTAAAAGCAATGCCTTTATCTATCATGTTTTTAAAATTACTCAAAACAAAATCTCTTGTAGTATTCTTAGCTGTTAAATAAAAAATTTTATCTACTTCACCTTCTCCAATAGCCTTAATACTAGGAAATATTGTAGAAATAGTTTTTCCTATACCTGTGGGAGCTTCTATAAATATATTTTTATTCTCACTTATAGTTTTATAAACAGATACAGCTAATTTTCTTTGCCCTTCTCTGTATTCTTTAAAGGGAAACTTTAATAATTTAATGTCCCTATTTCTTTCCTGTTTAAATTTATAATTAAACTCTATCCAAACATAATATTTATGTATAATACCATAAAAAAACTCTTCTAATTCCTGTATGTTAAAAGTTTTATCTATACTTTTAATGTTTTCATTTTTAATATTATAATAAGTTAATTTAATATTAATTTTTTCAAGATTTTTATCTTTTGAATAAATATAAGCATAGCACTTAGCCTGAGCCCAATGCAGTAAATTATCTTTAATCTCATCCAAATTTCTAGTTGTAGTTTTAATCTCTTCTATAGTAATAGAGTCATTTTCTATAATAATTCCATCTGCTCTTCCCTCTACATTAAATAAAAAATTTTTATATTCTATAGAATATTTTAATAAAACTTCTTTCTCATACTCCATCATAAGTAAAGGGGTAGCACTTTCCATCCTAATTTTTTGTAATTTTTTATGTGCTTTTATTCCTTCTTGAGCTCTGCTTCCCCCTAGATATCCAATGTCAATATCTCCGTTTCTTAATATAAATTCCACTAAATTTCTAACGGATATATTCACTTCACCCTTGCATTCCATATAAATCAACCTTTTCAATATAGTTTATTAATACAAATTATATCATAAGTTTATATAAACTAATTTTTTATAACAAATTTGCATTTTATTATTTTAAATAAAAATATTATTAACTGAATCTATATTTGATTTTATAATCTTTAGACTTATAACTAAGTTAGCGGTAATATTATAATTAAAGATTTTGTATAAAAAAGCGGAACAAAATCATCATTTTGTAGTTTTCCCTTTCAGTTGGAAATTACTATAACAGCTTTTAAAGTTATTAAAACAAGAACTACTTTTAAAGAAGATAGATATCTAAAAAATAATAAGAATACTTTATTTGTGAACTAATATTTAAGCGTAAAATAAACAGAA
>Ga0129306_1001258_pt1 | contig 30230 bp, 27 predicted proteins | sample P827metagenome_FD_94438 | JGI IMG/M metagenome (GOLD analysis project Ga0129306, IMG submission 94438) | Capybara group fecal microbial communities from Wisconsin, USA - P827 metagenome | ecosystem: Host-associated > Mammals > Digestive system > Large intestine > Fecal | place: USA: Wisconsin...
ATAAACACGGGCCGCGTTTATATAAACAGGGGCCGTGTTTATATAAACAGGGGCGCTGTTTATAAAAATACTCAAACAATAGGAAAATGACAATTAGAAATTAGAAATTAGGAATTAGGAATTAGGAATTGGGAATTAGGAATTGGTTTAACGATAACGTTAACGATAACTCTGAACTATTTTTCTTAACTCTTAATTAAACTTCGTTTTTCCTCTGTCGCGACTCGGCATAGTTGACTTCGTCTTCCTCCTTCGCACCTCGGCCATTGGCTACGCCTTCCTCCTTCGCGCCTCGGCCATTCAAGCAAGCTTGATGGCTCTCGGTTTGGCGTCGGTTCTTAATTCTTAACTAAATTATCCCCTAATCCAAAATGGCCTTTCCTGCATGACAGTAGGTCTGTCAGTCTGATTTTTAGAATTTCAGTTGTAGCGCCACACCTGCTGCCGGAGTGAGGGAGCCAGAGGGGGTGGAGCGGGCAGAGAGAGCCGGAGCAAAGCTCAGCTCCATGGAAGACTTGCGGCGGGTGAGGTCCTGGTAATACATGTTCTTTACCTTGACAACCTTCTGGACGTCGATGCACGACCAGATGGAAAGCCCCAGATCTGCGCCAAGGGCACTAAGCAGGACGATCATGTTCCGCCGGCCTGCTGCCTCGTCGGTGAAGCCGGTGACAAATCCCTTTTCGTCCGTAATGGCTATGCTCTCGATGTTGTTGGCAGCACTTCTTACGATGGAGAGCAGGACGGCCTCTCCGCCCATGAAGGCCAGGCCGCGCCACGTCTCGCCTGACAGCAACTGGCCAATGCCGGGAATGAAAAAGGACGATACGCCATACCAGCTTACGTTGTACGGGTCGGTCGGCTGACGGACATACTCCTTGGGATTGTAGCTTCCCTTTAAATCCTTATAACGGGTGGAGATGCCTGCATACTGTGCATTCGACACGCTGAACGTCAATGACGCAATGAGAAGGGTGATGAGAATTCGTTTCATGACTGTTTGGACTTTTTTTTGGTTAATGATTGGTTTTTGGTGCAAAGGTAAGCACGTGAAACCAACCCTCCAAACAGTAAGGACAGACGGCTACGAACGGCGGACGAAAAACTAAGTCATCCGCCGTCAGGAGATGAACGACCTGAGCTTCGGCACAAAGGAACGCGATACGGGAATCGTGGCGAGGCCTCCTCCGAGCTCGAGCGTGTAGCCGTTGGAGTTCCCTTTGGCTGAAGTGATGCTGTTCAGATTCACCACAAACGAGCGATGGCATTGGAAGATGTTGGGATAGTTGCTGAGCTCATCCATCACGGAGACAAGCGTGGACTGTATCTCGGCCCTGCCCAGACGGCCATCGTCCGTGAAATACACGGCCACGTTGTTTTTCTGTGCCTCGACGTACAGCAGATTGTTAAGGGGGAGGCTCAGGTCGCCAGTCCGGGCACGGCTGTCGTGGAGGGTGACAGAGATGCCCTCCTGCTCGTGTGTCGTCTTTTCCAGTAAGGCATCCAGCTGACTGCGCATAGACTGCTGATACGTTATCATCGTGGAGAGGACGGTGATGATGATGCCGATGACGAGCGTCCAGTAAACCAGTTCCAGACAAGCCTTCAGTTCTACGGGATAGTGGAACAGAAGGCACGACAGCAGGAAATTGCACAGCCCTATGAGCAGCACTTCGATGAGGGTTGTCAACGCCTGATGCCAAATCCTCCAAATCCTGACGCGTTTCTGCAGCGGAACGACAATCAGGTAATCGAGCAGAGCGCTACAGACAAACGTAACCAGGCCGAAGGCCAGCGACAGCAGGAACTTATTGCCTTCGTACTCGCTGATGCCGAACGGCTGAAGAAAGAAGAGGATTAAAACAACAATGGCAGAGGCAAACAGGCCATCCTTTGCCGGATTGCTTTCTGGCCACAGGGGATATTTCCGGGTGAGTATGGACATCGGACTTTTAAAATTACAAAATTAGGAATTAGGAATTAGGAATTAGGTTAGGGGTTAGAGTCCTTGCGCAGCCAAATAGTAAATCGTCAAATAGTAAATATAACTATGAATTATGAATAGCGAACTATGAACTAAATGTTAGGGGTTAGAGAGATAAAGAGAGGGCGAGGGCGGCCCCAGAGCCATCTGTCACGGGACGGATGGCGATGTCGTTTTTGAAAAGGGACTGGAAGAGACGCCTCTCGTAGGGCAGGAGCCACCAGCCGATGCGTGCGCCGAGGATGCCCATGCCTGCGCCGGCAAGGACGTCGGTGAACCAATGGTAGTCGTGGTAGATGCGCATGACGCCTACGCCCGTGGCAACGGCATAGGCTCCGACAGCCAGCCAGGGATGCTCCCTGCCATACTCGAGCCGCACCAGCTCGGCACCCATGAAGGCCGTTGCCGAATGGCCAGAGGGGAAGGAGTTGAAGTACTTCGGGTTGGCATCAGGGCTGATTTCGTCCTGGCGGCCCGAGGCGACATAGGTATAGTGAATGCCCGGGCGGATGGAGACGACGGTACGCTTCAGCAAGGCCCACGTGAGGCCTGCCGTCACCGCGTAGGAGGTGGCGGAGAGCATCAGCCTGTCGGCAGTCTCGTGCTCGGCACGGACACCCAGCCAGTCGGCAGAGACGGCAGCGAGGGCGGGGACATACTGCACGTAGTCCTCGAAAGGAAAACGGTCCTGCCCTCCGAGCGTGTGGACAGCATCCTGAAGCTCGTACTTCCACACCATGACGGGCTGGAAAAGGCCTGTGGTGCCCGCTGCAACCAACGCCCCAGGCAGAACGAGCTGACGGGGCGAGAAACGATGCCCGGCTGGCACGGCCTGCGGGGCAATAGTATCAGTGTCAAACGTCTGACAGAACGTCGAAAGGGAGTGAAGAAGGAGGCAGAGGTACAATAAACGTCTGATCATCGCCGCGCGACACATATTCTTTTTTTCTACTACGAATTTCACGAATTACACGAATGTTTTTTTAGTTAAGAGTTAAGAGTTTTCTTTTAACGTTTAATGTTTAACGACCATGATAACTTCGTTAATTGACAATTGACAATGGACAATTGAAATATTTTTTTAATGAAAAATGAAGAATGAAAAATGAAAAATAAAATGTTCCGAAAACAGCACTCCCTTTCCTCTGTCGGCTATCCCACTGACAAAGCTATTTATTCTTCATTATTCATTTTTCATTCTTCATTCTTCTTTATATAATTCCTAATTCCTAATTCCTAATTTTTTAATTTTTAAAGGCTTTGCATGTCGTTGAGGCGTTTGTAGTAGCCGGACTGGCGGATGAGCTCATCGTGTGTGCCCCGCTCGACAATCTGTCCGTCCTGCATGACGCATATCTCGTCGGCGCTGCGGATGGTGCTGAGGCGGTGGGCGATGGCGATGGTGGTGCGGCTCTTCATGAGCCGTTCGAGCGCCTCCTGCACCAGTCGTTCGCTCTCGGTGTCGAGGGCCGAGGTAGCTTCGTCGAGGATGAGGATGGGCGGGTTCTTGAGGATAGCGCGGGCTATGCTGATGCGCTGGCGCTGTCCGCCCGAGAGCAGGCAGCCACGGTCGCCGATGTAGGTCTGATAGCCGTCGGGCGTCGCCATGATGAAGTCGTGGGCGTTGGCGATGCGGGCGGCTTCGACAACCTGCTCCATCGTGGCGCCCTCGACACCGAAGGCGATGTTGTTGAAGAAGGTGTCGTTGAAGAGGATAGCCTCCTGGTTGACGTTGCCGATGAGGGCACGGAGGTCGTGGATGCGCAGATTGCGGATGTCCGTCCCGTCGAGGGTGATGGAGCCTTCGCCGACGTCGTGGAAGCGCGGCAGGAGGTCGACGAGCGTGGACTTGCCCGAGCCGCTCTGCCCGACAAGGGCAATGGTCCTTCCCTTCGGCACGGTGAGGTTGATGTCGCGGAGCACAGGACGCCCCTCGGTGTAGCTGAAGCCCACGTGCTGAAAACGGATCTCGTCGTTGAACGTGCTGAGGGGATGGGCGTCGGCGGCATCGCGGATGGGGTTGACGGCGCTGAGTATCTTATCGACGCGCTCCCAGCAGCCTAGGCCGATGGGGATGTTGTAATAGGCTTTCGAGAGGTCCTTGATGGGGTTGATGATGTTGTAGAGCATCACCAGATAGTAGATGAAGAGGCTGGCGTCCATGGTGGAGCGGTTGCCGAGGATGATGAGTCCCCCGCCCCAGAGGACGAGGACGATGAGGGTGGTGCCCATGAACTCGCTGACGGGGTGAGCGCTGGCCTGGCGCACAGACATGCGCACCATCGACGAGCGGTAGTTGTCGTTGACATCGCGGAAGCGACGGCTCATCTTGTCCTCAGCCAGAAAGGCCTTGACGATGCGCAGGCCGCCGAGCGTCTCGTCAAGCTGAGCAAGGAGTGCGCCCCAGAAGGTCTGCGTCTCGCGCGAGGTGCGCTTGAGCTTGCGGCTGATGAGCCCCATCACCCAGGCAATGAGCGGACTGACAAGCAGGACGAAGAGCGTCAGCTTCCAGTCGATGCAGAAAAGGGTGGTGAGGGTGATGACGATGGCAATGGGGTTTTTGATGAGCATGTCGAGCGAGTTGGAGAAGCAGGTCTCGAGGCCCGAGATGTCGCTCGACATGCGGCTGATGATGTCGCCCTTACGCTCTTCGCTGAAGAAGCCGAGCGGCAGATGGAGCACCTTGTCATAGACGAGCGAGCGCATGTCCCTCACCACGCCTGTGCGGAGCGGGATGAGCGTTGCCGCCGAGCCGAAGTAGCAGGCCGTCTTGAGGGCGGTGAGGACGATGAGCATCAGGCCCGACATGATGAGCACCCAGAGGGCGCCGCGCTCGTCGATGAGCAGGTTCATGTACCAATAGAAATTGTTCTTTGCCGCATCGACAATGTTGACCGTGCCCCAGGGGATGTATTCGTAGGTTGTCTTGCTCACCTTGAACAGCGTCTGAAGGATGGGAATGATGAGGGCAAACGAAAAGACGTTGAGCACCTGCGCCAGCACATTCAGCAGCAGGTTCCACACAAGATACTTCTTATAAGGAGGCAGGAACCGCTTGACAAGTTGAATGAATTGCTTTATCATGACATGTTATGTAAGACTATTAATTTGTTGAAACTACGAATTACACGAATTTATTTTTAGTTGAGGACACAGCACGCAGAAATTCGTATAATTCGTAAAATTCGTAGTGAAAAACAGAGGACACAGCACGCAGAAAATATTCGTAAAATTCTTGTAATTCGTAGTGAAAAACAGAGATTAGCGTTTCAGACGTTCAGTTCGGGTTTGCCTTCGGCGTTCGGGCGGTATTTCCAGCGGTTGTGCGACCAGAGGTAGTACTGTGGAGCACGGTCGATGGTCTGCTGAAGGAGGTGCATATACTGCTTTGTGAGCGAGAAAGGCTCGTTTTCATCGGGGAAAATCTGTCGGAACGTGACGTTGTAGTGTCCGCGGCTGACGACCTCCAGCTCGCCATAGAGGAAGTGTGCCCCGAGGCGTACGCCGATGCGTTCGCTGCCGGTGATGAGGGCCGTAGGCTGACGCAGGAAGTCGGTCCAGACGGTGCTGTGCTTCATGAGGGGACGCTGGTCGGCAATCAGTCCGATGAGAGGCTGGCGGCCCTCGTCGATGAGGCGCAAGAGGGTGTGGTAGGTTTCGTTCTGCGGCATGCCGATGGAGCTGAAGCGGTCGCGGAGACGGATCATCAGCTTGTCCATAGCCTGGTTGGTGAGGGCGTGATAGACGTGACAGGTGGTGATGCGGGCGGGCGCCCAGAGGGGGAAGGAGGCAAAGTACTCCCAGTTGCCGTAGTGGCCCAGATAGACAAAGAGAGGCTTGCCGTCGCTGCTGAGCTGATCTATCAGCTCCATGTTGGTGAAACGGAAGTGCCGGCGTACCTCTTCCTCGCTGATGTGCAGCAGCTTGACGGTCTCGACGACATAGTCGCAGAAGAAGCGGTAGAACTGCCGCTCGATGCGTCGGATGGCGTTCGTGGGCTTGGTGGGATAGGCGCTGGTGAGGTTCCGGCGCACCATGCGGCGGCGGTAGCGCACCACGTGGTAGAGCAGAAAGCCTATGCAGTCACTCAGCACGTAGAGGGCTCGGAAGGGTAGCCGGGCCAACGACGTGAGGAGGAAGGTCAGGGCATTCAAGGCACACGCGGTTATTCGATGGCGTTCTTGGCGTCTTCTTCCTTAAACCATCCGGCATACATCAGGTAGCCGTGGGCAATCTTGAGGTTGAGCTCCTTGTTCTGTTCGGGGTCCACTTTCTTGATGAACTTGGCAGGCACGCCGCCCCAGATCTCCCCGTCGCCAATCTGTGTGCCTTTGAGCACGAGTGCGCCGGCAGCGACGATGGCGCCACGGCCGACCACCACGCCGTCGAGCAGGGTGCTGCCCATGCCGATGAGGGCGAAGTCGTGGATGTCGGCACCGTGGATGGTGACGTTATGGCCGATGGAAACGTCGTTTCCGATGGTGATGGTTGACTTCTGGTAGAGGGTGTGGAGGACGGAGCCGTCCTGGATGTTGACACGGTCGCCGATGTGAATCCAGTTGACGTCGCCGCGGACGACGGCGTTGAACCACACGCTGCACTGGCTGCCCATGACGACGTCGCCCACGATGGTGGCGTTTTCGGCCAGATAGCAGTCGTTGCCGATTTGCGGGGTGAAGCCCCTGACGGATTTAATCAATGCCATAAAACAAGGTGTTATGTGTTTGTTCGTTCTTATTCGTCTGCATCTTCGCCCGCTTTGTAGGCCAGCTCTTCGGCTGCATCGACAATGGCGTCGTCTGACTGACGATCTTCTGGCTGTTCGAGGGGTTTTTCCTCTCCCAGGTCGTCGGGAACGGGGCTGAGCATGTCGTTCACGGGGTCGAAGGCCAGCTCCTTCTCAGCCCGTTCGGCGATGCGCTGCTCACGGTCGATGAGGCGCTGTTCGGATATCTCGAAGGCTGCCGAGCGGATGTCCTCCAGCACCTGATGCTTGCCCCGGATGTTACCCAGGGCGGCGAGGGCGGCCTGCTGATGGCTCTCCTTCTTTGTGTAGCCGCAGCCTTGTCCGGCCTGGATGCCGCAGATGATGATTGAGCTTCGGAACAGGGTGCCCTCGGCGGTGTCCTCTTCGCTGTCGAGCGTAAAGGTGTAGTGGTAGTGGTATTTCTGGCACCACTCGATGATGCTGCTCTTGTAGTTGATTTCCTTCTGGGCCAGCTCCTCGACGTTAAACTGCTTGCTGAAAACACGCTGCTCGATGAAGCGGTAGCTCCATTCGTAGCCCCTGTCGAGGTAGATGGCGCCCACGAAGGCTTCGAAGGCGTTGCCCGAGATGGAGCAGTTGTGGGTCTTCTTCCGCTTCAGGTTGAGGGCTGAATGGATGAGTCTGTCGAGCCCTATCTCGTGGGCAATCTGGTTGAGGGTGTCGCGGCGCACCATCATGCTGCGCGCCTTGGTCAGGAAGCCCTCGTTGCGGTTCGGGTAGTTTTTGTAGAGGATGTCTGAGACGACAGCCCCGAGGATGGCATCGCCCAGATATTCCAGCCGCTCGTTGTTCTTGCCCGTGAAGATGCCCGTCTGATAGTTCACCGAACCATGCTGAAGAGCCTCGTGGTAGATGCCGAGATGGTGGGGCATGAAGCCGAGAATGTCCTGCAGGTCTCTGCAGAAGGTTTTTTCACGGGAGAAGAGGTAGCGGATTTTATCTTTAATGGACAATGGAATTCTTAACTTGAAGATGGAAGATGGAAGATGGAAAAACTAAAACCAAAAACTAAAACTAAAACTTGAGAAATGTCCTGCATGCCACACAGTAAAGAATTAGGAATTAGGAATTAGAAATTAAAACCAAAAACAAAAAACTTGAGAAATGTCCTGCATGCCGCACACCAAAGCTATACAAAAGTTTTAGTTTTAGTTCTAAGTTTTAGTTCTATTTTCAAAGTTTTAGTTCTAATATGAAGACGGAAGATGGCCCCGCCCTTTATTCCGTTTTCTTGAAGAGGGCGCAGGCGTTCTGTCCGCCGAAGCCGAAGTTGTTGGTGATGGCTGCGCGGACGATGCGCTGCTGTGCCTTGCCGAAGGTGAAGTTGAGGCGGTAGTCGATGTTCTCGTCATTGTCGCCCTCGTCGTGGTTGATGGTGGGGGGCACGATGTCGTTCTGCACCGCCAGCACGGTGGCAATGGCCTCGATGGCGCCGGCAGCACCGAGCAGATGGCCCGTCATGGACTTCGTGGCATCGATGTTGAGCTTGTAGGCATTGTCGCCAAAGACGCTCTGGATGGCCTTCACCTCAGAGACGTCACCCATCGGGGTGGAGGTGCCGTGGGTGTTGACGTAGTCAATATCCTCGGGTTTCAGTCCGGCTTCGGCTATGGCCATCTTCATAACGTTGGCAGCACCCATGCCTTCGGGATGGGGAGCCGTCACATGATAGGCATCGGCGCCAAGGCCTGTTCCGGCGAGCTCGGCGTAGATTTTTGCTCCGCGGGCTTTGGCGTGCTCCAGTTCCTCGAGGATGAGCATGCCGGCCCCTTCGCCGAGCACGAACCCGTCGCGACTGGCGCTGAAGGGGCGTGAGGCAGCCTCAGGGGCGTCGTTGCGGGTGCTGATGGCGTGCATGGACGAGAATCCTCCGATGCCCGCAGGGCTGATGCACGACTCGGCGCCGCCCGTCAGCATGATGTCGGCCTTGCCATAGCGGACGAGGTCGAAGGCCTGGGCGAGGGCATAGGTCGATGAGGCACAGGCAGCGGCTGTGGTGTAGTTGGGGCCACGCAGACCGAAACGGATGGAGATCAGTCCGGCACACATGTTGGGCACCATCTTGGTGACGAGGAACGGCGAGAAGTGGGGGCCCTGTTCCATGTTGCGGCCGTAGTCGTAGAGCTGTTCCTCGAAGGTGCGTGTGCCGCCGATGCCGACGCCCACGACGGCGCCGAAGCGGTCCAGGTCTTCCTGCTCAAGGTCGAACGCCGCATCGTTCATGGCCTCAACAGCTGCTGCCATGGCGAACTGGGCGTATGGATCGACCTTGCGGAGTTCCTTGCGGTCGAAGTACTGCTCTGCCTGGAAGTCCTTCACCTCGCAGGCGAAGGTGGTCTTGAAGAGCGCGGTGTCGAAATGCGTGATGGGCGCGGCACCGCTCGTGCCGGCCAGCAGGTTCGTCCAATAGGTTTTCACGTCATTGCCGATGGGGGTCACAGCACCCAGTCCGGTGACGACTACACGTCGAGGTTCCATAGTTAAAAGGGGGGGCTTGGGGTTAAGGGTGAAAGAGGATGAGAGAGGAATTATGAGGAAATGCGGGCACGCGACTATGCGCGCGTGTGCGTAAAACAACTGAGCCTTGAATGTGCGCGCGCATAGTAAGGGCGTGCAGTTCAAGGCTCAGCTCAGTGGGAGAATTATTCCTTATTGCTCAGGATGTAGTTGACAGCGTCGCCGACGGTGGCAATCTTTTCAGCCTGATCGTCGGGAATCTGCAGACCAAATTCCTTCTCGAGCTCCATGATCAACTCAACGGTGTCCAAGGAATCAGCACCAAGGTCGTTGGTGAAGCTGGCCTCTGCGGTCACTTCCGATTCGTCAACACCAAGTTTATCAACGATGATGGCTTTTACTCTTTCTTCAATTTCGTTCATAGTGATAATAATTAATTAATTTTACAAAAATCGTGCAAAGGTAAGCAAATAAAATATTACCTTCCAAATAATTTAGCAAAAAAACAACTTTCTTTGCGCAGCGCCTATCGTATTGTGCAGGAAACAACGGTTCAGAAGGCCCATTTCAGTCCCAGGCAGGGGTTGCACATGAATCCTTCGTGCCCTGCGTAGTTGTATGAGAGCTCGACTTCGCCTCCGAGATGGAGGTTGGGGATGCCGACCCAGGCCATGCCCCACCACAGCTGGGGTTCGGAGAGGACGGAGAAGTGCTCCGTGTGGGGCGACAGGGGATCGGTGCAGAAGGTGGTGTTGTTGCCCCAGACGTCGAGGAAGCCGCTCAGCGTACATCCGCTGAGGCTGAATAGGTCTTTCAGCCCCCAGACGGCGGTGAACTTCAGCGGAAGGTCGGCACCCCACGGGCCGATGAAGTGGTCGTACATTAGCGCCACCGAGGCTGTGCGGCTGAAGTTGGCGTTGTGGAAGGCATACCTGGCGCCGATGCAGGCCATGCCCCTGCCCCACGTAGTGGCGTCGTACTCCACATGGAGGCTGAGGTCGCCGAGGGGCGTATCCTTCCAGAAGTTCAGGGCGCGTTCAATCTCGAGATAGCTGCCCTGGAAGGCGCTGCCCAGCCCGTTCTGGCGGTCGTCGCCGGTGGCATAGTAGTGGTCGATGAAGAAAAACGTGTCTCCCCAGGCGTCGCCCTTGAACATCTCGAAGGTGGTGGTGGCATATTGCCTCCCGAAATCATAGAAAAGCTGCACATTCGTCTGCGCCTCAGCGGCACAGACGAGCGCACAGGCCATGAAGCCTGATAGCAGTAACCTTTTCATTTAGAACTCGGCCCAGTTGGTTAGACGCATGTCGCCCTTCTTGGCCAGTGTCTCGTGCATGCCGAGGGCGGCGTGGATGCAGTGGGGCGTCTGGCCCTTGCCGGCCATCTTCACGTAGTCCCAAAGAATCTGCTTGTAGTCGGGGTGGACGCAGTTCTCGATGATCTCCTTCGAGCGCTCGACGGGGCTCTTGCCGCGCAGGTCGGCGATGCCCTGCTCGGTGATGAGCACGTTGACCGAGTGTTCGTTGTGATCGACGTGGCTCACCATGGGCACGATGGCGCTGATGCAGCCGCCCTTGGCCGTCGAAGGGCATGAGAAAATGCTGATGTAGGCGTTGCGGGTGAAGTCGCCCGAGCCGCCGATGCCGTTCATCATCTTCGTGCCGCTGACGTGTGTGCTGTTGACGTTGCCGTAGATGTCGGCCTCGAGGGCTGTGTTCATTGAGATGAGGCCCAGGCGGCGTGCCACCTCGGGGCTGTTGCTGATTTCCGAGGGACGCAGCACCAGCTTGTCCTTGAAGAAGGCGATGTCGTCGTAGATGCTCTGCAGGCACTCGTTGGAGACGCTGAGCGAGCAGGTGCTGCCGAACTTGCAGTGTCCCTCGCGGATGAGGGCGATGACGCTGTCCTGAATCACCTCGGTGTACATCTGGAAGGCAGGCACGCCCGGGTCCTCGCCCAGGGCTTTCAGCACGGCATTGGCCACGTTGCCCACGCCACTCTGCAGGGGCAGGAACGTCGAGGGGATGATGCCGCGCTTCATGTCGCCGATGAGGAATTGTGCCACGTTGTGTCCGATGCGCTCGCTGATTTCGTCGGGAGCAGTGAAGGCGCGTGCCTCGTCAGGCTTGCACACCTCGACGACGCCGACGATCTTCTGCGGGTCCACCTGCACGTACTCCTTGCCGATTCTGTCGCTGGGGCTATAGACGGGAATCTCCCTGCGGCAAGGCGGGTCGGCGGGCTCATAGACGTCGTGCAGCCCCTTCGGCGCCTTGCCGTACTGGCTGTTGAGCTCGACGATGATCTTGTCGGCCATGCGGCACACGGTGGGCGAGATGCCCACGCCTGCGGTCAGCCATATCTTGCCGTCCTCGCTTACGTCGCACGCCTCGATGATGGCCACATCGACCTTGCCCATGAAGCCGTAGCGCAGCTCCTGGGCCATCTGGCTCAGATGGATGTCGTTGTAGGCAATCTCGCCGTTGTTGACGGCTGTGCGGAAATCCTTGTTGGTGGTGTAGGGAGCGCGGTAGCGGATGGCCTTGGCACGGCTCAGGATGCCGTCGGTGCTGTCGCCCGTGCTCGCACCCGTGAAGATGCCGATCTGGTAGGGGCGTCCGGCAGCATGCTCTGCCTCGGCAATCTTGGCAATTTCGGGGGTGACGGCCTTGGGGGCACCGGCAGGCGTGAAGCCCGAGAGGCCGATGTTCATACCGTGTTTCACATAGCTTGCAGCCTCGGCTGCGGAAATGATTCTGTAAGACATGATGATTTTTATGAATTAAGAATAACGGATAATCTCCGGTGGTGAATTCTCCAGGGTGAATGATGATAGACGAGTCGTTTTTCTCCTTATATATATGGCCGCGTCCAGGCACGTTTTCCATTTTGCGCCGCGAAGGTACAAACTCTTTTCCGAAAACCCAAATACTTTTCGCTTTTCTCGTGTTTCAGCCTGTCTTTTTTCTCTTTTCCTCAGGCTTAGTTAGCCCAGTGGAATTGTTTTTTCACGCAGTGGAATAAATTTATGATTCAGTGAAATAAATTCTTAACGCAAGCAACTGGCGCGACAGAGCAAGGGGATAAAGGTGGAGAGTAAGCTATCGTTCAGCATGATAAACTCTTAGCAGGCTCTTTGAAATCGCCTTATATGGATTACGCATTGATATGTAACGCGTTAGGCTATTAGAAAACCATGCTGAATGAATTACGTGCTGATATTCAGTGTGATAAGATTATTTCGTGAGTTAAATAGGTCAAAATGCCCCTTTGGCCTTTAGGCCCTTTTGCCTCCAAATCTCTGGTACAGCCCAGAAGTTGAATATCAGCATTTCATCTATTCAACTAATAGCCTCAAAAAGCCCAACGTATTACATGTCAATGCATAAGCAACAATATGGATGACAACGGCTTCCTAACCTTTTTACACACGCGCACGCGAAAGAGCGCGTGAAATCGCCCCGGGTGGACACCCATCTTCGTCATCCAATGCGCTCAGACGCGAGAAAAACCGCCTTAAATCGGATGCGGCGCAGGGAGGGGGGACGCGTCATGTCGCGCGTGTCAGGGGTTGATGACCCAGCGGCGGTCGTGGGCTCTGGTTTCCTTGGGATTATAGAAAAGTGCCTTTTCATCGGGGATTTTTAGGGTATAGGTGCGGCCGGACTTGTTGTTGAGGCTGCTCTCGCGCAGCCAGAGGTTCTCGGCCTTGAGCTGGGCGAAGGTGACGCCGTGATGGCGGGCGAAGGCCACGAGGTCGGCGATGGGGGCGGTGACGGTGACGGTGTCCTTCGGGGGGATGTAGGGATAGAGGTCTTCGCTGCGCAGGACAAAGCCGTAGCGGCGCGGGTCGGAGAAGACGAGCTTGGCGGTGAGGATGCGGAACATGTAGCGCGAGGTCTCCTCGACGAGCTGCATGTCGAGGGCGCTCTCGACGCCCTGGGCCGTCTGCTTGCGGGCGACGCCGGCAGGGCCACCGTTGTAGGAGGCAGCGACGGTCATCCAGTCGCCGAACTGACGGTACTGCCGGTTGAGGTAGGCGCAGGCGGCGCGGGTGGCCTTCTCGATGTGGTAGCGCTCGTCGATGTTGTCGTTTACCTCAAGGCCGAACTCGCGCCCCGTGGCGGGCATGAACTGCCAGAGGCCCGCGGCACCGGCCTTGGAGACGATGGCAGGGTCGAGGTTGCTCTCGATGACCATGAGGTATTTAAGGTCGTCGGGCACGCCACACTCTTTCAGGACGGGCTCGACGATGGGGAAGATGCGGTTGGCCCGCTTGAGCATGAGCAGGGTGAGCTGATGGGAGTAGGTGAAGGCGAGAATCTCGCGGTCCATGCGCTCGCGGCGGTCGGCACGGCGCAGGTCGATGGTTTGGCCGGCGAAATCAACAGATGTGGGCACGGAGGGCGACACGATGACGGAGGGCACGGACGAGCGCGGCTGCTCGTCGTCCGTCACAGCCTGGCCGGACAGCAGCACGGCGCCGACGGCACCCAGCAAAATGCCGGCAAGGAGACAGAAAGTGGGATGTTTTTTCATAATTGGCGACAAAGATAGCATAAAATTGGGAATCGGGAATTAGGATTTATGAATTATTTTGTATCTTTGCGCCGTTTTTTTAGCAGGGACTTCGCTAAAGGACAACCGACGGAGCAGCGAGAGCAGAGTTCAAACGCGTTTGAACTCTGCCGAGTCGCGAAGGAGGAAGACCGTAGGTCAACGGACAAAATAGTAAGAATTTAAAACGAAATAACAACGTGGAGACTTTTGAAATGATTGCCAAAACCTTCCAGGGCCTGGAAGAGGTGTTGGCAAAGGAACTTATCGACTTGGGAGCCAACGAAGTACAGATCGGGCGCAGGATGGTGTCGTTCACGGGCGACAAGGCTCTGATGTACAAGGCCAACTTCCGGCTGCGCACCGCCATACGCGTGCTGAAGCCCATCAAACGGTTTAAGGCTACGGACGCCGACGACATCTACGAGGCGCTGAAACCGTTCGAGTGGGAGTGCTTCATGGGCACAGACACGAGCTTTGCCGTCGATGCGGTGGTCTATAGCGAGGAGTTCCGCCACTCGAAGTTCGTGGCCTACAAGGTGAAGGACGCCATTGCGGACCACTTCCGCGAGCGAGAGGGGCGCCGTCCGTCGGTGCAGGTCACGGACCCCGACCTACTGTTCCACATCCACATTGCCGATGACCAGTGCACACTGTCGCTCGACAGCTCGGGCGAGTCGCTCCACCGTCGCGGCTACCGCCAGAACGCCGTCGAGGCTCCCATCAATGAAGTGCTGGCGGCAGGCATGATCCTGATGACGGGCTGGCAGGGCGAGACGGACTTCATCGACCCCATGTGCGGCTCGGGCACCCTGCTCATCGAGGCGGCCCTCATTGCCCGCGGCATCGCCCCGGGCGTCTTCAGGCGTGAGTTCGCCTTCGAGAAGTGGACCGACTTCGATGCCGACCTCTTCGACAGCATTTACAACGACGACAGCGCCGAGCGAGACTTCGCCCACCACATCTACGGCTACGACAACGACTGGAAGGCCGTCAACATCGCCAAGGCCAACGTCCGCTCGGCAGGCCTGGCAAGCGTCATCGATGTCGAGCATCGCGAGCTGGCCGACTTCACGCAGCCCGAGGCTCCCGCCATCATGGTCACCAACCCGCCCTACGGCGAGCGCCTGAAGCCCGACGACCTCTTCGACCTCTACCGCCTCCTTGGCACCCGCCTGAAGAACGACTTCCAGGGCAACCAGGCGTGGGTCATCAGCTATAAGGAAGAGCTGTTCAACAAGATAGGGCTGAAGCCCTCGACCATCGTGCCGCTCTTCAACGGCGCCCTGCCCTGCGAGCTGCGGAAGTACGAGCTGTTCAGCGGACGCTTCAGCGAGTTCCGCGAGAGCGGCGAGCAGCTCGACAAGAGCGACCGTCCGACGAAGGAGCGCCGCCCCCTGCACCTGCGCCAGCAGGCCGTAGCCGACAAGAAGGCCGAGAAAGCCGAGAAGGCGGAGAGCCTGGGCTTCGACAACCGCGAGGAGGAGCGGGCCTACCTGACCCGCCTCGACCGCCACAACGAGTTCGCCCGCCAGCAGCAGGCCCGCGAGCGCAAAGAGCGCTTGGAACAGCGCGAGGCCGAACGCCTGCAGCGTCAGGGCGAGCGGCAGCAGCAGGGTGAGCGGCAGCAGCAGGGTGAAAAAGGCGGCTTCCGACGTCCCTACAAAAGCGGATTCAAGAGCGAGAGCCGGGGCGGCTTCCGCAGTGAAGGCAAGAGCGGGTTCAAGGGCAGCGAGGGCCGGGGCGGAGGACATAAGCCGCCCTTCCGCGACGGAGGAAAAGGCTTCGGCAAAGGCGCCGGACGAAACGCACGATTCCAGAAACCAACATTCAGAAACAATAAAAAAGGCTGAAAATAAATAAAATATGAAAAGCGTGAGAAAACATCATTCGTCTTTTAGTCAGAAACTGTCTCTCGTCATCCTTGCCATGCTGAGCACCCACGCCCTCCTTGCCCAGGAGACATCCCTGCGGACCTTCACGCTGGAAGACCTTATCCCCGGCGGGAAGACCTACAGCCAGCTGCGGCCCGAGAGCCGCACGTTCGTCTTCGACGGCGACAAGGCCGTCGAGTTGACAAAGGACAACCGCGACAAGTGGCCTCAGCGGGAGACGCCCCGCTACTCGGCCTTCACCAAGAAGAACAACCTCTTCATTCGCACCGCCGACGGCGACGAGATCACCGTCACCGACGAGCCGAAGGGCATCGTCTGCGGACAGGCCGTCCACCGCAACGAATTCGGCATCGAGAGCGGCACCTTCTGGAACCCCGGCCGCAGCCTGCTGGCCTTCTACCGCATGGACGAGCGCATGGTCACCGACTATCCGCAGACCGACTTTTCGACCCGCATCGCCACCATCGTGCCCGACAAATACCCCATGGCCGGCATGACGAGCCACGTCGTCACCGTGGGCATCTTCAACCCCGCGACGCGCGAGACCATATGGCTCAAGACGGGCGACACCACCGACCGCTACCTGACCAACGTCAGCTGGAACCCCGAGGGCACGAAGGTCTATATCATCGAGCTGAACCGTGACCAGAACCATGCCGAGCTGGTGCGCTACGACGCCGCCTCGGGCGAGCGTGAGGCCGTGCTGTTCGAAGAGCGCCACGAGAAGTACGTCGAGCCTCAGCACCCCCTCACCTTCCTGCCGTGGGACAGCAGCCTCTTCCTCTACTTCAGCCAGCGCGACGGCTACAACCACCTCTACCTCTACAACACCCGCGGCGAACTTGTGAAGCAGGTCACCGCCGGCAGCTGGGTTGACGAGGGCATCGTCGGCTTCGACAAGGGCCGCAAGACCGTCATCATCACGAGCCGCGAGACATCGCCCCTCGAGAGCACCGTGTGGGCCGTCTCGCTCAAGAACGGCAAGCGCACGCTGCTGGGCGAGGGACGCGGCATGCACCACGCCCGTCTCAGCGACAGCGGCAAGTTCCTCATCGACACCTGGAGCGCCCCCGACGTCCCCCGTGCCATCGACCTCGTCGATACCCGCAGCGGCAAGGCACAGCGCCTCTTCACCGCCGACAACCCGTGGAAGGGCTACGACGTGCCCGAAATCACCGTCGGCACCGTCAAGGCTGCCGACGGCACGACCGACCTCTACTACCGCATGGTGAAGCCCACCCGCTTCGACCCCACGAAGAAATACCCCGCCGTGGTGTACGTCTATGGCGGCCCGCACGCCCAGAACGTCAGCGGCGGATGGAACTACGACGTCCGCGGATGGGACATCTACATGGCCCAGCTGGGATATGTCGTCTTCACCCTCGACAACCGCGGCAGCTCAAACCGCGGACTCGAGTTCGAGAACTGCACCTTCCGCCACCTCGGCACCGAAGAGGCCAAGGACCAGATGGAAGGCGTGCGAATGCTGAAAAAACTCGATTTCATCGACGACAGCCGCATCGGCGTACACGGGTGGAGCTTCGGCGGATTCATGACCATCACCATGATGACGCGCTACCCCGAGACCTTCAAGGTGGGCGTAGCCGGCGGACCTGTCATCGACTGGAAATACTATGAGGTGATGTATGGCGAACGCTATATGGACACCCCCGAAGCCAACCCCGAGGGCTATGCCGAGAGCAGCCTGCTGAACCGTGCCGCCGACCTGAAGGGACGCCTGCAAGTCATCATCGGAGGCAACGACCCCACCTGCGTGCCGCAGCACACACTTTCGTTCATGCGCGCCTGCATCGATGCCGGCACACAGCCCGACCTCTTCGTCTATCCCGCACAGGGACACAACATGGCTGGACGCGACCGCATCCATCTGCACGAACGCATCACCCGCTATTTCGAGGATTACCTCAAATAAAATGGTGCCAATTCCTTGAAAACATACCATTTGACCATTCAACATTTCCTGAATAAACAATGAAACTTTTGCTTCTTGGCAGCGGCGGACGCGAGCACGCCCTGGCATGGAAAATCGCTCAGAGTCCCAACGTGGAGAAACTCTTTATCGCCCCTGGCAATGCCGGTACGGCTGAAGTGGGTACGAACATCGCCCTGAAAGCCGATGACTTCGAGGGCATCAGGGCTTTCGTCCTCAGCGAAGGCATCGACATGGTGGTTGTCGGACCCGAAGACCCTCTGGTGAAGGGCATTGCCGACTTTTTCCGTCGCGACGCATCGCTGGCGTCCATCCCCGTCATCGGCCCGTCGCAGGCCGGTGCCCGCCTTGAGGGCAGCAAGGACTTCGCCAAGGGCTTCATGCAGCGCCACGGCATCCCCACTGCCGCCTACCGCACCTTCACCCGCCAGACGCTCAACGAAGGAAAGGCGTTCCTCAGGACGCTGAAAGCCCCCTACGTCCTCAAGGCCGACGGGCTCTGCGCCGGCAAGGGCGTCCTCATCGTGCCCACCCTCGCCGAGGCTGAGCGCGAGCTCGAGGCGATGCTGGGCGGCATGTTCGGCAGCGCCTCTGACAGCGTTGTCATCGAGGAATACCTGAGCGGCATCGAATGTTCCGTCTTCGTCCTTACCGACGGCAGCGACTACAAGATCCTGCCCGAGGCAAAGGACTACAAGCGCATCGGCGAGGGCGACACGGGCCCCAACACCGGCGGCATGGGCTCGGTCTCGCCCGTCCCATTCGCCAGTGCCGGCTGGATGCAGAAGGTCGAGGACCGCATCATACGCCCCACCATCGACGGACTGCGCGAGGAGGGCATCGACTACCGCGGCTTCATCTTCTTCGGACTGATGAACGTGCTGCCCGAGGGTGCCGACAAGACGCATGCCTCCGACGGCGACCCCTACGTCATTGAATATAACGTCCGTATGGGCGACCCCGAGACGGAAACCGTCATGATGCGCCTGCAGGGCGACCTCGTTGACCTGTTCGAAGGGGTGGCGCAGGGCGACCTGGCGCGTCGCAGCGTCGCCTTCGACCCGCGCAGCGCCGTGTGCGTCATGCTGGTGTCGGGCGGTTATCCGGGCCATTATGCGAAGGGCTACCCCATCAGCGGACTGGCTGACGTGGAGGGCAGCGTCGTCTTCCATGCCGGCACCGCCATGAGTGCCGACGGCAGCATCGTCACCAACGGAGGACGCGTGCTGGCCGTCTGCTCATACGGTGCCGACGGCATCGAGGCTCTGGCTGCCGCGCAGCGTAACGCCGCACGGATACACTTCACCGACCGTTATTTCCGCTCCGACATCGGCAAAGACATCCTGGACTGATGCTTCGCGGTTACGGAACACTCGCCTGCAGTCTGCTGCTCTTCCTCCTCCTTTCGGCTGCGTGGCTGATGGGCTGGATGGGCGAGCCGATGGATGCCCCCATGCTCTCGCTCTTCGGGTGGAGCCCCGCCATGCTGCCTGCCGTGCAGCTGGGGCTGGGGGTGCTGCTGACGTTGCTTGATGCCGCGCTGCTCGTACGCCTGGTGGGCGAGAATGCCCTTTTCGACACCCGCTCATCCCTCGGTAACCTGCGGCCCACGTCGCCTCATCCCCAGAGCCCCGTCTTCTTCCTGCTGATGGCCTGCGCCCCGTTTGCGCTGCCGCTGACGGCTGGCTCCGTCAGCCTGCCCCTGACCATCCTGGCCATCCTCATCCTTGTCACTACCCACCAGCAGCAGCGTTCCGTCAGCGAGTATTTCTCTGCCTTCCTGCTGCTTGGCCTGGCATCCCTGCCCGTTCCACAATGGCTGCTGCTTGTGCCGTTCGTCCTGATGGGCTGCATGCTGCTCGGCTCGCTCACGCTGCGCACCTTTCTTGCTGCGCTGCTTGGCCTCATCGCCCCCTGGTGGACAGCAGCCGGCGTCCTGTACCTGATGGACGGGATGGAGCGCTTCGTCACGCCCTTCCGCGAGTTTGTCCTTCTGCCTTCCATAGGCCACCTCGCTGCGCTGCCTCTTGGCCAGCTGTGCGGGCTTGTGGTGGTGACGCTGCTGGCGCTGCCTTCCCTCATCCACTACCCCGCCGTCAGTCCGACGCTCAAGGAGCGCTCGCGCGTCGTATGGCTCTTCCTCATCCTGCTGCTCGCCGGCACCCTGCTGCTGACCTACGCCCAGCCTCAGCTGGTGCCCCTTCTCTATCCCCTGCTGGCGGCGCTCATCAGCCTGTTTATCGCCCAGCTGGTCTTCACCCTGCACAATCGTCGTAGCCGCACAATCTGCCAGCTGATGATACTCGTCGTCCTACTCCTTTATGCCACCCGCCCGCTATGGATGCCTTCGTCGAATTCCTGATCAGCTACGGCAATGCCGGCATGTTCCTTGCCGCCCTGCTGTCCGGCTCCATAGCCCCCTTCATCAGCAGCGAGGCCGTCCTCATCGCCCTGCTGGCTGTGGGAGCCGAGCCGTGGGGCATGCTGCTCTGGGGGACGGTGGGCAACGTGCTGGGCGGCATCATCATCTACTATCTGGGCTATATCGGCAGCCCCCAGGGTGTTGAGCGACGTTTCCATATCGATCACGACAAGATGCAGCGTGCCACCAAGCTGGTATGCGAACACGGCGCCCTTGCTGCCGCCTTCGGCTGGGTGCCGCTGCTCGGAAGTGCCATCATGGTGGTGCTGGGTGTCATGCGTGCCGACACCGCAAAGACGCTCCTCTGGATGACGCTCGGCAAGTTCCTCCGCTATCTCGTCATCGTCCTCTCAGCCGTCGGCATCTCTCTGCTGGTGCATTGAGCAAGGCTCCAATCCAGAGCCTTTGCACGCAGGAAATAAAAAAGTTACGGGCATTCGCGGCATGGTCTGCGAATGCCCGTAAGAGCTTGTTGCTTCGAGTGAAGACGTTACGCGTTCACGAAGGCTTCGACATCATCGGGATGGTAGGGGATGACTTGCTCGCCGAGGACGCGGCAGCCGTCGGGAGTGATGAGGAGGTCGTCCTCGATGCGGATGCCGCCGAAGTCGCGATAGGTCTCAAGAAGGTCGTAGTTGATGAACTCGCGATGACGTCCTTCAGCACGCCACTTGTCGATGAGGGCGGGGATGAAGTAGATGCCGGGCTCGTCGGTGAGCACCCATCCGGGCTGGATGCGGCGTCCGCAGCGCAGGCAGTCGGTACCGAACTGTGTGGAGGGACGCACCTCGTCGTCGAAGCCGACGTAGATTTGTCCGAGACCTTCCATATCGTGCACGTCCATGCCCATCATGTGGCCGAGGCCATGCTGGAGGAACATGGCGTGGGCGCCGGCAGCTACGGCGTCGTCGGTGTTACCGCGCATGAGGCCAAGGTCCTTGAGGCGGTCTGTCATGAGGCGGCATACGTCGAGGTGCATGTCAAGCCACTTGATGCCCGGGCGGGCGGTCTCTATCACCAGGTCGTGACACGCCTCAACAATGGTATAGATGTCGCGCTGACGAGGCGTGAAGCGCCCGCTGACGGGGGTGACACGGGTGTTGTCAGAGCAATAGTGGTTGACGGTCTCGGCACCGGCGTCGCAAAGCATCAGGCGTCCGGCTTCGAGGGGACGCAGGCTGGGGCTGCCGTGGAAAATCTCGCCATGCATGGTGAGGATGCTGTTGAACGAGACTTTGGCGCCGCGTCCGCAGGCAATGCCCTCCATGAGGCCGGCGATGTGGCGCTCGGTAACTCCCGGACGGCAGGCACGCATGGCGGTGGTGTGCATCTCATAGCCAATGGACATGGCACGCTCAATCTCGGCAATCTCCTCGGCGCTCTTGACGGCACGCATGTCAACCACCGCCTTGATGAGGGGCACGGAGGCTTGGGCACGAGCCTCGGACGGATGGATGCCGAGCAGGTCGGAGAGTTGGATCATGGTGTCGTGGCGGTAGGGAGGCAGGAAGTGGATGGCCTGTCCCTTGGCACGGTAAGCGTCGATGAGGCGGCGCAGCTCGATCATGGGAGCCGAGGCGGCAACGCCGCTCTCTTCGGCAAGGTCGTGGACAGAGGGCACAAAGCCCGTCCAGATGATATCCTCGATGTCGATGTCGTCGCCGATGAACCATTCGCTGCCGTCATTGGCATCGATGACGCCGACAAGGCCCTCACGATGTTGGCCAAAGTAGTAGAGGAACGAAGAGTCCTGACGGAACGTGTAGGCATTGGCAGGATAGTTGCACGGAGCCTCGTTGTTGCCGAAAAGGACGATGAGGCCGCTGCCGACCTTCTGGCGCAGGGTCTCGCGCCGTTGGATGTAGGTTTGTTTCGTGAATAACATATAAAATAGGTATTAGGAGTTTTTTTAAATCCACTTCTCGTCCTTGTACCAGGCGATGGTCTCGGCGACGCCGCGGTCGAGGGGGTAGTCGGCATGGAAGCCGAGCTCTTCTTCCAAGGGGCGGGTGTCGCAGATCCAGTTGCGCTGGCTGAGGATGCGGTACTTGTCGTTGTTGAGGGTAACGGCTCGGCCGGAAAGACGGCTGTAGAGGCTGCCGGCGGAACAGGCGATGCGGCCCAGCCAGAGGGGAGCCGTGATGCGCAGGACAAAGCGGCGGCCCAGGTGCTGACGGACAAGGCGGCTGAAGTCGGTGCTGCTGTGGACATCGCCGTCGCTGACAAAATAGGCACGCCCCGTGACGCCCTTGTCGATAGCGAGGAAAACCGCCTTAACGAGGTCGCGGACGTAGATGAACGTGATGTCCTGATGCTTGTAGCCCAGCGCAAAGTCAAACCCGCGCTTGATGCCCTTGACCATCAGGAAATAGTCCTTCTCGCGTGGGCCATAGACGCCTGTGGGACGGAAGATAACCCACGGGAAACGTCCGGGCGCATCCTGCAGGTAGTTCTCGACACAGAGCTTGCTGACGCCGTAGGCTGTGTTGGGCGCAGGCTCGTCGTCGGCACAGATGGGGCTGTGCGGCATACGTTCGTGCTGAGGGCCCCAGGCGCCGAGCGAGCTGAGGAAGATGAACTGCCTGGGCACCATGCGCTGGTGGATCAGCGCATCGATGAAGTTACGCGTGCCGACGAAGTTGGTCTGGTAGAACACCTCCTTGCCCGGACACTTGGTAGCCCCTGCGCAATGGATGATGTAGTCCCATCCGCCGTTCTGCTCGCGCTGGAAGTCCGACAGCTGCTGACGCAGATGGTCGATGTGGGCATAGTCAAGTTCGACAAAATGGATGCGCTCGTCCTGAAGCCAGGCGCGGCTACTGCTGCTACGGACACCGGCCCACACCTCAAAGCCCTTCTCCAAAGCCTTCTCAACCATGAAGCTGCCGATGAAGCCGCTGGCACCTGTCACCAACAGGCGCAGCTTCACTTCAGGAGCTTCCGATTCCCACGAAAAAGAGAGCTGTTTAGCCATTTTAAGGTCCGTTTTTTCTTTCGGAATGCAAAAATAGTTCTAATTTCTTAAAACTTGTGCTACGTTTTCCATTTTTTGCCTATCTTTGCATAAAAAAATATAGATACAATGGGAAAATCAGCCGAAAAAAAGGGTCGCCGCATGACCAAGCGCATGCTTACCGCCGCTATGGCAGACATGTTTCAGGAGTATAACGACGAGGACATCACCCTGAACAAAGTGTACCAGGAGCTACGCCTCAAGACACATCCGCTGAAGATGCTGGCTGCCGACATCATCAAGGAGATGCTCGAAGAGGGCTACATCGAAGAGGGCCGGCGTGGCTACTACCACCTCTCTGCCGCCTACGGGCAGGACGAGGCCGAAGCAGCCGAGGAGAGCATCATCGGCAAGCAGTTCGTCGGGACGCTGAAGGTCGACAGGAACTATGCCTACCTGATCACCAACAGCCGCGAGCTGCCGGGCGACATCTTCATCCCCAAGGAGCGGCTGAAGGGTGGCAAGAGCGGCGAAAAGGCTGTGGTGAAGGTAGTCGACTGGCCGGGCAACGCCCGCAACCCCATCGGAACCGTCGTCGATATCCTCGGCAAGAGCGGCGACAACAACACCGAGATGCACGCCATCCTGGCCGAGTTCGGCTTGCCATACGTCTATCCGAAAGCCGTCGAGGACGCCGCGGGACACATCTCCGACGTGATTTCGGAAGCCGACATCGCTCAGCGCGAAGACTTCCGTGACGTGCTCACCTTCACCATCGACCCCCACGACGCCAAGGACTTCGACGACGCCCTCTCCATCCGCCGCATGAAGGACGGGCAATGGGAGATCGGCGTACACATCGCCGACGTCACCCACTATGTGAACGAGGGCGGCATCATCGACAAGGAGGCTCAGAAGCGCGCCACAAGCGTCTATCTCGTCGACCGCACCATCCCCATGCTGCCCGAACGGCTTTGCAACTACATCTGCTCGCTCCGCCCCGACGAGGACAAACTCTGCTATGCCGTCATCGTCCACATGGACGACAAGGGCCGCGTGCGCTACAACAAAATCGTCCACACCGTCATACGCAGCAACCGCCGCTATAACTACGAGGAGGTCCAGGCCATCATCGACCGCGAGCTCGAGAAAGAGCGCCACCCCTACGGCACCTTCAAGGATAAGACCGCTGCGCCGCTGCCGGGCGACGAGTATGCCGCCGAGCTGATGACCCTCCACCGGCTGGCACAGATCCTCCGTGCCGAACGCTTCGCTAACGGCTCCATCGCCTTCGACCGCGTCGAGGTCGGCTTCGACATCGACGAGAAAGGCCACCCCATCAGCGTCCATCTCAAGGAACAGACCGAGAGTCACCAGCTGATTGAGGAGTTCATGCTGCTCGCCAACCGCATCGTGGCCACCACCATCGGCAAAGTGCCCTCGAAGCAGCAGAAGGTGTTCCCCTACCGCATCCACGACCTTCCCGACAGCGAGAAGCTGGAGAACGTGGCCCACTTCGTAGCCCGTTTCGGCTACAAGCTCAAGGCAACGGGCGACAAGCAGGCCGTCACGCAGAGCATCAACCGTCTGCTGGCCGACGTCAAGGGCAAGAAAGAGCAGAACCTCGTGGAGACAATCTCGCTGAAGGCCATGCAGAAAGCCCGCTACAGCACCGACAACATAGGCCACTACGGACTGGCCTTCGACTACTACACCCACTTCACCTCGCCAATCCGCCGCTATCCCGACATGATGGTCCATCGCTTGCTTAACCGCTATCTGGCGGGCGGACGAAGCGTCTCAAAAGCCAAGTACGAGGAGCTCTGCGATCACTCAAGCGCCATGGAGCAGCTGGCAGCCTCGGCCGAGCGTGCCAGCATCAAGTACAAGCAGGTGGAATTCATGCAGGACCGCATGGGCCAGGTGTTCGATGCCGTCATCAGCGGCGTCACCGAGTGGGGACTCTACGCCGAGATCACCGAGAACAAATGCGAAGGCCTCATCCCCATGCACGACCTGAGCGACGACTTCTACGAGTTCGACGAGCGCAACTACTGCCTTGTCGGCCGCCGCACCCATCGCCGCTATTCCCTGGGCGACCCCGTACAGGTAGAGGTAGCCCGCTGCGACCTGGATAAGAAACAGCTAAACTTTGCCCTCGTTGAATAATCCCCCCGTTTCAGTTTTTCCGGAATATCCGGATAATCCGGAAAACACCCCAGCCCCCCAAAAAAATGATTCGAATGGCCGACAACAACGATTTCCGCGAAAAGGCAGCACAGCTTCGCCGGCAGTCCATGAACATGGGCACGGCGCTGGGCATTTATTACATCGTCAAGTTCTGCCTCTTCCCCATGAGCATGAAGTCCGGCGCCCTGGGCATGCTGTTCATCGTCCTGACGCTTATGGTGCCCTTTGTGGTCTGGCGCATGATGAGGCGCTACCTTCAGGCCGCCGTACCCGAGGGTATGCCGTTCGTTGTGGCGTGGACGTTTGCCCTGCGCATCTTCTTCTTTGCATCGCTGCTGGTGGCCGTCGCCCACTATGTCTATTTCGCCTACATCGATGGCGGCGCATTGGCCCAGGCCTACATGGACAGCCTCGCCACGCTGCGAGGAACCCCCGTAGAGGGCATCGGCGACCCGCTGGCGTGGCAGAACCAGCTCGACATGCTGGAGAAGACGTTCCAGTCCATCGCCTCCCTCACCCCTATCCAACTGGTGATGGAGCTCTTTGTCAACAACCTCTTCTGGGGCAGCATAGCCGCCCTCTTCATCGCTCTGCTCGTCATGCGCCGTCCCGTCCTAAATAATAAATCGTAAATCTCCTGTCCCCAAATAGTAAATCGTAAATCGTCAAATCGTAAATACTTTCATGGATCTTTCAGTTGTTGTTCCGCTTTACAACGAAGCCGAGTCGCTCCCCGAGTTGCACGCCTGGATTAAGCGCGTGATGGACGAGCACGGCTTCACCTACGAAATCATCTTTGTCAACGACGGCAGCACCGACGAGTCGTGGGACGTCATCGAACGTCTCCACACCGCCAACCCCGAGGTGAAAGGCATCAAGTTCCGCCGCAACTACGGCAAGAGCCCCGCGCTCTTCTGCGGCTTCCGCCGTGCCCAGGGCGATGTCGTCATCACCATGGATGCCGACCTGCAGGACTCGCCCGACGAGATACCCGAGCTGCGGCGCATGATTATCGAGGACGGCTACGACCTCGTCAGCGGCTATAAGCAGAAGCGCTACGACCCCCTCTCGAAGACCATCCCCACCAAGCTGTTCAACGCCACCGCACGCAAGGTCAGCGGCATACACAACCTCCACGACTTCAACTGCGGACTGAAGGCTTACCGCCGCGAGGTCGTCAAGAGCATCGAGGTCTATGGCGAGATGCATCGCTACATCCCCTATCTAGCCAAGAACGCCGGCTTCACCCGCATCGGCGAAAAGGTTGTCCACCATCAGGCCCGCAAGTACGGCAAGACCAAGTTCGGCCTCGACCGCTTTGTCAACGGCTACCTCGACCTGCTGACACTCTGGTTCCTCAGCAAGTTCGGCGTCAAGCCCATGCACTTCTTCGGCCTCTGGGGCTCGGTGATGTTCATCGTCTGCTTCGTCATCATCGTCTGCCTGCTCGTCGCCCGTCTCGTCAGCCACCTCTTCCTCACCAACAGCGTGTGGTTCTTCCTGGCACTGGTGGGCATGGTGCTCGGCACGCAGATGTTCCTCACCGGCTTCATCGGCGACCTCATCAGCCGCAACTCCGAAAGCCGCAACAATTACAACGTCGAGAAGGAGCTATGAGCCGCCTCACCTCTCCGTCGCTTAGGCCCCTGAAGTCCTTCCGCCTTGCAGCAGTCTTGACGGCTGTCATGCTCCTCGCCGCCTGCGGAGGCGACGACTGCGTCATCAACAACACCGTCACGGCCAACATGGCCTTCTACCTGTCCGACGGCAACCCCTGCCAGATCAACGACACGCTGACGGTCTCCGTCGTCCGTGTCCAGGGCGACTCGGTGGTGCTCAACCGCAAGCTGGGGGCTACGGGCCTCTCCTTCCCCCTGGGCTACGCCAGCGCGTGCGACACCTTCGTCTTCCGCTTCGCCCGCATGGGCGTCAGCGACACGGTCTTCATCCGCCACGACAACCACCCCTACTTCATCTCGCTCGACTGCGGCACGGCCATGTTCCACACCCTCACCGCTGCCGACTGCACCCATCGCCTGATGCAGTCCGCCGTCATCACCCATCCCGAAATCAACTACGATGCGCAAGAAAACATTCAGCTTGTGTTTGGCAATTAGCCTGTTGGCATCGCTCTCGCTTCGTGCCGAAGACGAGCTGCCCTTTTTCCGCGGGGTGTCCGTCTCAGCCGATGTGTTCGGCTGGATTTACCCCATCTTCGTCAGCGATGCCTACTACAACAACGAGGTGTCGCTGTCCGCCAACCTGTTGAACCGCTTCTTTCCCGTCGTTGAGGCCGGCTACGGCCATTGCAACACCGTGGGCGAGCTCTACGGCATCCGCTACACCACCGCTGCCCCCTATTTCCGCGTGGGGCTCGACTACAACCTCCAGTACAAAAACCCCTCGCCCGCAGGCTTCATCTTCTGCGGCGTCCGCGCAGGCTACAGCCGCAGCACCTACGACGTCTCCGCCCCGCCCGTCACCGACCCCGTCAGCGGCCTCGCCGTCCCCTTCCAGCTCAACGCCGTGCCCTGCCGCGCCCTGTGGGGCGAAGCGCTGGTCGGCATCCGCACCCACGTCTGGCGCGGCTTCCACCTCGGATGGACCATACGCTACAAGCGCCTCTTCTCAAACTGCACCTCCCAGAACGGCAACCCCTGGTTCATCCCCGGCTACGGCGTCCATGGCGTTGAGACCTTCGGCGCTACCTACCAACTGATATGGAACTTCTGATAGATTTGGTTTTAGTTGGGGTCTATGGTCTATAGTCTATGGTCAATCGCTTTTCGCGGCCTCTGGCCGCCACGCCCCAAAAGGGGCGTAAAAAGCTATAGACTATCGACTATCGACTATTGACCAAAATCATAGGACGTGTTCGTTAAACGTTAAACCTTAAACGTTAAACCAAAAATCTTAATTCCCAAAGATGTCTCTTGTTGAAATCATTCTCTTGGCCGTAGCGCTGGCGATGGACTGCTTTGCGGTGTCTGTCACGAGCGGGTTGATATTAAAGGAAGTGCGTCTACGTCCTATCCTGACGATGGCACTCCTATTTGGCCTTTTTCAAGCGTTGATGCCATTGATTGGATGGATGGGCATGAGGTATCTGAGCGGCCTCATCGAGAGTTTCGACCACTGGATAGCCTTCGGCCTGCTAGCCTTCATCGGCGGCAGGATGTTTTGGGAGGGCTGCAAGGGAGGCGGAGAGAGCCATTTCGACCCCACGCGCTTGAACGTTGTCCTCGGCTTGGCCGTAGCCACCAGCATCGACGCCCTCGCCATCGGCATCTCGTTTGCCTGCACGGGCATGACCACCTTCGGCGACATCCTCGCGCCCATCCTCATCATTGGCCTTGTCTCCTTCCTCTTCTCGCTGCTCGGTTCGTTCATCGGCATACGTCTTGGCAGCCGGTTCCACCTTCCTGCCGAGCAGATAGGAGGGGTCATCCTCATCCTCATCGGCATCAAAATCCTTGTCCAACACCTAACCGGAATGGCCTGATATGAACGAAATGAAGAAACCCATCAACTGGCTCATCCTGCTGCTGCTCGCCGTGGGCACCGTCCTCATCCTCCGCCACGACGCTCTCGGCGGCTCGTCCGCAGCCCGCGGCACCTTCCACACCAACCGCGGCTACATCTTCGGCACCGTCTATAAGACCACCTACCAATACAAGACCGACATCCAGCCCCTCATCGAAGCCCGCCTCCACGATGTCGATAACTCCCTCTCGCCCTTCAACGACCACTCCGTCATCACCCGCATCAACAACGGTCAGGACATGCAGACCGACAGCCTCTTCCGCACCGTCTGGCGCAAGGCCGACGAGGTGTGGCGGCTGACGGGCGGCGCCTTCGACATCACCTGCGCCCCCCTCGTCAACGCCTGGGGCTTCGGCTTCCGCACCTCCGCGTTCCCCGACAGCACCGTCATCGACAGCCTGCTCGCCTTTGTCGGCATGGACAAGGTGCGGCTCGACGGCACCCGCGTCGTCCGCCGCGACCCGCGCACCCTGTTCGACTGCAGCGCCATCGCCAAGGGCTTCGGCTCCGACTGTGTGGCAGCCCTCTTCGACAGCCTCGGCATACGCAACTATATGATTGAGATAGGCGGCGAGGTCGTCGTCCACGGCACCAACCCCAAGGGGAACGCCTGGCGCATCGGCATCAACCGCCCCACCGACGACAGCCTCTCCCTCTCGACCGAGCTCGACACCATCCTCACCCTCACCGACTGCGCCCTTGCCACCTCAGGCAACTACCGTAACTTCTACGTGCGCGACGGGCGCCGCTATGCCCACACCGTCGATCCCCGCCACGGCTATCCCGTGCAGCACGCCGTCCTCTCCGCCACCGTCATCGCCCCCACCTGCATGGAGGCCGACGCCCTTGCCACCTCGTTCATGGTTATCGGCGCCGACAGCGCCCGCCGTATTGTCGATGCGCGCCCATCGCTCCGCGCCTACCTCATCCTCGCCGCCCCCGACGACACCACCCGCTACACCACCCTCCGCCTCGGCCATTGGCCCGACGGCGCCCTTAGCGCCTTCGGCGCAATTAAAAACTAAGAATTATGGTTTTTTCGTTAACGAACACGCGGCTGAAAAATCGTTGAACAGACTATCAGACTAACAGAAAAAGGTGCTACAAATCTGTTCGTTAAACGTTACGCTGCCGACGTTTAACTCTATGCCGCCAGCGTTTAACGCTACGCCGCCGACGTTTGATGCTATCCCCGCATTGTAGGAATAAGCTACCGTCATGCAGAAAAGGCCATTTCGGGTTAGGGGTTAGTGGTTAGGGTCAAGGCTGGCGCAGCAAAAAAAGCTAACCCCTAACCCCTAACCTCTAACCCAATTTTTCTATTGTTTGAGTATATTTATAAACAGCGCCCCTGTTTATATAAACACGGCCCCTGTTTATATAAACACGGCCCGTGTTTATAAACCGCCTCCTACTCGCGGAAAAAAAGATAAGACAATAAGATAATAGGGCTAATCGAATCCCTCCTGTTCGCTTGCTGCCGATGACAATGGTGCGAAAAGCGGGTTAT
>Ga0129306_1001260_pt1 | contig 30142 bp, 38 predicted proteins | sample P827metagenome_FD_94438 | JGI IMG/M metagenome (GOLD analysis project Ga0129306, IMG submission 94438) | Capybara group fecal microbial communities from Wisconsin, USA - P827 metagenome | ecosystem: Host-associated > Mammals > Digestive system > Large intestine > Fecal | place: USA: Wisconsin...
AGAAAGGGGATAATAGGATCACCATTTAACCCATTTTCAAGATTATTTGCAGTAGCATAACATAAAATAGAAAAATCGGTTGTGAAACACGTGTTTCACAACCGGCTTTGTCTACAGTCTGAAGAAATGTCGAAAGACATTTCTTTTTTTTGTTGACAAACAAAATAGGATGTATTAACATATGAACAAATGAACATATAAAACAACTAAAGGGAGTTAAAAGAGATGGCAAATAAGCTAGCAAGTAAATATATGTATAAGATAATGTCACCAGGTTATGACATTTTAGATAAGACTTTCTTCAGAAATAACGGAAGAAAGGATGGGAGGAATCCAAGAGAGGTTTTGGCTGAACTTATTCCAAATGAAAAGAGTATGGTACTTGATATGTGTTGTGGAACCGGATCCAACGGGATTAATGTTGCAATCAAGAATCCAAATGTGACGGTTGTGGGACTGGACAGATCAAAATCTATGCTACTTAAGGCGAGACAGAAGGTGAATAGTCTTGGACTTAATAATGTGAAGCTTATCTGTAGAGATGCTACAGATACAGGACTTAAGAGTGAGATATTTGATTATATTATCATAGGTCTGGCTCTTCATGAATGTAATCCCGACCTCTGGAATGGGATTCTGTCAGAAGCCCACAGGCTTCTTAAGAAAGATGGTCATCTTATAATTCTTGATTGGGAAAGACAAAAAGGTATATCTAACAAGATAAAATTCGCTCCTATGTATATCACTGAAACTATATGTACTCCAAAATATTTCCGAGAATATTTTAATAGTGATAAGGAGGTATTTTTCTCGAGATTCGGGTTTAAGGCGGAAAAGAATATCAGATGTAAATATACATTTGTGATGAGTTTGAAGAAATATGATGTAAGTAGTGGTGATAAAGAAGAGGAAAACGAAATGAATAATGAATATTTGTCCAAAACTCATATGCTAGATTATGATAATTACAAGATTCAGGAGCTTATAAGGAAACGTGGATGGAGAGAACTTCCAGAGTTCGAAAGAATACGCTCGATTTATAATTTTATCAGAGATGAGATTCGCTTTGGATACAATGTGGATGACAGCATTCCTGCCTCAAAGGTATTGAAGGATGGATATGGACAGTGCAATACTAAGGGGACACTCTTCATGGCGTTACTTAGAGCAGTTGGTATTCCATGCAGAGTTCACGGCTTTACTATTAGAAAAGAACTTCAGGAAGGGGCTATGACTGGCTTTGTTTATAAGCAGGCTCCGAAGAATATATTCCATAGCTGGGTAGAGGTATACTTAGAGGGCAAATGGTATGAGCTTGAGGCATTTATTATAGATAAGGATTATCTTGGAAAGCTGCAGCAGAAGAATAGTAATTGCACTGGCGCATTCTGTAAATATGGAGTTGGGGTTGAGGATTTTAAGAATCCGGTTATAGATTTCAATCGTAATAACACTTATATTCAGAGTACAGGAATCAATCAGGATTTCGGAATCTACGATTCTCCAGATGCACTTCTAAAAAAACATCATCAAGAGATGGGATTTATTAAAATAATTGCCTTTAGATATTATGGCAGACATATGATGAATCGAAATGTGAAAAAGATTAGAGGTGGTTTTTGACATGAAAAACTATGTTAAAGATAGTCAGAAACTTCCAATGTTTGGAGTGGGTCCTTATCTCGTCGGAAGTTTAGGGGTTCTTACATTGGCTGGTATGCTGCTTTCTGGAAATATACTAAAATCTGGAATGCTGGGTGGATTATGGGTTATAATATTCAGAGTTATTGGAACTCTTATTTTATTATCAGGACTGGCTATCTGGTTTATAGGGGCTATGAAATCTGATATGGACGACAGCATTATCGAGAACAGACTTCAAACAGGTGGTATATATGCCTGGGTAAGAAATCCAATGTATAGTGGCGTGTGGTATACAATCATAGGAATAGGACTGATGTGTCATAATTGGTGGCTTATAGTAATCCAGATTATCAACTGGGGGATTATGACCATAGTTTTGAAGAATACAGAAGAGAAGTGGCTTGAAAATCTGTACGGAGAGGAGTATATGGAATATAAGTCACAGGTGAACAGATGTATTTTGTGGTTCCCAAGAAAGAAATAATGCATTTGGAGTGAATGACACGGTATATGGATATAATAAATATGACAGAAGGGTGGAAATGATATTGAATAACAAGATGACAGTAATAGTAGATAATACACCATATAATGGCTTAAGTGGTGAGTGGGGACTGTCTATTCTAGTGGAACATGATGGAAAGAATATCCTGGTAGATGCAGGTGCATCAGGCCTTTTTGTCGAGAATATGAAAGCTTTGGGTAAAAATATAGCTGATATAGATTATGGAGTTCTGAGTCACGCACATTATGATCATGCAAATGGTATACCGAGATTTTTCGAAGAGAATAAAAAGGCAAAGTTCTATCTGAGAGAAACTACTGCCGAAAACTGTTATGCTAAGAAATTCATTTTCAAAAAATATATAGGAATTCCGAAGAAGATGACCAAGAATTATTCGGACAGGATAGAGTATGTATCAGGTGACTATAAGCTCTGTGAGGGCGCATATCTTATACCTCATAAGACTCCTGGTCTTGAAAGAATAGGCCAGCGAGAAATGATGTATCAAAAGACAAAGGATGGTTGGAAACCTGACAACTTCTCACATGAGCAGAGTCTTGTTTTTGGAACAGATAAAGGGCTCGTGATAATCAATAGCTGCTCTCACGGAGGAGCTGTCAATATAATAAATGAGGTGAAGCAGACATTTCCGGATAAACATATCTATGGCCTGATCGGCGGTTTTCATCTTTTTAATAAGTCCGAAGAAGAAGTAAGAAATGTAACTCGAAATATCCTGGATACAGGAATCGATTATGTATGCACTGGCCACTGTACTAAGGACAGAGCCTATGGAATAATGAAAGAGATATTAGGTGACAGACTCCAGCAGCTTCATGTTGGTCTTATAGTGGAATTTTGACACGGCATGAGACTTAGTTTTTTATTTTTGGTTATGCTTCATTTTCTGCCAGTTTATATATCCATATAAATCATTTATCAGGAAGCATATAAAGCATATGACCATTGGAAGGTAGAATATATGTTCCATGGAAGCAAGTGACCATAGGATGATTAGTATTATATCGTTGGCTGCATAAAAAAGAGCGTAGTAAGGACTCCTCATCAAGGTGAGTGATGAGGCCATGAAGCTGGTTGTAATTGATACTGTTGAAGGGGCTATATTTGGAGTATTAAGTCTCTTCAATATAAAATAAAATATAGCTGTAACAATAATTGCAAGGGAAGAAAGAATGGTCCATAGTTTTGGGGAAGTATGTCTAACGCGTACTTCTCCATTTTTATATGGGTTTCGTATCCATGTGACTACCGCACCTGCAGCTATAGGAGCGGTCATTCCAAGATAAGTTATCATCTCGCCGTAGTATCTGAATTTAAATGAGACGATACCGTAGAAGAGTGAAAAGACTACTGTTAATACCTGGCCGAGCACATCGCCCTTTGCAACAAAGATTAAAGCGGTGACACCAATTAACGATGCAATGAGTGTGTATGTATTTCGTTCAGTAAATATAAAATAAGAAATCAAAATGGCGATGACGCAAGAACACCACATCACTGTTTCATACCATTTTAATCTTTTGATTGACTCTAGTATATTCATTTTGGTAAGCTCCATAAATTGCTCAAAAAGTAAAAAACATCCGCATAACTGTATCTTCTAAGACCTAACGATAGCAGTTGTGCGAATGCAAAAGCATTCTGTTACCCGGTGGCAACATTTACATATTTATTCAACTCCGATAATACTATCAAAGCAAAGTAATTAAGTCAACTATTCGATAAAATTTCATGTTTTGAAATGGATACATTGACAACTATCTATGTATAATATATAATACAACGCATAGATGAATATCAATGTGTTGTGAACGATATGAACGAAATGAAAGGAGCAAAAGAAATGAAAGAAATGGATGTAGCTTTAGTTTGTAAGGCACTTGGAGACTCTAACAGACTCGAGATAGTTAAGATGATCTCTGATGGAGAAAAATGTGGATGCAAGATTCTGGAGAAGTTCAGTATCACTCAGCCAACACTTTCTCATCACATGAAAATTCTTGTTGAGTCTGGTCTTGTGAATGACAGGAAGGAAGGCAAGTGGCATTATTATTCAGTTAATAAAGAGGTTATGACTGAGTTCTGTATATTTATCCGTAGTCTTTGCAAGGGTGCAACTGAGAATGAATCTATAAAAAAATGCTGCTAAATAGGTATAATGAACAGGATACTTTTTTACAGGATTAATATATCTTTTTAATTTGGAAAATAGGAGTTTATGAAAATGGATGAAATGATGGGTTTTAAAGATAAGGTTTACATTATATCTGGATCTGCGTCAGGCATCGGGAAGAGCACTGCTGAAATGCTTCTTAAAGCTGAGGCGACTGTCATAGGGATTGATAAACAGAAGAGTAGTATAGGAAGCTCTCGATATTATCATTATCTGGCCAGCATCACGGACGAAGCTAGAATAGATAGTATTGTAAAAGAAGTGGTAGAAAAGTTTGGAAAAATAGATGGACTTGTTAATGCAGCCGGAAGATGGGGAAATAGTAAGCCATTTTATGAGACGGAAACGTCTGATTGGGAGAATGTTCTTTCGGTTAATCTAACTGGAATGTATATTTTGTCAAAGTATGTATCTCGTGTTATGATTCCGCAGAAACAAGGAAGAATCGTAAATATCAGCTGTATTAGATCTTCGATATTCAGAAACAATATGACAGATTATGCAGCATCGAAGGGCGGAGTTGTGTCGCTTACTTCAGCCATGGCACTGGATCTTGCTCCATTTAATATACAGGTAAATGCAGTGGCTCCTGGATTTACTTATACTGGAATGACGAAAACTTCCTTTGATAATGAAGAAGTGAGAAAACAGTCTGAGGCTCTTATTCCTGAGGGCAGACTTGGAATGCCTGAGGATATTTCAAAGGTTGTTATGTTCCTACTATCCGATATGGCTTACTACATTAACGGAACTAGTGTGTTTGCAGATGGTGGTTATCATATTCAGAAATAAGTACATTTAATCTTCGATATACTTATTGTTATTTGATTTTGTACTTTCATTATGCTAGATTTTTACTGTAAGTTTTTAAGAGAAATATAGTTTTATAATTGAAAACTAGTGAGGTGAAGCTTATGCAGTAGAGAATGCACTTCCGGAACTGAAGCAGTATGCAACAAGGGTTATTGCTTCAAATGAGGAAGATGGAGTTGCGAAGCTATTAAAAGAAAGAACTGGATTATGATACGTATAGCAATTTGTGATGACGAAAAGAGAATACTAGATGATATGTCGAAGGCTGTTCGAGGTATCCTGGAAGAAGTTGATGTAGCAGTTTACTTAGATGGACAGAAATTGATCAGGGACATCGAGAATAGCCCTTTTGATATTATAATGCTGGATATAGATATGCCTGAAATTAGTGGTTTTTCAGTAGCTGAAAGTATTCAGAAAATGGCAGTAAAACCTCTAATCATATTTGTAACAAGCCATGATGAACTTGTTTATGATAGCCTGATGCTGCATCCCTTTGGCTTCGTTAGAAAGTCTCATGTGGATGCTGAGCTTAAGAAGGTTCTTAAAGATGCTGAAGAAGAGGTGGCATCCAGAGAGAAGCATTTCTTCTTTCATACTGCATCAGGGGATGTGAAACTAAAGCTGGAAGATATCCTATATTTTGAATCAGAAGGAAATTATATAAAGGTTATTACAGCTGAAGAGGAGTATAGGTTTAGAGAGACTATGCAGACTCTGGAAATGTCCCTTTCGTCAGATGGGTTTGTCAGAATTCATAAGGGATTTCTTCTGAATCAGGGTAGCGTAAAAATGATAAAAACAGATGCGGTTATTCTATATAATGACGTACAGCTTCCATTTGGCAGAAGCTATCAGGAGGATGCGAGAAAAAAGCTTATGAGAGGTATGATCAGGTAATGGGGGGATATGATAGGTGATCGGAAGAAAAGCAGAGCGAGAAAAAGAGTTCGAAAATCTTTCGGAAAAGTATGATAAGTTATATTCAGATTATCAGGAGCTTAAGTTTTCACTCAGAGAAATGAAAGCGAGTACCGATGAGATTGAAAAACAGAGTGAAGAGATAAGACAGCTTCATGAAAGCATGAGGAGCCTGAAGCATGATATGAAGAATCATCTGATGGTTACTCTTTCATATCTGAATGATGGTGATGAAGAAGCAGCGCGTGTGTATATTTCACAGATAATAAATAAGCTGAATGCTATTCATAGTTATATAGAAACTGGAAACTCTCTGCTTAATCATATATTAAATGAAAAGCTTTCCGAAGCGCGAACTGGCGGAATAGATGTTAAGGCTGAGATTGAGAATCTGGCTTTTGAAAGAATGGAGAGCATGGACTTTTCGGCTCTTCTTTCAAATATGCTTGATAATGCAATCCGTGCCTCCCTGCTAGAGAGGGAGAGTGGCAAAGCAGCAGAAATGATAGTGAAGGTTTATAAAAATAAAGGTTATGATTCTATAGTAGTTAAGAATCGGATTTCTGAGTCTGTACTGGAGAAAAATCCAGAATTAAAGACTACTAAGGGAGATTCAAATGAACACGGGAAGGGAGTTCCTCAGATTAGAGATATAGCTGAGAAGTATGAAGGAATGTGTGACTTCTATGAAGAGGATGGCTACTTTATATCCTGTGCGTTTATCCCTATATAGATACCGTTTATCCCACAGCCCTTGCAGGATTAGTATGCAGGGGCTATTCTATTTTTGTGATTCCTAAGGCAGGTGCACATTATGATTAATATCGAAAATGTATCCAAGTTTATATTGTCTGATATCTCACTCAGTATTCCGAAAGGGTGTGTGGTTGGACTGATAGGTGCTACCGGTTCGGGGAAGACTACCCTTGTGAAACTTGTATCGGGTCTTCTTCTTCCTGAAGCAGGAAGAGTAAGTGTAATGGGTAAAAATCCTGTTACAAATCGTGGCGGATATGGCTCAAAGCTTAGCGTGTTTTTTACTGGTGTACCTTTACTGGAAAACGAAGATAGTGCTCTTACTGGGATGGATATGATTAGAATTTCATATGGCATTCCGAGAGAAAATATTAAAAAAGATTATGTAGAGCTTTCTAAAAGATTTGGTTTTGAAAAGTATGAAAATGAAAAGCTGAAGAATCTTTCTACTGGACAGCGTAGAAGAGTGGAGCTTGCAGCTGCATTTATCTTAAATGCTGATCTTATGATTCTGGATGAACCGGATGTTGGTCTAGATGAAGAAGGTAAGATGATATTTGAAGAGCTGGTTAAGGAGAGGGCAGAGATGGGAACCACATTTCTCGTTACTTCTCATAACCTGACCGAAGTTTCCAATCTCTGTGACAGAATTGCTATTCTTTCTGACGGTGAACTTACATTTTATGGAAGTGAACGAGTTCTGAGAAGTCAGCATCTACCTGTTAATACAATGACAGTTGTGTTTGATGGACCAATTCCGAGTATCGATGATCTGCCGATTGTGAGATACAAGATAGAAGGAAACACTGCCTCGTATGATTATAATTCGAAGTATATCACAGCAGCGGAACTGATAAATGTGCTGGTGAAACAAACCAGGATACTCGATGTTAAGATCAAAAAGCCTGACCTTGAAGAGATAATTATAAACATGAAATAAGTGTTGATAGAGTTTCTTTAGAAACGAAGTAGTACCTATGTCATATGATGTCAAAATATAAAGGGAGCAAGAGAATGAGTTTCATAGAAGTAAATAATATCTGTAAAAAATATAAGGTTAGTAAAAGAAAGAGTGGTATTCCTGGTATGGTAGCTAATCTCTTCGTTCCGAAATATGAAAATAAAGAGGCTGTTAAGAATATCAGTTTTTCTATAGATAAGGGCGAAATGGTTGGTTTCGTGGGTCCTAATGGAGCTGGAAAATCAACGACTATCAAAATGCTTTCAGGTATTCTATATCCTGACAGTGGAAGTATAAGCGTGGGAGATACTATTCCTTACAAACAGAGAAAAGAGTATGTGGGTAGGATTGGAGTCGTATTTGGCCAGAAGTCTCAGCTTCAGTGGGATCTTCCAGTGATTGACAGCTTTGAACTGCTGAAGGCAATCTACAGTGTTCCAGACGATGTATATAAGAAAAATCTGGATAGATATACTGAACTTCTAGATATGAGCAAGTTTCTTAAGCAGCCTGTAAGACAGCTTTCTCTGGGACAGAGGATGAGAGCTGATATAGCTGCTGCACTTCTCCACAGTCCTGAGATAGTTTTCTTCGATGAACCTACCATAGGAGTCGATGTTGTAGGTAAGGAAAATATCAGAAGCTTCATCAGAGAGCTTAATTCCGAAGACAAGGTAACTATGCTATTTACTACTCATGATATGCAGGATATAGAGAAGACCTGTAACCGTCTCATCATTATCAATAAAGGTTCAAAAATCTATGATGGAACTCTGGATGGTGTAAGGAAGCTGCATGGTTCATCCAGACAGCTGGATGTATTTTTTGCAAATGATGTTAGTGTAGAACCTATTCCCAATGTAGAAATAGCGGAAGTGGATAAGAGACATAGTCAGCTGATCTTTGACGGAAAGAAGGTTCATATAAATGATCTGATGTCGCATCTTTTATCAACCTATAATGTTAAGGATATGAGTATAGCAGAGCCTGATATAGACAGCATCATCAGGAAGATTTATAGCAAGGAAAAGGTGGCATGATGAAACTGGGAGCATATTTCGCTTATGCGAAGAAAACATTCTTAGGGAAAAGTGCATACAGATTCGATCACCTTATGGGAATATTTTCAACTGTTCTTCAGTTCTTTATTTTCTATGAGATATACAGGGCACTTTATGGAACAGGAAAAAGTGTAGATGGAATAACCATGTCTATGGTGACAACTAATTTTGTACTGTCCCTGGGCCTTAGTACCATATTTTCACCAAATGATTATTTTCTTCCTGGCAGAATCTGGGATGGAAGTATCTCTACAGAACTTCTTCGTCCTATGAGTTTCAAAGGAAGGATGATAGCAGAAAATGTGGGTGAATCTTTTTTCAACCTTCTATTCAAGTTCATCCCGGTTCTTCTTATTGCCATATTTACAACTGGCATGGAAAAGCCGGCCGGAGCGCTGAATATGGTTCTTTTCGTAGTAAGTGCTATTCTTGGTTATGGAGTTCTTTTTACCATTAGCTTTCTGGTGCAGATGACAGCCTTCTGGCTGATAAATATATGGAGTCTGATTACCATTAAGGATGTCCTGGTAAATGTATTATCTGGTAAAATGATACCTCTCTGGTTTATGCCAGTATGGATGCTTGGAGTTCTTAAGTTTACTCCATTTGCATCGATATATTTTACACCTGTAGAAATCTATCTGGGACAGCTTTCAGGAAGAGAAACACTCATTAAATGCCTGGTGCAGATAGTATGGATTGTAATTATTTTTTTGATAGGAAATGTACTGTGGAATAAGGGGCAGAAGAAGCTCGTGGTTCAGGGAGGATAGATAGTTGGGCGATACATTACATTTAATAACTGTATATAGTAAGACCACAGCAAAAGCCTGGTTCCAATATAGAGTAGATGCATTTTTAAGGTCACTGGCAGTATTCCTTAGGGAAGCAACAGGCATTATAGTTATATATTTTACGTTGCTTAAGTTTGACACATTAAGCGGCTGGAATATCTATGAAATGCTTTTCCTCTTTAGTCTGCTGTTTCTGACTTATGGAATCATGATAATCTTTTTTACTGGTCTTAGAGATTTTGGAAAAACTGTGAGAGATGGAAGTTTCGATAGATTTATGCTGAGACCAAGAGGACTTCTCTTTCAGATTCTTTTCGCTAATGCGGACTGGTTTGCGGCCATAGGACATGGAGGCCTAGGCATCACGCTTTTTATCCTTTCAGCTGGTAAGGTGGGAATACATTGGAGCGGTGCGAGTATCTGTTATTACTTGATTACAGTAGCTGGTGGTGTGCTGATTCAGGGAGCGGTATTTCTTTTTATTGCAACACTGAACATATATCTTCTTCAAACTGACAGCCTGAAGGAAATGCTCTACTGGGATATGCGTAAGTTTGCTGGCTATCCAATCAGTATTTTTAATAAGTTTATACAGACTCTTATGATATATGTAATGCCATTTGCCTTTGTAAATTATTTTCCTGCCCAGTATTTTCTTAGGAAAGAAGATATGGCAGCTTATCCGGAAGTGTATATATACCTTACACCAGTAGTAGGTATAGCTATGTACATACTTGCATATCTTTTCTGGAGATATTCTATAAGATTTTATAAGAGTTCTGGAAATTGATTAGACTACGGATTTATGCGCTTTAGGTATTCCTCAAGTGTAGCTTTAATCTCATCAGGAGAATCAGTCATTCCGCGGTCGATCCATTTGAAGATGATATTCCATATGGCTCCGATATTGAAAGCAATCAGGTAGTCGGGATCAAGATCTCCAATCATCTGGGCAAATGGATTTCTACTCATATCAAGGGAACAGTTTAACTCTGGGATTACTTTATTTAGTTTTAGTAAAAGCAGGTAGAGAAGATTATTCTTATGAAGTAGTCCAAGCAGTTCTCTGTTCTTATCACAGAATTCAAAGATTACTGAAAGTGGACCTTCTGGGGATGATGTAAGCGCAACTACATATTCATGTATCGCGTTAGATATAATAGCATCCAGAACATCATCTTTGGAAGAAAAGTTATTGTAAAATGTTTTTCTTTCCAGTGGTGTTTCAAGGACAATCTGCTTTACAGATATCTCAGAATAAGAGTGATCCTGCATTAGTTTAAGTAATGCATTGGTGATCTCTTTTTTTGATCTTATGGAAGAGGGGTTTAAAGACTTATTCATAACATGCTCCTGGTTGTTTTATTTATTTGTTGTTTTAGTATTAGTTTTTTTAGTGTCAACTTTTTTAGTGTTAGCTTTTGTTAACCCCATGGCTTGTTCCATAGGTGTTTTAACAAAATGATTTGTGATAGCGATAACTCTTCCGATAAGCAGCATTGAAGCGATTGTTCCGATACCAACTCCGATAATCTTTCCATTTGCTATAAGACAGAGTATGCACGTTATGGCAACGCAGGAGATGTCGAATATATTTTTTGTAAGTCCCATACTTTTACCAATGCATTCAGATATGGTGTGGACGATTCCGTCTGCTGGATTTGGGACGAGTCTTGGATTAACGGTCAGGACGACGCCCCAACCTGTAAGAAGTATAGCGGCAAGAAGTACGACGAATCTTCCACCGATAGAACCCCAGAATGCTCCGTTATAAGCAGTCTTAAAATCCGGAAGCATATTGTCGAATATATTCATGAATCTTGTGAAGACTATACTGAATGGAATCTGAAGTATAGAAAGCCAAAACTCTCTTTTCTCTTTTCTTATTCTACGGAGAATCATTTCGATAATCACGAATGAAGAATACATAACCAGTGATGTATTAGCAAAGTTTAGATTCCATATGTGAGCGATGGAATATGAGATTGTAATTATGGAAGATACTCCCAGCGATGCTTTTGTATTAAGCACTATACCGAATGCAAGAACTACAATTCCCAGAAGATATAGTACAGCACGAATTAAATGTTTTTTCATAATATAGTTTGTCCTTTATTTTTGTAGATTACAGTAATCATTTCCTTGTGATATGAACTTACACATATTTACAAGATTGAGTAACTTTCTCTAGATGTGTTTACGGAAATACCAATCAAGAGTATCATAAAGATGTAAGTTACACAAGTGTGTAATTGGAGGGCTTTATGAAAGAATTCATTTTACTATTACCAATTATATTTATATTTCATGATATGGAGGAAGTCGTGGGATTTGGATATTTCTTTAAGAAGAATCCTGATTTATACGATAGATTTCCGAGAGTTATGAAGGCCTATCGGAACTTTAAGACGGAAGGCTTTGCAGCGGCTGTTTATGAAGAGTTTATTCCATTTTTTGGGGTGAGCCTGCTGGCATATTATTTTCCCAATAAGATGCTAATTTCTATTTGGTACGGACTGTTCCTTGCACTTGCGGGACATTTCATAATTCATATTGGACAAACGATTTATCTTAGGAAATATATTCCAAGTTTTGTTACGAGTCTTATATGTTTACCTGTCAGCGTGAATATTCTTCTTAGATGTACGAGGGTGATGGACTTTGATCTGGTAACTATTCTAATCATAATTGTGAGTATTCTTCTTATGATGCTTAATTTGAAACTGGCTCATAAGCTGGCTCATTTTGTGAATGATAGGATGAAAGAATTAATTGAAGTGTGACGGGGTGTAGGAAGATGAAAGTCAAAATAATAAATGGAAGTCCAAGAATAAGTGGAGTTACAGCAACTACATTACATGTGTTGGAAAAGGAATTACTGGATAGTGATGTGGAGGTGGATTTTGTCAACCTTAGTGAGATTGAGATGGCCCACTGTCTGGGATGTTGCTCCTGCTACAGGACCGGACATTGCAGTGTACGAGATGATGCAGAGAAGTTATCCGAGCTTATAGCGGAAGCGGATGGAATAATCCTGGGGACACCAACCTATGCAAGTAATGTGTCAGGTCTTATGAAGGATTTTATCGATAGAGGTCATTTTGTTATAGAGCAGTTGTTGCATGGGAAAGCATGTGTTATTGTTGCAACAGGTGAGAACTATGGAAATAAGGATGCTGCAAAGGTTCTTAAAAATCTTGTTATATATTCAGGTGGAAAGCTCTGTGGAAGTATAGTTTTAAAGATGCCATTTAATATCATGTCTACCGAAAAACAATTGGTTGATCATGGTGGCAAGAATTCAAGAATAGAATACAGAGATTTTAGGAATGACGCGCTAAATCATATTAATAAAAAATGTCGCAAGGCTGCCAGGAAAATGATAAGAGATATGCAGAGTGGAAAGGCGCATCCTATGCAAAGTCTGATACATTTTATTGTTCTCAATATAGGAATAAGATCTTTTGTTATAAAGAAGGGAAAGCTATACCAGGGAGTGATTGATAAGTGGGAGGCACTTGGAATATGAAGATGCATATTTCGGTTATTATACCGGCTCATAATGAAGAAAAATATATAAAGAGATGTATAGATTCCATAAAGAAGGCAGATTCTGTGTTTCCAGGAAAAACGGAGATAATCGTGGCTTGTAACAGATGTACGGATAATACAGAAAATATTGCCCGGGAAAATGGAGCCAATACTCTAATAAATGAAGACAGATGTATCGCAAAAGTTCGTAATGCAGGAATAGCAGCAGCAAAGGGGAGAATTATAGTCACTATAGATGCTGACAACCGTATGACGAAGAATACTCTTTGTGAGATTTATGCTTTGCTAAGAAGTGGAAAATATATCGGAGGTGGTGCACCTATCCGTTTTGAGAGATATTCATTTCCTCTATGGTGTAATGATATTCTGTGTAGAGTTGCATTTGGAGTTACGGGACTATATTGTGGAATATTCTGGACGGAAAAAAGAACATTTGATGCAATCGGAGGTTTTGTGGATAAGAAGGCAATGGAGGATGTGGCCACTGCAAAGTTACTAAAAAAATATGGAAAAAAGAAAGGGAAGAAATATACAACTCTTCGACGGAACTATCTTATTAATTCTACCAGGAAGTACGACGATCTGGGTGACTGGTTATATCTCAAGCTAATGATCAAGAATGCAGGAATGCTTTTAAAGGCAGCTATGGGAGACAAAACCGGAATGGATAAAATGCTGGATGAAATGTTTTATGAATATAATGGGTAATAATATGCTTGACCCGGCCGTTTGGGCCGGGTTTATTATTTCTCCGATAAAACCTTAGGAGGAATAAAAATGAAGGATTTAAGTCTTATGACCTGGAAGGAAATCAACGAAGTTGATAAAGACAGATGCATAGTTTTTGCTGTTATGGCACCTATCGAAGAGCATGGCTGGCATCTGCCTTTAGCTACTGACATGATTGAAGGAGAGTTCTGGAGCAGAAATGCAGCTGAAATGCTTGAAAGAGCAATTGATGTGGATTGTTATTATCTACCCACATTTCCGATTGCGGCTGCTTCAGTAAATGAATTCTATGGTTCATTTCACTTCAGTATGCGGACAACATATGAAGTGGCTTATGGAATAATAGATAGTCTATGCTGTATGGGATTTAAGCATGTTATAATGATTGCATCTCATGCAGATCCACAGCATCAGATTGCGGTAGAAAAAGCTGTAAGAAGAATTAATAGGAAGTTCGGTATATCAGCCTTTGCGCCTATGGGGCAGATATTCATGGGAGTCGGAGTTAAGCCCTCTGAGAAACTTGAAACCTTTGAGAAGGAATATCCGAATGATTTCCACGCAGGATGGATAGAGACATCAAGTCTGCTTGCGATGGATGAAGGCTATGCTCGAGACGGTTATCATGATTTACCAGATTCGAAAATATCAGATAAGGATATGATTTCAAAGAAGAAACAGCTGAAGGCTATGGGAAAGTATGGATATCTTGGGTGTCCGAGAGTTTCTTCGAAAGAGTTGGGAAAAGAGTTAAATGATAACTGTGTTGATTCGATTGTAGATGCGGTAACTAGGTTTTATAAAAGAGATGGATATCAGAAGTATTCAGATTATTTTCTATATAAGATACTTCCGCTGCATTTGGGGTTTTTTGGAAAAGTTAGAAGAAAGAAGGTGACGGGATAATGTATACCAGTGGACAATTTGCAATGATTGGAAATGTAGGAAGAAAAGCCCTTCGCTTATATCGTGAGGAGGGGCTGCTGGTTCCTGCTATGCAATGTGAAGAAAATGGATATTACTATTATGACGAATCACAGCTTTCGAAACTTGCGACAATAAAACGCCTAAGGAGTATAGGGATTTCTTTATTTGAGATAAAACAGATTCTAAGTGGAGAAGTTTCAGAGGAAGAGATTCTTTCAAGCAAGATTAAAGAAACTGATGACCTGCTAAGAGATATGAAGAAAATGGTCTCAGATAAGAAAATAGATGGAGTAAAAGAAGCGGATAACCTCCCGAAAGAACCGGATATCAGACCTTTTGAAAAATGTGTCTGTTTATATGTTGATGAAAATGTTGAACTTGAGAAACTTGGAATATCTGTTGGAAAGCTATACGAAGTGGCGGCTCATAAAGGTGTCGAAGCGGCAGGAAGTCATTTTGTAAGATATGATGGATTAAAGGATGATGCAAAGTTTGCTATGAAAACCTGTCTTCCGGTTAAAGATTATAGTGGTGAGGATACTGTAGAATTATTTGAAGAAAGCTGTCTTCATATAAACTTTCAAGGTGGGTTCTCGAAAGTATCTGATGCGCATAAGATAATACGCCTGTATGCGGAAGAACATTTAATAGAACTTTCGGACCGAGTATACGAAGTATATAATAAAGATATGTCGGTTGATCTATATTACGTTATATAGGTATAGGCGCATATTAAGAAGGAATGCCTGCTAAACACCTTTTGTTTTCTTTAGATTCATTCATATATTTTCTTGAGAAGATAACTACTCCGATAAATGAGAGAAGCTGTGCAATCATTACGCGCACGATCATCATTTCATCTGTTCCGCTTTCTGTAGTTATATGAAGCAAATTAGTGGCGATACAGTTATTGAAGAAATGGTCGGCCATTCCTGCATATAAGCTACCGGTCATTCTATACAGAAGCCCCCACTTTATACCCATCATTCCTGCAAGGATGATATATCCAACACCGAGTCCGATAAATGCACCGATACCGATATCGCCGTCGAGCAAATTGTGAAGAGGTGTTACTATATGCCATACTCCGAAGAGGAGTGCCTGGAAAAGGAGTGCAAACTTTGGAGAATGATTGGTAGCAATCAGTTTATTAAAAAGTCCTCTGAAAGTTCCTTCTTCCATGATTACGTTTATTATATTGAAGAAAATGCACATAAGGATAAAACCGATTCCGGTATGGATTTCTGCATCTCCAGTAAGCGAGAACCCCGTAGTAAAGATACCGAAACTAACATTGTGTCCCTGGCTCTTCAGAATGATAACTTCTACGCTATAAGCAATTGCAAATGAAACCAAAGCGAGAAGAAGTCCAAGGCTGATGCTCTTTAATCCGTAGCCTGTAATGAGCCCCTTCTTAAATCCTATATCTTCACCTTTCCAGTTGATAAGCTTTAGGATAACTACTATCATGATTATTCCGAATACTTTGTTGATGAAGTTTTCACCAAGTACAGTTTCATCCATTCGAAGGAAGATGGCTTCGAACCCGTGAACAAGAATTAATACTGTAAATATAATAAGGCAAGATTTAACTGTGTTATTTTTGATTCTTTCTGACATTTCTTTTAATCCCCTAAGTAATTTCTTGTGTGATTCTTTAGCAGATAATCAGTGTATTACCTGTGTCTAAGGATATATTACAGTATTACAAAGAATAGTTCTTTATATGATTCTTCTGTATTTCTAAATTGATTCTTAAATATCAATATTCATGGTCTTCATACCCACAAAAAAGTGGGTAATGTTCAATTCATGGAAACTGCGATATTCTTCCGTTAATAATAGAAGAATTTGTAAGTCATTTGCAGGAGGAGAATCAAGATGAAAAAGGAGATTATTACTAAGAATAATAATGAGCAAATAAAAGAAGCGTTACTACTGATTGATATCCAGGATATTTATTTCACACCAGGTCCTATGCTTCTACATAATCCAAGGTGTGCAGCTAAGAATGCTGCGCGGGTTTTGGAGAAGTTCAGAGTAGAGGATAAAACTGTAATCCATGTCCAGCATAACTTTAAGGTTCTAGCAGGAATTCACAGTCTTGTGAAACCGCTAGAAAGCGAGAAGATAATTCATAAGGAATACCCGAGTTCATTTCTCGGAACTGAGCTTCGCGAGTATTTGCAGGAAAATGAGATAACAGATTTAGTTGTAGCTGGAATGATGTCCCACATGTGTGTAGATACTACAGTTAGAGCTTGTCAGGATTATGGATATAATGTTACTTTAATAGATGATGCCTGTACTACTATGTCGCTTAAACATGATGGGAAAAAGATAGATGCTGAGACGGTACATGCTGTATATATGGCATCGCTTGCTGATGGATTTGCAAATGTAATTAAAACGGAGAAATACTTATCGAATATTAGGAAAAAATAGGATGGGAAACTATGAAAATAAGGGATGACTATACCTGTCCGCTTGAAATAGTTCATGACATTATAAAAGGTAAATGGAAAACAATAATCTTATATCAGATGAAGGACGGTCCAAAAGGACTTGCTGAACTAGAGCGTGAGATAGAAGGCATTACGCAGAAGATGCTTCTTGAACAGCTGAAGGAACTTATTGAGTTCGGACTTGTGGAAAAGAAATCCTTCGATGGATATCCCCTTCGTGTCGAGTATTCGATAACCGAGAGGCGTGGACGCAAAATGATTGAGGCCATAGATATTATGCAGATGGTAGGAGTGGATTATATGATTGAAAATGGAATGACAGACGCACTTATTAATAAGGGGATATTATCTGAAAATGAATTATGCAGGTTAGTGAAGGAAGCGGCTGAAGGAAATGATCCGTTGGTAGATATAAAGGGAGAATAGACGGAAATGTCAGATAAAAAAGCATTTATAGTTATAGATCTGCAGAAGGATTATCTGTGGGACAAGAGAAAATCTATGTTTACCTACAACACAGATGAATTGGTCGGAAATGTAAATAGAGCCATAGCTTTTTATAAGGAAGCGGGCTACGACATCATATATATCAAACACATTTTACCTAAGGTGATGTGGGGAGTTGGCTTTTCGATTAAGGGAACTGAAGGAGCAGAGCTTTACGAAGGACTGGATATAGTTTCCGACCTATGCTTTGAGAAGAACCGTTCAGATTCCTACACTTCAAAAGCCTTTAGAGAACATATGGAGAGGACAGGATATAGTGAGGTTGTACTCGCTGGACTTGATGAGTGCGGCTGTGTGGGTGCAACTGCAAAGGGTGCAGTAAAAACCAAAGTCAAGGTTAAAATGTTGGGAGAATGTATCGGTAGTAGATTTCCAGAGAAAAAAGTCCAAAACATGAGACAACAGTTAACAGCATTGGGAGTGGAATATATTTAACGTAATATAAGAATGCCGGTGTCAGAGATTATTTTACTTCGTGTTGACAGATTAAAAAATGAAGTGTATCCTAAAAACATCTTTTTTCAAAAATGTATTTATTCAAGGAGTTATTTTACATGCGTAGATTAGTTCCCGTAACTTCACATCAGTGGATGAGATCATCTCTAGTCAGACTAGTGAATGGTCTTAATTTGATATGTGAAAGTTCAGGAATTAGAGAAGTGTAATATTCTATATAATTTATTTTATATATTAGTATTTTCAAACCACCTATCTAATTCGGATAGGTGGATTTTTTGTTACAAAGGAGGAAATGAATATGATACTACGAAATTATAAGAAAGATGATTCCCCCATAATTGCCACATGGCTGAGAACAGAGGAGGAGCTATATAAATGGTCAGCTGACAGATTTAATAAATTTCCTCTTGAAGAAAATGATATAGAAGAAAATTATGCTCCGCAGATTGAATCAGGCAGATTCTTCCCGCTTACAGCAGAAGATGAAGAGGGAAATGTTATAGGACATTTTATTATAAGATATCCAAGAGATGATGATGACAGCAGTGTTAGATTCGGATTTGTAATAGTTGATCCTAAGTTTCGTGGAAAAGGCTATGGAAAAGAGATGCTTCTTCTGGGAGTAGAGTATGTAAATGAAACTTTAAGTGCAAACAGGATCGACCTTGGAGTATTCGAGAATAATGAAAGCGCTAAACACTGCTACGAAGCAGTAGGCTTTAAAGAATACGCTGTAAGGGACTGCGAGCTGCCAATTGGAAACTGGAAATGTATAGATATGGAGATGTATATAAATGAGTAAAGATTTTGATATAAGACTGATAACTATAGAGGACTATGATGCGATATATGCATTATGGAATGCTACAGAGCAGAGTCGAAGGGCTTTAAATCCTGTGGACGATTCCTATGATGGAATTGAGAGATACCTGAAGCGTAATCCTAATACCTGTTTTGCTGCAGTGTCAGACGAAAAGATAATAGGAGTAATCCTTACAGGGCATGACGGACGCCGTGCCATAGTCCATCACCTATGTGTGCATCCGGATTTTCGTAGGATGGGTATAGCTGAAAGTCTTGTTTCTACTGCAGAGGAGGCACTGAAGAAAGAAGGAATTCAAAAAATCTTCGGACTGGTATTTAAGGATAATGATCCGGCAAATTCATTTTGGGAAAGTCAGGGATATTCACTTAGGACTAATCTCAATTACCGAAACAAAAGTTTAAATGATGAGATTCCAGCAGGAGAATGAAAATAGGCTGAATAAATTCAAGAATGGAGGATTAAGAAAATGATTATTAAAGATATAGATAAGGGAAAAGCTTTTGACTGGGGAAAAACCTCGAAGGATTATGCGAAGTATAGAGATATATACCCACAGGAGTTCTACGATTACATTCTTAATCTCGGACTTTGTAAGGATGGTCAGAAGGTCCTGGATATTGGAACAGGAACCGGTGTGCTTCCAATAAATATGTATAAGTATGGAGCTACATGGGTTGGAACTGATATAGCTGAGAATCAGATCGAGCAGGCTAAAGTCCTTGCTACTGAAGCAGGAATGAATATCGAATTCTTTGCAGCAAAAGCGGAGGATGTATCATTTCCTGATAATACATTTGATGTTATTACAGCGTGTCAGTGTATCTGGTATCTGAAGCATGAAGTGACAGCACCTCAGTTTGCGAAGATGTTAAAACCGGGCGGACATTTCCTGATTCTCTATATGGGATGGCTTCCTTTCGAAGATGAGATAGCAGGCAAGAGTGAAGAGATTGTTTTGAAATATAATCCGACCTGGAATGGTTGTGGAGATACAGTTCATCCTGTCTGGGTACCGGATGAATATTTGGCTACATTTGATCTTGTATCACAGAATGAGTTCAGAGTCGACGTTCCATTTACGAGAGATTCATGGCATGGAAGAATGCGTGCATGTAGAGGCGTAGGAGCTTCCCTGTCGGAAGCAGAACTTGAAGCCTGGGATACGGAACATATGCAGATGATGATGGAAAATGCACCGGAGAGCTTTACGGTGAAGCATTATGTATCAATTGCAGATTTGAAGGTGAAAGAATAATGAGTAGAATAGAATATATAAAAGCAACAGAAAGTGATGCTGAGACTGTTTGTAATATTGTCCGGGGAACCAAGGCGGTAATCTATCCGCATTATTATACTCAGGCAGTAGTAGACTTCTTTGGAAGACTTCATAGTCTTGAGAATATAACAAAGGATATAAAAGCCGGGAAGATAGATATCTTAAAGGTGGATGGCATAATCGTTGGAACCGGTAGTAGAGATGAAAATCATATAACCAGAGTTTACGTACTTCCGGAGTATGAAGGAAAAGGTTACGGCTCGATTATTATGGATCATCTTGAGTTAGAGATTTTTTCTGAATATGAAAATGCGAATCTGGATGCCTCACTTCCGGCAACGATGTTCTATGAGCATCGTAGTTTTAGGACTGTAGAACATAGAAAACATGATATCGGAGATGGCGAAGTAATGATCTACGAGATTATGGAAAAAGGCCGCTTTGCAGAAATCAAAAAAGCAGACAAGGCAGATCTGAAAGAAATTCTTGAACTTCAGTATCTCGCATATCAGAGTGAAGCAGCACGTTTCGGTGGAAGGGAAATCCAGCCGCTTACTGAAACTCTGGAAGAAGTTGAGGCTCAATACGAGCAGGGTATTGTACTTAAAATGACCAATTCCGATGGGAAAATAATCGGTTCTGTCAGAGCATATGAAGAGGATGGAACGGTTTATATAGGTAAACTTATGGTTCATCCGGACTATCAGAAAAAGGGTTATGGAACCAGACTTATACTTAGTATAGAAAAGCTTTTCCCTGGGAAAAGATATGAACTATTTACTAGTACAAGAAGTTTGGAAAATATAAGATTATATGAGAGAATGGGTTATAGCTCATTTGATACAAGAAAAGTAGATGATGAAATCGAGTTTGTATACCTGGAAAAATAAAATGAATATGACTTACTGATTTAGGGAACTTTTGCGGTAAAAACAATCCGAAAAGTTCCCTAAAGTGTTCTTGAATTTTAGGGAACTTTTGTGTAGAATTAGAATATAAATGTTCCCTAAAGGAGGGCGCGTGGAAATGGAAAATAAATTTAGTATTATACAGCAGTTGCTGCAGGAACGGGCTGATTATATGGCTCGTCTTAACCTAATACCGTATGATGGTTCACCGGAGATTAAGGAAAATAGTAGTGGAAAGTATTTATATATTAGGAAAAGAGTTAATGGTAAATTAACTTCTACATATGTAGATAAGTATTCCGAGGAGTTATATCAGTTATTGCTCCGAAATGTAAAAGAGGCAAGAGAGTTAAAGAAACAAATTAGACGAATTGATAAAGAACTGGCGATAAATGGTTATGTTGAAGGGGAACTATCTCAAGATGTGATCTTTAATCTTGATTTTGCAAGGGCAAATATGAAGTCGAACATATATGATCAGGCAGTTCTTGAAGGCGTTGCAACTACATTTCCGCAAACTGAAGAAATCCTAGAAAACGGAACAGTTAGCGGAATGACCGCAGATGATGTACAGAAAATACTGAACTTGAAACATGCATGGGAGTTTATTCTTGACAAGGACGTAATTCAGGCAGAAAGCAATTATTATCTGTTATGTCATATAGCAAAGCTGGTCAATGAGGGATTCTTTTATGATGGTGGAAGAATCCGCGGTGTGCCTGTAACAATTGGTGGGACTAAATATGTGCCTCCAATTCCGCAGGAGTTACAAGTAAAAGAGTGTATTGATAAGATTATAAATTCAAATAAAGAGAAAATAGATATTGCTATCGAGCTTTGTATGTATTGTATGAGAACTCAAATATTTATCGATGGAAATAAGCGCGCTTCGGTTATATTTGCTAATCATTACATGATAGCACACGGACTTGGGCTAATAGTTATTCCTGAAGCCCAAGTTCCTGAGTTTAAAAAGAAACTTGTTACATATTATGAAAAATCGGATATAAAAGAGATAAGTAAGTTTTTAAAAGATAAATGTTGGCGAAAGATAAAATAAAGAAAGGGGAAACATATATGGGGTTATTATTTGTAAATGCGTGTGTAAGGGATGAATCAAGAACCAGGATACTTGCTGACAAACTATTACTTAAGATAAATGAAGCTTATGATGAGGTATGCCTTAAGGATATCCAGTTTCCGGTAGTAGATGAAAATTTTCTGCATGCGAGGGATCGTCTGGTCTCTGAAAATGAGTTTGATAATCCGATGTTCAAACTGGCAAATCAGTTTGCTGATGCAGAAGAAATAGTGATAGCAGCGCCATATTGGGATCTATCATTTCCGGCAGCGCTGAAGCAATACTTAGAACAGGTTAATGTGGTTGGCATTACATTTAAATACACAAAAGAAGGAGTCCCTGTAGGACTATGTAAGGCAAAAAGGCTTTGGGTGGTTTCTACGGCTGGAGGATTCTATGCGCCGGAAGAATATGGATTTGGATATATAAAAGCCTTGGCAGAAAGCTATTATGGCATTAAAGATGTAAGGCATATAAAAGCATTAGGACTGGATATAGTCGGTGCTGACGTGGAAAAGATTTTAACAGATGCTGAAAATGAAATAATGGATATGGATATTTAATTTAAAGAGGAATGGCTATGAAAATCTATGTTGATTTTGATGATTGTATCTGTGAAACGGCAAGGAATTTCTCTACTCTTGCAGTAGAAATGTTTGATATCCATGTGCCATATGAGAAAATAAAATATTTTGAGCTGGATAAATCCTTTAATCTGACTAATGAGCAGTATGATCAGTTTTTGACCAAAGGGCACGAGCCGGAGGTCCTTCTGTCGTACGATGAAACACCGGGAGCAACGGATGTTATAAATGAATGGATTTCATATGGTCATGAAGTGTCTATTATAACCGGCCGACCTTTTAGTGCATATGAACCGTCCCGACAGTGGCTGGATAATCACGGGCTTAAAAATGTCAGATTATATTGCTTAAATAAATATGGCAGAGACAGTTTTATATACAGTGCTTTCAGTCTTGAACTTGAAGATTATTACAAGATGAAGTTTGATTTTGCAGTTGAAGATTCACCTAAAGCATTTAGATTTTTTGATCATCTTCCTGATTTAAAGGTTTTGGTTTATGACAGGCCCTGGAACAGGGATATAGAGTTTAAGAATGACAATTATATCAGGTGTTTAGACTGGAACCAAATACAGGAAATCGTTCGTAAACATCAGGACATATAAATGAAACTCTACTTTCCGTAGGTGTTTTTTACAGAGCTTATGTTCTAAAATCTGTGATAGTAACATTCACGGAGGTAAGAAATATGAATCAATACGTAACAGGTGCGGTAATAAAGGAATTGCGTGAAAAGAACACAATGACTCAACAGGTTCTTGCGTATAAGCTTGGGGTCAGCGCCAAGACAGTATCTAAATGGGAAACTGGAAAGGGCTTTCCTGACATAACCTTGCTTGAACCAATCGCAGAAGCATTTGGAATATCGGTTACAGAACTCATATCAGGGAATACTGTTATAAATGCTAATGTATCTGCGAATATGCTACGTTCTAAATTCTATGTATGTCCGGTATGTGGAAATGTAATTCACAGCATGGGGGAATCCGTAATCAGTTGTCATGGAATCCAGCTTACTCCACTTGAAGCAGAACCTACAGATGAAGAACATATGATCTTTATAGAGCGGGTAGAAGATGAGTATTACGCAAGGATTGAACACAGCATGTCGAAAGCGCATTACATTTCATTTGTTGCAGCAGTGACATCAAATGATATCCAACTGGTTAAGCTATATCCGGAAGGAAATGCAGAGGCACGATTTAAGATCAGAGGAGTAAAGAAGATTTTCTTCTATTGCAACCATGATGGTTTATACTACATCGATGTAGTAAAAGGCATAGATGACAAAGAAAGCAGCTACGATAATTACAAAGAGAGAAAAGAATTAGAAGAAGCTGTGAAGCGACTTTTTGGTTGATTCTGCCTTGACCTTTCCCTTACGGCAAAGTTTATACTGATTAAACAAGTAGAATTATGAAGCTTATCATAAAGTAATCAAAGAAATAAACTACGTCGTTTTGGAGGTTGAGATGAACCAGGAACAGATAAAGAGAATGGAAGATGCCATTGCAGCTGACTATACGAATATGGTTGGAATGGTGATTGTTAAAGATGGAGAAACTGTTTATGAGAATTACTATAACGGATGCACTGCTGAGTCTCGCATACATGTTTTTTCTGTAACAAAAAGTATTGTTTCTATACTCATTGGAATAGCCGTTGATAAAGGTCTGATCAAAAGTATAGATGACAAGGTTCTGGACTATTATCCTGAATATACTGTCAAAAGAGGGGAGAAAACCCTTCCGTATATTAGGATCAAGGATATACTTACAATGACTGTACCTTACAAGTATAAGTTTAATCCTTATACGAAATATTTTACCAGCATGGACTGGGTAAAGTTTTCTCTTGATAAAATGGGTGGAAGAGGAAATATAGGAGAGTTCAGATATGCTCCAATCATAGGCCCGGATGTTCTATCTGGAATTCTTGTGAAGGCGACCGGACAGTCGGTGCTTGATTTTGCAAAGGAGAATCTGTTCGAACCATTAGAAATAAATATAGAGAAGAACATTACTTTTCATAGTAAAGAAGAGCAGATGGAGTTCTACAAGTCTACTGATATGAACGGCTGGGTTGCGGACCCACAGGGTGTGAATACTGCAGGTTGGGGACTTACCATATCGCCGGTTGATATGGCGAAGATAGGACAACTTTTCCTGAATAAGGGTAAGTGGAATGGTAATCAGATTGTTTCTGAAAAATGGGTTGAAGAAAGTACTACTGAACATAGCAGATGGGAACAGATGAATCTTCCATATGGATACCTATGGTGGATCGGAGAAGAGGGCGGCTATGCTGCCATGGGTGATGGTGGTAATATTATCTATGTCAATCCTGATAAGAATCTGGTAGTTGCAATTACATCTCTTTTCTATCCGAGAGCAAAGGATAGGATTGAGTTTATCGAGAGGTATATATTGACAAGTGTTGATACTATTCGCGGTTAACGAAGGAGTTAGTATGTTATCAATCGGAGAGTTTTCGAATATATGCAAGGTTTCAACTAAGACACTCAGGTATTATGCAGAAATAGGTCTGCTGGAACCCAGTGAAGTGAATCCGGAAAATGGATATCGTTATTATTCCATAGACCAGCTGGAAAAGATGCTGTTTATCAGCAGATTGAAGTCATATTCGTTTTCGCTAGATGAAATTAAGGAAATTATAAAAGATGATGGAGAGAAGAGTGATAAACTTTATACTGCATTTCTTAGAAAGAAACAGGAAATTGAGAAACATTTAAACGATTACAGTCAGATCCTAAATCAATTGGATTCGGATCTTACTGCTATAGAACAGGGTGAATCTATAATGTCTTATATGGATGATATAGATGTTCATCTTGTGGAAGTTCCAGAAATGTGCGTTCTATATGTGCGAAAATCGGTTCAACAGGAAGACTTTCCTATGGAGTATGCTAAGAGCTATGAGAAGCTTTTTAAGTCAATCGCTACGTCGCACCTCACTATGTGCGGTGCTCCGATGGTTATGTTCCATAGTGCTGAGTTTACACCCGCCGGTCTGGATACTGAGTTTGCAATCCCGGTAAAGGAATATGTAACAGGTACAAGAGATTTCACCCCGGGGCTTTGTCTCAAGACTGTTGTGAAAGGACCTTATACCGACCTTACTTCGGTCTATGCTAAGCAGACAGAGTGGGCAGAAAATGAGGGTTACAAATGTAACGGACCACTGTTTGAGGTTTATGTCACAGATCCGTCTCAGGTCGCGAATGAAATGGAGAATATTGCCGAGGTTTACTATCCGGTCAAAAAAGCATAACATTTATATTTTTTCTTTGTTAAGATTAACCAAGTAATGTATAATTATTTGTGTATTGAGGTGTTATATTTTTTAAATGAGGAGGTAATAAAAATGGGTGTTAACAGGTTCGTTTTAAATGGGGTTTCTTATCATGGTTATGGTGCCATAAATGAGATTCCGGGGATTGTAAAATCAAAGGGATTTAAGAAGGCATTTGTAGCTTCTGACCCTGATCTTATTAAGTTTGGAGTTACTGCAAAGGTTACTGATCTGCTTGAGCAAAATGGAATTGAGTACGAGATTTATTCGGATATTAAGCCAAATCCAACTATCGAAAATGTGCAGAAGGGCGTTGAAGCATATAATGCATCAGGCGCAGATTTTATGATTACTATTGGTGGCGGATCATCTATGGATACAGGAAAAGGCATAGGTATTATTGTAAATAATCCTGAGTATGCAGATGTTCGTTCTCTTGAGGGCGTTGCTCCTACAAAGAACCGTACTGTATTCACTATTGCTGTTCCTACAACAGGTGGAACCGGAGCGGAGTCAACGATCAATTATGTTATTACTGATGTTGAGAAGAAGCGTAAGTTTGTATGTGTAGATCCTAACGATATACCTGATGTAGCAGTTGTTGACCCTGATATGATGTCGACTATGCCTAAGGGACTTTCGGCAGCGACAGGAATGGACGCACTTACACATGCTATTGAAGGTTATACTACGGCTGCAGCCTGGGAGCTTTCTGATTGCCTTAATCTTGAGGCTATAAAGCTTATTGCTGCAAATCTCAGAAAAGCAGTTGATAATGATCCTGAAGGTCGTGAGGGAATGGCGCTTGCACAGTATGTTACAGCTATGGCTTATTCAAATGTAGGACTTGGCATAGCTCATTCTATGGCACATACACTTGGTGCAGTTTATGATACACCTCATGGAGTTGCTTGTGCTATGATGCTTCCGATCGTTATGGAATTCAATGCTGAAGCAACTGGCGAGAAATTTAAATATATTGCAGAGGCATTTGGCATAGATACAAAAGATATGGATCAGGCAACATATCGTAAGGCAGCTATAGATGCTGTTAGACAGTTGTCAGTTGATGTAGGAATACCTACAAAGCTTGATAAGCTTAAAGAAGAAGATCTTGATTTCTTATGTGAGTCTGCAGCGGCTGATGCATGTGCGCCTGGAAATCCTAGACCTGCAAGTCTTGAAGAATTTAGAGAGATGTTTATGAAACTAATGTAGTATTATAAAAAACATTAGAGAAAATACAGGGATGTCACGTAAAGGTTTTTCAGAACATACGGGCATCCCTGTTCGTACTTTGGAAGATTGGGAAGCGGGAAGAAGAACTCCTCCAGAATGTTTTCCGAGGAAGGCTTTTGATAAGACATGCATCAAGTGGAAAGAAATATCTTTACGATATTTTAGAAATAAAAAAAGAAACAGGCAAGTCCTGTCAGACCGAAGTCCTACCCGGTAAAAAACCCATTTCTTGAGTAAAATGGTATCAAAACAAATGATATTTGTCAATGGTAAAAGGTAAAGGAATAAACTGGAAGTAAATGAAAATGGAGAATAAAACAGAGGTGAAAGAAGAGTTTATAGTTCTAGATGAATCGTACATGGATGAGATGGCGGAGCTTTATAAGACTGCATTTGCCGGAGATCCTTGGAACGATGACTGGAGCGACAGAGAACAATTATATGAATATGTGAAGGAAATATCCAGTGCGTATCATTGCCTTAATTATGGATTAAAGATAGATGGAAAGCTAGTGGCGATGTCTCTTGGAATGATTAGACATTGGTGGGAAGGCACCAATTATAATGTTGAGGAACTATGCGTATCACCTGAACTACAGGGCAAGGGTGTGGGAAGCAGGTTCATGGAAATGATTGAGAAAGATATTCAGACCAGAGGCGCAGTTGGAATCTTTCTTCAAACAGATAATGATAAACCTGCATATCGTTTCTATCATAAAATAGGCTTCGGTGATCTTGGGGCGCACGTGAGTCTTTATAAAAGCCTCACTCGCAAAATAGTTATGGCGACGGAGAAAGATAGAGAAGAACTCATGGCTTTATACAAAATGCAGGTTGGTAAAGAGTTCTGTCCGTGGACGGACGATTATCCAAGCGATGAAACGATAGATTTTGATCTATCAAGAGATGCGCTCTTCGTTATGAAAGAGGATGGCAAAATAATTGCTTCTGTCTCAATCGAGGAAGACGAAGAGGTGGATAAACTAGAGTGTTGGAATCCGGCTCTTGCTCCAGCAGGTGAACTTGCTAGACTCGCAGTTCTGCTAGAGAAACAAGGACAGGGAATAGCTAGGCAAATGCTTAAGTTTGGAATGAATGAGCTTAAAAGGAGAGGCTGCAAAAGTATACATTTCCTTGTAAATAAATATAATGAGAAAGCTATTCGCTCATACGCACAGTTTGGCTTTGATGTAGTTGGTGAATGTCATCTATTTAATCAGGATTTCCTGTGTTATGAACAGGTGCTGTAAAAAGGATTAGTGTGGTTAAATAAAGAATATATTTGAAGTGGTTAGGTATTAATATGAATGCAAGAGAATTTTTGGAAATATTACATGTGGCTGAAAGACTTAAAGATACACCACGGCACTGTACTACGAGCAAAAGAAGGGTAGAAAGTGTTGCTGAACATAGTTGGAGAGTATCGCTTATGGCATTTCTTCTTAAGGATGAATTTCCTGAGGTCGATACTGACAAAGTGGTTTGTATGTGTTTAATTCATGATCTTGGAGAATGCTTTACGGGAGATATTCCAACATTCGTTAAAACAGATAGCGACAGAAAAAATGAAGATGAGCTGCTTGGCGAGTGGGTGAAGAGTCTTCCAGAAGAAGTGTCAAAGTCTATGGCGGAACTATATGATGAAATGGAGAAACAGGAAACTCTTGAGGCGAAGCTTTATAAAGCTCTCGATAAACTCGAGGCTCTGATACAACATAATGAATCTCCAATAGACACCTGGTCAGAAAATGAATATGAATTAAATCAAACATATGCATTTAATGTGGTTGAACATTCTGAATGGTTGCAGGAACTTAGGCAGGAGATTCTTAAAGATACACTTGAAAAAATAGAGATGGAAAAGCCGGATAGTAAGGAACTGCTTAATAATATAGAATAATCTATATGCTTTGTATATGAATTAATGGGAGGTATGAATTCTAATGCTAGAATACGGATTAGCTACAAAAGATGATATAGAAGAGTTAATACAACTTCGAATAGCTTATATGATAGATGATTTCGGCAGTGTATCTGAAGTAGAAAAGGATGGAATGGAGAAACAGCTTCCTAGTTATTTTGAAAGAAAACTTGGAACTGAACTTATCGCGTTTGTTGCAAGAGATAACGACAGGATAGTTTCAGTTGCATATCTGCATATTATAGAAATGCCTGCAAATTCTGTTCTTCTGAACGGGCTTTACGGAGATGTACTCAGCGTTTATACAGTGCCCGAGTATCGCGGTAAAGGACTATGTACTACTCTAATGAAGAATCTTATAGAGCATAGTAAAAAACTTAGACTAGGACGAATAGATTTAAAAGCAACAGATGACGGATATCCAATTTATGAGAAGGTAGGTTTTAAAGAGGTAGAAGCTAGATACAGAGATATGAGGTATGAGTTATGATGAATGTATTATTTGAGACGAAAGATAAAGAGATAAAACTTAATGTAAAAGTGGATCAAGATACTATTTGGTTTATAATAGATTGAAGTGATTTAAAATGGGTAAGAAAAAGGTTGAACATGTGGTGTTTGATGGAATGAGAAAGATAAAAAAGAAAGTCAATATCAACCAATATAACACGCAAACAAAAATGAAAATAATGGGACAGACGGATAAG